>Ga0136631_10000023_pt1 | contig 39076 bp, 33 predicted proteins | sample AntDrymUQ6012206_2_FD_104655 | JGI IMG/M metagenome (GOLD analysis project Ga0136631, IMG submission 104655) | Polar desert sand microbial communities from Dry Valleys, Antarctica - metaG UQ601 (22.06) | ecosystem: Environmental > Terrestrial > Soil > Desert | place: Antarctica: Dry Valley... | reverse complement strand
TTCGAGGAAGCCGCCGATGCTCCTCCCAACGACGCGCCGCTCAGGACATCAAGCCGTCAACCCGACCAGCGCCAGATCCCCGCCCTTCCACCGACTCAGCACCCGGAAAGTGCCAAAGCCGAGTAACCGGCGAGCGACGCGGGACGCGCCGCTCGCGCGTCAGCGTCATGCCGCCACCGCCCGCGCCGCCACCGGTGCATGCAGGACGTGCGCCCCCGCCAACCCGCGCCACTCCCCGAAGCGCTCGAACAGCGCCCGCACCTCGGACTCCTCGGCGCGCGCGGCAGGGTCCCCCCCGGATCGCGCGCGCCCGAGCAGCTTCAGGAAGCCGAGGTCGCCGGCGGGGATGACGTCGTAGCGGCCCTGGCCGTGCAGTGCGAGCATCTCGACGGTCCAGCGGCCGATCGTCGGGATCGCCAGCAGGCGCCGCCAGGCGCGCTCGTGGTCGGGAGCGTCGAGGTCGATCCGGCCGTTCGCGATCTCGCGCGCGACCCGCACGAGCGCGAGCGCGCGCCGGCCGGCCAGGCCGAAGCTCTCAAGGCGTGCCGGCGAGCAGGCCGCCAGCACCGCCGCCGACGGCGCGTCGCGCAGCCCCGTCTGCGCGCAGCGCGGACCGAGCGAGCGCACGATCCGGGCCTCGATCGCGCCCGCCCGCGAGGACTCGATGAGCTGCTCGCAGATCGCCCAGGCGAGCGCCTCGAACGCGGCCGGTCGCCGCGTCACGCGCAGCCAGGGCCGGCGGCGCAGCGAGTCCCCGACGAGCGGGTCGTCGCGGTAGCGCTCCCAGAACGGGCGCAGGTCGTCGTCGACGCCGAGCGCGAAACGCAGCCGCGCGATCGCCGCCTCCGCGTCGTCGCGATCCTGCGCCCACGCGCCGAAGAGCACGCAGCGCGCGCCGGTCTGCGCGATGCGGACGACCGCCGGGCGCCCGTCGAGGTGCAGGAGGCGCTCGAGCACGCCGCCGCGCCGGCGCAGGACCCCGTCGCGCCCGCCGTGGTCAGGAAGCCGAAACGGCCACCGCGGGACGACCTCGACGCGCAGCTCCACCACGACCCAGAACCTACGCGCTGCGAAGGACGCCCGCGCCGAGAACCCCGCGCGTTGCGGGCATGCGCCACCGAGGCGACGCCCGCGCGACCGTCTACTTGCGCTCGCCGAGCACGTGCACGTCGACGAGGAACGAGCGGCTCGCGATCACCGGTGCGATCATCCGCCGCCGGCGGCGGGCGAGCCGGCGCGCCTTGCGCCGGTGGACGATCACCACGGCGGCGGCCCCCGCCATGACGCTCACGCCGACGACGGCGACCGTCTGCACGGCGACCGGCGCCAGCGCGCCGGCCGGACGCAGCGGCTCGACCCCGCGCACCTCGCCGGCAAGCACCGGCACGCCGTCGAGCACCTCGGGCTCATGCAACATCTCTGGTCGCTCCTCGGTCATTGCTCAGGACCCCCGATTCTTCGCCGAGCGGACGTCGGGCGAGCGATGACGCGCTGTCATCACGACCCCGCGCGGGCTGACAGCAGCCGGTCGCTCGTGCCCAGCATGTCGCCGAGCTTGCAGAACTGCAGGTGATCGAGGTAGTAGTGCTGAAGCAACGTGGACAGGATGACGATGTAGTAGGCCTTCTGCAGGTCGACCCCGAAAATGCCGTGGATCGCGAGCACGAGCATGCCCGCGATCGCCGTGAGCAACACGGCGAGCCCGTAGAAATGCCAGGGCCGGTCGGGCCCGTTCATCTCGGCGACGAAGTGATTGTCGATCTCTCCCCGCTCCTTGCGCATCGCCATCAAGAACCAGACGAGCCCCAGATACTGAAGGGAGTGCCAGACGTTGAAGCCCTGGAAGGCGACGTCGATGTTCGGGAACAGCGGCAGCGTGAAGCCCACGGCGATCGTCAGGCCGATGAGGAGCACGCTCGGAGCGAGCAGCGTCCCGGCCCGCCAGTCGCGGATCGTCTTGGCGAGCCAGAGCACGAAGAACGTCCCGAAGAGCGCACCCACGGCGATGATCTGCGCGTCGGCGACGAGGCCGGTCGAGGCCCACGCCGGGACGTAGAGCACGGTCCCGCCGAGCTGGAAGGAGCCGTCGAGGATCTGCGGCGTCGCCATCGGATACAGGCAGAGGAAGACGACGCCGTAGTCGACGATCCGCTCGCGGCGCGGGCGCACCACCGGTCCCTTGGCGGCGTAGCAGTCGTTGATGTACGTGATCTGGTGCAGGACGTGGATCGAGGCCCAGAGGAAGAAGACCGTCAGCAGGACCTGGAGGTTCACGAACGCCATCACGGTGACGATCACCGGCAGCGCGAGCGAGGCGGCGAGGAAGCGCCGGTGGCGGCGACGGTAGTTGGGCTCCATGAACGTGTAGGTGAACGTCGAGTACAGGTGCGGCCCGCCGACGAGCCCCGCCACGATGAGGTTCACCGCCGTCTGCGAGACGCCGAGGCCGTGGTACATGAGCAGCGGGATCGGCACGAGCGCCGCGCTGAGGATGAGGAACGTCAGATCCCAGCGCGCCGAGCGCAGCCAGACGCCGTGGGCCACGGCAGCCGACGACGAGAGGCGCCGGCGAGGGAGGCGAAAGGCCGCTGCTTCCATGTCAGAACCTCGATTCGTAGACGCGGAAGCGCTTGACTACCCTCCCACCCATCGCTTCCATGCCGCGATTCATAGATCGGTTCGTCTCGAGGATCCAGCCCATCTCGCCCCACTTCTGCGGTGTCCTGCGAGCCGTGTCGAAGTGCTCCACGAAGAAACGAGCGGCGGTGCCCGTGTGCTGATACTCCGGCTTGACGCCGAGAAAGCCGACGCGCACGCGGTCGATGGTCTTGCCCTTGCGCAGGTAGCGCCACCAGCCGAGGGGCAGCAGCCGGCCGTTCATGCGCTTGAGCACCTGGTTGAGGTCGGGCACCGTGATCGCGATCCCGATCGTCTCGCCGTCCTTCTGGGCGACCATGAACCAGTTGCGGTCGAAGACGAGCTGCAGCTCCTCGGCGTAGTGCTTGAGATCGGACTCCGAGTAGGGCACGAAGCCCCAGTTGTCCTTCCAGGCGGCGTTGTAGACCTCGCCGAAGACCTTGATGTCCTTCGGCAGGTCGCGGCGGCGCATGTGGCGCAGCTGGATGCCGTGCTTGGTCTCCGACTGCTCGGCGAGCTCGAAGATGATCGGCAGGATCTTCTCGCGGTCGTCGATGACGAGCTCCCACGTCAGCAGGTCGATCGCCTTCGTCAGGCCGGCCTGCTCGCAGAGACGGTGGTAGTGCGGCGGATGCCAGGGCTGCTTGATCATCGGCTCGCGCTCGAAGCCCTCGACGAGCACGCCGCACTCGTCGTTCATCGTGTAGTCCATCGGGCCGATCATGTGGTGGCGCCCGCGCTCCGCGAGCCAGCCGCGGGCTGCGTCCAGCAGTGCCTTCGCGACCTCCGGGTCGTCCTCGAGCTCCAGGAAGCCGAACATCCCGGTGCCGGCTCCGTGCTGCTCGTCGTAGGCGCGATCGACCTGCGCGCTGATGCGTCCCACGACACGGGTGGGACCGGTCGTGGTCCAGGCGAGGAACTCCTGCGCGCCGGCGTGCTTGAAGTACGCGTTCAGGCGGCGGTTGTGGAACATTCGTCGCTCCAGGCGCAGCGGCGGCACCCACTGCGGCGAGGTAGAGTGCAGGCGGTACGGGAGCTCGATGAACTCCCCCAGATCTCGCCGCGACGAGACGGCGCGCACCTCCACTTGCACGACGCTCACGCTACATGGCCTCCCTGTCACATGACGTCTTCGCGAAGGTCCGCGGCCACGACCGGTCCGAGCAGCTGCGCGCGGCGCGCGACGCCGACCTGCTGCCGTACTTCCGCACGCTGGAGGGGCCGGCCGGCCCGGTCGTCGAGATGGAGGGCGCCGAGCGGATCATGCTCGGCTCCAACAACTACCTCGGCCTGACCGGCGACGAGCGTGTCATCCAGGGCGCACAGGCGGCACTGAACACGTACGGGACCGGGCTGACCGGCTCGCGGCTGCTCAACGGGACGATCGCGCTGCACCTCGATCTCGAGCAGGAGATCGCCGAATGGATGGGCACCGAGGAGGCGCTCGTCTTCACGACCGGCCACCAGGCGAACCTCGCGGCGCTCGGCACGCTGCTGGCGCCCGGCGACACCGTCGTCGCCGACTCAGGCGACCATGCGTCGATCATCGACGGCTGCCTGCTCAGCCGCGCGAAGCTGCGCGTGTTCCGCCACAACCGCATCGACAAGCTCGAGCGCACGCTCCAGAAGGCGGCCGCCGACGGGGGCGGCATCCTCGTCGTGGTCGACGGCGTCTTCTCGATGGAGGGCGATGTCGCGCCGCTCGGGCAGATCACCGAGCTGTGCGCGCGCTTCGGCGCGCGGCTCATGGTCGACGAGGCGCATGCCGCCGGCGTCCTCGGCGCCCGCGGCGCCGGCACGGCCGAGCTGCTCGGCGTCGAGGATCGCGTCGACCTGCGGATGGGGACGTTCTCCAAGAGCCTTGCGAGCTGCGGCGGCTTCATCGCCGGCAGCCACGAGGTCGTCGACTTCCTGCGCGTCCAGAGCCGCTCCTTCCTCTTCACCGCCGCCGGGGTGCCGGCCGCGGTCGGCGCCGCGCTGGCGGCGCTGCGGATCGTGCGCTCCGACGAGGGCCCGCCGCTGTTGGCGCGCGTGCTCGACAACGCCGCCTACCTGCACGCGGGCCTGAAGGAGCGCGGCCTGAAGGTCGTCGAGCACGAGGGCCGGCACATGACGCCGATCGTCCCGGTCAGCGTCGGCGACGACTGGAAGGCCGTCCTGCTGTGGCGGGCGCTCTACGACGCCGGCGTCTTCGTCAACGTCGCCATCCATCCCGCGGTACCGCCGGGCGGGGCGCTGTTGCGCACGAGCGTCATGGCGACGCACGACCGTCCCACGCTCGACCGCGCGCTCGACACGTTCGCCACGGTGAAGGCCGCGTTCGAGGCCGAGCACGGCCCGCTGCCCGCCTGACGGCTTGTCCAAAGCTTCACAAGCGAATCACGGAAGAAAAACATCGCTCCGAGCGGTGGCTTTGGGTGGAGATCCGTTGACCGGGCCCCCACGCCTCACATACGTTCGCGAGGTCGCTCAGCGCGGCGCGTCGGATAAGGTCGCAGACTCGCCGGACCCCAGCGCAGGACACCGGAAGCTGGCGGTAGGTGACCTTGTGGGGGTCGATCGTACGCGTTTTTCACAGCTCAATACCACGAAGCGCTGCCGTCCCGCGGACCAGGCAGCCGGGGAGGACTCCATGCACGACGTAACAGCGACGCTCGTCCCTGCGCCGCAGCACATGCAGGCACTTCAGCGCGCCAACGAAGTCCGACTCGCGCGGGCCGACCTCAAACGCCGCGTCGCCGAGGGGGCGATCGGCGTCGGCGAGGTCATCCTGACGTGTCCGTGGGAGGCGGCCAGCATGACGATCGCCGAGCTGCTCGTCAGCCAGCGCCGTTGGGGCACGACGCGCTGTCGCAAGTTCCTCGCGGCAATCGGAATGCCCGAGACGAAGACGATCGGGTCGATGACCGAGCGCCAGCGCCGCGCGCTGGCGACGATGGTCTGACGCCGTCCCCGGATGGCTGATCCCGCGACCCGCGGGATCAGCCCTCCGACGGGCGCCAGCCCGCCCGCCGCGAGGCGGCGACCGCTGCGTCGATGCGGCGCTCGAGCTCGCGCTCGCCGACGGTGCCGAGACTCGTGCTCTGCGCCCGTCCATGCCAGCGGGCGTACGTGATGTGGGGGCAGACGGCGACGCCGTAGAGGTTGGCGAGGATGCCGTCGCGATCCCAGCCGACGGCGAAGCGCCATCGGTGGCGCCGCACGATCGCACGCAGCTCGCCGAGATCGCCGCGGATCCCGACGGCGGCAACCTGCACGCCGGGGTGGCGCGCCGCGACGCGGTCGAGCCGATCGAGCCCGTCGGCGCAGTCGCCGCCCCGCGCGGCGAGGAACGCGAGCACCAGCGGTCCGCGCTCGGCGAGCTCGCAGAGGTTGAGGACTCCAGGCCCGCGGACCTCGCAGGCCGGCCGGCTGCCGGCGCTGCCCTCCCCCGCTCGCCTCGCGACGTTGGCGTCGCACGGATCCTGGGGCTCGTCGCAGTCGACGCCGGATTGCGCGAGCGGGACGGCGAACGGCGGCAGCTGTGCGCCGGGCGGCAGGCCGCGCGCGCCCGGCCCCGACGTGCGGTCGCCGCCGAAGGCCACGTAGCCGATCGCCAGGACCGCGACGATCCCGACCAACCAGCGGCAGCGGCCGTCGCTCACCGCGCGACCGCCGGCGGCGCGCGCCGGCGGCGCAGCGCTGCGCGCGCCGGCGCAGCCCGCCGCTCGGCGAGCAGCAGCACCGCCGGCAGCACGACGAGCACGCCGAGCAGCGAGACGGTGAGGTCGACGACCGTGACGAAGCCGAAGTCGCGCAGCATGCGGATGTCGGAGACGACGAGCACGGCGAAGCCCGCGATCGCCGTCGTGCCCGACGCGAGCACCGCGGCGCCCGTCGAGCGGTACGTCCGCGCGAGCGCCGCGCGCGGGTCGTGGCCGGCCTGGCGCTCCTGGCGATAGCGCTCGGACAGCAGCACGCTGAACTCGGTCGAGATCGCGACGACGAGCGCGCCGAGCGTCACCGACATCGGGTTCAGCGGGATGCGCAGCGCGAAGAGCACGAGCGCCGACCAGCCGCTCGCCAGCGCGATCGGTACGAGCGGGACGAGCGCGCGGGACACGCCGCGCAGCGCTACGAGCAGGGTGAGCGCGACGGCCAGCAGTCCGGCGAGCAGCGTCAGCATCCGGCGCACGTTCGAGGACACCTCCGCGTTGGCGTCCGCGGCCAGCACCGGCAGTCCCGCGACCGCCGCCCGCACGCCCGGCGGCCGGCCGTCGTCCAGCCGCGCACGCATGTCGTCGAGGACCTGCTTCTGGCGGTCGAGCGTCATCAGCCGGATGCCGAAGGCGAGCGTCGCCGTGCGCCGGTCGGCGGTGATGACCGACTGCGAGAAATACGGCGGGACGGCGTCCAGGAGCGCCTTGATGTCCGTCGCGTTCGCGCGCGAGCCGGGTGTCGTGAAGAGGTCGGGCAGCGAGAAGGCCGGACACAGCTGCGCCGTCCCGCAGCCGCGTCGCGCCGTGTAGCCTTGGTGCTTGAGCACGCCGGACTGGTAGGCGATCATCCACTCGATCACCCGCGGGCGCGTGAGGTCGGCGCCGTCGACGAGGACGTCGACCTCGCCGCCGACGCCGGTCGAGCGCTGCAGCGCGTCGAGGTCGCGCAGCGCGGGGAGGTCCTGCGGCACGAGCTTCTGAATGTCGGACTCCACACGCGTCTGCGTGTCCAGCGCCCAACCAGCGGCGGCGGCGGCGAGCCCGATCGCGAGCACGCGCGCGGGATTGCGCGTCGCGTACGCGAGTGCGACGGCGGCGGCCCGCAGCGCGCGCGCGCGGCCGCCGCGGACGGGCCGCGAGCCGGCCGCCGCCGCGCCCGCCCGGCGCAGGGGCGGCGCGAGCCGCGCGCCGAGCCGCGCGAACGCCGGCGGCAGCGCCGCCCGCTCGGCGAGCACGAGCGCCGCGGTGCCGGCGAGCAGCGCGCACGCGAAGGCGATCGCGATGCCGGCGACGAGCAGGATGCCGAAGCCGCGCACCATCGGCACCGGCGACAGGGCGAGCGCGAGGAACCCCGCGGCCGTCGCCGCCGCGGCGGCGGCGACCGTCGGCGTGCCGAGCAGCGCAGCGCGCCGCGCGGCCGGCGCGGCCCCGAGCGTCGCGCCCTCGCCCTGCTCCTCGGCGACGCGCGACTGCAGCTGGATCGCGTAGTCGACCGCCAGGCCGATGAGCACGGGCAGGACCGCGATCGAGGCCATCGTCAGCGACGCACCGGCGAGCGACAGCGCACCGAACGTCAGCGCCGACGCGGCGAGCGCGATCGCCAGCGGCAGCAGGCGCAGGCGGCTGCGGAAGACGAGAGCGAGCGTTGCCGCCATGACGAGCAGCGCCGCGACGAGCAGAGCAATCATCGATTCGCTGATCGACGCCGTGAGGTCGGAGACGACCACGGGCGCGCCCGTGACCGTGTACGTCGCCCCGTTGCGCGGCCTCCAGTCGTCCATCGCCGCGGCGGCGCGGATGAGCCTGATCGCGTCGGTGCGCTCGGCCTCGCCGAGGCCGGCCTTCAGGCGCACCTGCACGAGCGCCGTGCGACCGGGCCCCCCACCCTGGGCCGGGAAGAGGTAGGCGAACTTGCGCTTCGGCGTGCCCGCGGGCTTCGTCGCGTCGAAGACGAGCGTCGAGACGAAGTTCGGGTCGTCCAGGCGCGGGATCGAGCGCAGCCCGTAGCGCAGCGCGAGCTCGATGACCTCGGCCTGGAACTCGGCCGCCACGGCGGTGCGCGCCGCCTTCGCCCGCCGGTCGGTGGCCGCCGCGCCGAGCCCCTGCCGGCGTGCGGCCCGCCGTGCCGCCTTCGCCGCGGCATCGCTGCGCCGCTGGGTGCGCTCCAGACGGCCTGCAAAGCTCGCGCCGAGCTGGCGCGTCGCCTCGTTGATGAACGTCCCGGGCCCGAAGACGATCTTCACGGGACGCGTGCGCCGCAGGCGCCCGCACGGTCCGCCGGCGCCGCCGGCCGGCGTCACGCTCGCGGGCGCGTTGCCGGCGATGCAGCCCTCGAGGCCGATGAGGCGCTCGAGGTCCTGCGTGAGCAGGAGCTTCGTGAGGTCGCCGCGGACGAGGACGATGATCGGGTCGTCGCCGAAGCGTGCGCGATAGCTTGCCGTCGCGCCATAGGACTCGGTGTGCTTGCCGACGAGCGTGTCGATCCCGGCGTCGGGCTGCAGGCGCAACGCGAGCGCGACCCCGGCGAGGGCGAGCACGGCGGTCAGCGCGAGCACGAGCACCGGGCGGCGCGCCGACAGCACCACGGCGCGGTGCAGCGGGCTGGAGACCTTCACGGTGAGAGCAGGCTAGATGGGTGCTCCCACGGCCCGCGCCGGCAGCGGCCGGCTCACTCCATGCCGAGCGGGCCCTACTCCATGCCGAGCGGGCCCTGCGACTCGCCCGTGAGGAACTGGCGCACGAACTGGTTGTCGGACTCGAAGAGCTCGGCGGCAGGGCCGGACTCGACGATGCGCCCCCTCCAAAGGACCGAGATGTGCTCGGCGACGCGGCGCGCGGTCATGATGTCGTGGGTGATGATCGTGAACGCCGGTGGCCGCGTCCCGCGCTTGGCGGCCTCATTCATCATCTCCTCGTGGATCTCCTGGATGAGCTCGCCCAGCAGGGCCGTGCGCACCGGGTCCAGCCCTGAGTCGGGCTCGTCGAAGAGGACGATGTCCGGATCGAGCACGAGCGCGCGCGCGAACCCGGCGCGCTTGCGCATGCCGCCCGACAGCTCGTTGGGCATCTTGTCGCCGGCGTTCGCCAGCCCGACCTCGGCGAGCCGGTGGTTGACGATGTGGGCGATCTCGTCCTCGCTCTTCTCGGTGTGCTGGCGCAGCGGGAACGCCGTGTTGTCGTAGACGTTCATCGAGCCGAACAGCGCCCCGTCCTGGAAGAGCACGCCGAACTTCTGGCGCATCGCGAAGAGCTGATCGTCCTCCATGTGCGGGACCGACTCGCCGTGGACGAGCACGTCGCCCTGGTCGGGGTACAGGAGGCCGACCATGTGCTTGATGCAGACCGACTTGCCGGTCCCCGAGGGCCCCAGGATCATCGAGATCTTGCCCTCGGGGAGGCCCATGTTCAGGCCCCGCAGGATGGTGTTGCGACCGAATGCCTTGTGGACGTCGATGAACTCGACCGCGTCCTTGGCCCCGTGGGGGCGCTCCAGACCGGTATGCCAGCGGTACTCGTCCTGCGTCCCGGGCAGCGGGCGGCCGCTGCCCGGGTCGTCTGGGTTCGTCGACATCCGGTTCCCAGCCTACCGGCGCGTCTCGCCCGTCACCCGCCCTTCGCCGCCTCGAGCTTGGCGGCCAGCTGCGCCGCCTTGGCCAGCAGCTCGCCGGCGTTCGCGGCCGGCCGGCGTCCGTGGCCGACGTTGTACGCCTCGTAGGCGGCGGCCGCTGCGGCCTTCGCCTCGGCCTCGAGCGACGCCAGCGACCCGTTCGCGGCAGGTGCGGCTGCCGGCGAGGGCTCCGCCGGCGCGGACGCCTCGGCCGGCTGCTCCGGCGCTGCGGCCGCGGTGCGCAGGCGGATCGTCCCGTGGCCGGCGGTCCCGGGTTCGGGCGCAGCGTCGGCAGGCTGCGGCTCGGGCTCGGGCTCCGGCTCGGGCTCGGGCTCCGGCTCAGGCTCAGGCGCCGCGGCGACCGGCTCGGGCTCGGGCTCCGGGGGCGCGGCGGCCTCGCGGCCCTCGCCCGGGGCGCGCAGGCGGATCGTTCCGTGTCCAGCGCCCGCCGCGGCGGGTGCCGGCTCGGGGGCCGGTTCCGGCGCCGGTTCCGGAGCAGCTTCGGGGGCCGGTTCCGGCGCCGCTTCGCTGGCCGATTCCGGCGCCGCCTCGGGTGCCGCCGTCGCCGCCTCTGCGGTCCGCAGGCGGATCGTCCCGTGACCGACGGGCCCGGCGGCCGGCGCAGGCGCCGAGGCGGCGGGTGCCTCCGCGGCGGGCTCCTCCGCGACCGGCTCCTCCGCGACCGGCTCCTCCGCAACCGGCGCCTCCTCCCGCCCGCGCAGGCGGATCCTCCCGTGACCGGCGCCCTGGAGGGCCGCCGCCGACGCGGACGGGGCCTCAGCCGCCGCCGCCTGATCCTGCTGTGTCTGACTCATGACGTCTCCCACCGCTCGTTGCAGACCTGGCGCCGGCCGGCGCGGTCTGCGTGCACTTCCACAACCCCATCCGGGCTCACGCCCGCCACCACGACTTCCCCACTGCCTCGCCCGGTGCAAGCGGGGTCATGCCTCCTCATCCTCCGATCGGTGCGCGCGGATTGGCGCCCCAGAACAGCTGCGTACCGAGCATCCCGATGAGATGCACGAGCACGATGTTCAACACCATCGACTTCGCGGTCGCCGTCCCTACGCCGACCGGTCCCCCACTCGCGTGGTAGCCGTAGTAGCAGCCAACCAGCACGATCGCCGTCGCCATCACCATCGCCTTGAGCAGGCTGTACAGGAGGTCCGGCGGGTTCTGGAACATCCAGAAGATGAGGAAGAACCCCCCGCTCGACACCTCCCCGATCTGCTCCACCACCGCAATGTACGACGCCACGAAGCCCGCTCCGATCGCGGCGATGTAGACGAAGGGCAGCACGAGCCATGCGGCGAACAGGCGCGTCGCGCACAGGAACGTCACCGAGCTGATGCCCATGACCTCGAGCGCGTCGATCTCGTCGGAGATCCGCATCGAGCCGAGCTCGGCGACGATCCCGGTTCCCACCTTCGCGGCCATCATGTAGCCGAACGCGTAGGGCACGAGCTCGCGCAGGTCGCACCAGGCGGCGAAGACGCCCGCGTAGGCCGGGTTTCCGACGGAGCGGTTGAAGTAGGCGCCCTCGATCCCGCACTGCAGGCCGATGATGAACACGAGGCCCCAGATGACGAGCGTCGACGAGACGATGAGGATCCCCGCCTGGCGCAGCGCCTCGCCGAAGAAGCGAAACACACGCAGGCCGTAGACGTGGCCGACGATGCGCCCGGAGAACTTCGCGATCTCGCCCAGGTTGGCGACCCAGTCGCGCGGGATGGCCAGCCAGCCGTTCATCACCTGAGGTTGGTGAGCTCGGGGTTCGTCGCCAGCAGCGTCTGCGTGAAGACATAGTTGAACGCGAAGATGCCGAGGAAAGCGATGACGACCGCCTGGTTGACGGCACGTCCCACTCCCTCGGCCCCACCTGAGGCCGTCATGCCCTTGTAGCAGCACACTATCGCGATGATCGCCCCAAAGAGCGTAGTTTTTAGGGTCGATCCCCAAAGGTCTGTCAATGACGCATTCGTAAAGAACGTGGCCCAGAAGCCGCCGAGCGGTGCCCCGTTGACCAGCGTCGCCAGCACGCCCGCGAAGACGCCGAACAGCAGGGCGTAGACGTTGAAGAGCCCGGTGACGAGCATGAGCGCGAGGAAGCGCGGCACGACGAGGTTCTTGACGGGGTCGACGCCGAGCACCTGCAGTGCGTCGAGCTCCTCGCGGATCTTGCGCGCGCCGAGGTCGGCCGTGATCGCGGTGCCGGCGACGCCGGCGAGCACGATCGCGGTGACGAACGGCGCGAACTCCCGGATCGACGCGAGCACGAAGAAGCCGCCGAGGCGATCGATCGCGCCGAAGAGGACGAGGAAGTTCGCCGCCTGCAGGCCGGGCGCCCCATAGCCGAAGGCGATCGTCGAGACGAGCAGCGGAAACCAGCAGAGCTTCAGCGCGAACAGGAACTGGTTGACGAACTCGCCGCCGTAGGGGTACGGCGGACGCAGCGCAGACATGATCGTCCTGCCCGTGAGGATCATCATGTCGCCGATCTCTTCGAGCAGGCTCTTCGCCGGAAGAAACGCTCGATCGGCGACGTTGCGAACCATCAGGTCTCTCCCTCCGTGGGTCCCGGGGCGCCGGCGCACCCGGGGGCAAGCGTAGGGGAATGCCCCGGCCCCCGCCACTTGCAACGGGGCGCCGAGGCGGCGGGCGGGCGGAGGGGCCTGTGGTACGTTGGCGCCGCTGTGTGCAGCGGCCCGGCGAACCTGCGTGCGTGCGCCGTGGTGGCCGCGGCGTCGCTGGTGTTCGCAGCCGCCGGCTGCGGTGGCGCGGAGCGCCGGGATGCCGGCGACTCCGGCGGGACGTACACCGTCGACATCGTCCGCGCACAGTTCCCCGAGCACCAGCACCTCGCGGACAAGCCCGCCTTCGTCATGACCGTCCGCAACGCCGGTCGCGCGACGATCCCGAACCTCGTCGTCACGCTCCACGGCTTCTCCGAGCGTTCGGGCAGCACGTCGCAGGCAGACCCGCGCAGCCTCGTGTGGCTCGTCGACGAGCCGCCTTCCGGGGCCGTGACCGCGATCGAGGACACGTGGACGACGGGCCCGCTCGCCCCCGGCGGGCGGGTGACGCTGCGATGGCTCCTGACGCCGGTCCTCGCCGGCACGCACGAGCTCGGCTACGCGATCGCGGCCGGGGTGGCGGGGGCGGCGAAGACACGCCTCGCCGACGGCGGGCGCCCGCGCGGAAGCATCATGGTGCGGGTCGACGACGGGCCCGCGCAGGCGCGAGTCGATCCACACACCGGGCGCGTCATCCGGGAGTAATCTGTGCGCGCGAGGCCGCAGCGCCTGAACGCGGATGCCCATGGCAGGGCGCGACCCCAGAGGAGAGAGGGAGACACACGAATGGCTCACGACCCGATTGACGTGTACCTCAACGACCACCTGGCCGGAGCGACAGCCGGCGTCGACCTCGCCAAGCAGGCGGCGGAACGCCACGACGGCGAGCTCGGAGAGTTCTTCACGCAGCTACTCGACGAGATCAGCGCCGACTACAACACGCTCACCTCGCTCATCGACCAGATGAACGTGCAGGGCAGCGGCGCGAAGGAGGCCTTCGCGAAGGTCGGTGCCTCGGTCGCCGAGACGAAGTTCAGCGGCGATTCCGCCGACGACCCGGCGTTCGGCACGTTCCTGACGCTCGAGACGCTCTCGATCGGCGTCGAGGGCAAGATCTGCATGTGGAAGGCCCTGAAGGTCGTCGAGGGCGACCACCCGGAGCTGGCGTCGATGTCCATCGACGCCCTTGTCGAGCGCGGGCAGTCCCAGCGCGACCGCATCGAGGGCAAGCGCCTCGATATCGCCGGCAGCGCGCTGTCCGCCAGGTAGGTGGACGTCTGAGTCAGCGCCGGAGGCGAGGCGCGGCGCGATGCGCGACGGTGTGGCGGTCGGCAGGGAATGCCGCCGCCGTCGCGCTCATCAGAGACCCCGACCTGATGCACGGAGCCCAGCTAGAGCTTCGCCTGCAACGTGACCCACGTCAGCGCGACCAGGATCGGCCAAGCGAACGCGAGGATGAGAGCCGCGCCATTGCGCGCCCATGCCCTCGAAGACATGAACCGGTAGGCGAGGGCCAGCATCAGCGCAGCGATCCCTCCGAGGAAACCGAGTTGCTCCAGTGCATCGGTCATGGCGGTGGGATGGGTGTCGCGCTCGCGCGTGTAGCCACCCAGAAGGGCGATGGCCAGCAGTTGTGTTGCAAGAAACGCAACGACGTTGGCAGCAAGGATGTGGCTTGGCCGTCGTCCGATCAGCCAGAGCCATGGTGACGCCAGCCGTGATCGCACGTGGCGCCCCTCAAGGTCGTCGCTATGGGAAAGCATGGTATCTGCGCTCGAGCGGGTAGGTGCCCACAATCGATGTGCCAGTACCGAAGAAGCAGTATCGGTCCCCTCCTCCTCTGAGGCGGCAGTAGCCCCTTTCGCCGGAGCTCGCCGCGCGGTGTACGGCCTGGCCCGAGAGCTCGGCCCGCCCGTCGTCGGTGGTATCGAAGGCACCCGCGTCCGTCTTGTAGTTGGCCCAATACGCTGCGTTGGCCCTGAGCGCGCGCGCGTTGGCCGAGCCGATGGCAAAGACGGGGTGGCCGCCGTCAGACGTGAGGTCGTCCTGGTAGGCACTGGGCATATTCGAACTCCACGAGCCGCTTACCCACCAGTTCGTCGACCAGGGCGTGCCGGTGTACGGGCGGGCTTGTGCTTCGAACCCGCGCTGGCCCGCGGCACCAGCCTGGTAGTAGGCGAGACGGCTCGCCCCTTTCCAGCGGAAGAGCAGGTTCGTCTGCTTGACGTGATGCCCGTAGCGGTTGGGAGCACCTGTCGGGAACGTCCGCGCCAGCCACGAACTCGGCATGTAAGCGGACGCCGCCAGCGGTGCCGCGGCACGTGGCGCCGCTGCGACACGCGCGTTGTGCTGGACGTCGGCGTGTTCACGAACCGTCGCCCGCAGCGTCGGGGTAACCGGCCTCGCGCCGGGCTCGGGGACGATCAGCGAAGCGATCCTGGTCTTCGTCGCCACCATCGCAGCGACAACCCTCGGGACATCCACCTCTGCGATGAAACCGCTCACGAATGGATCCCGACGCCGAAGCATCGTGCGATAGCGAGCGAGGTCGACAACCGCACGCGCCAAGCGTCGATCGCGGCGCGCGTCGGCACTGCCGGCCAGAAGGTCGCTACGCAGTTCGGTCGTACTCTGCAGTTGATCGCGGTAAAGGCTGTCGATCTGGCCTGCGATGGATGTGGTCAGCGGGACAGTGGTCCGTGCCTCACGCCCGGCCAGGCCCGCCGTGACCACTGACTCGGAACCGACGAACGTGCCAATGAGATCGATGTCGCGCGAGGCGCCCATTCCAACGGCCAGACGCAGCGTCGCAGCTCTCGAGAGGGGAGCGTCGAACGACATGCTCACGGTGCGACGCGCCTCCGGGCGCGCCCGCGCGTCGGCCGTGAGGCGAAACAGGCTTGCAAGCGTTGTCGTCAGGTCTCCTGCCGGCTGCGGGGCGGACTCCCATCTCGGCGCTTTGGGCAGAGCCAGGGTCTTGCCGCCCGCAACGCCGTTGCGGCCCAGCCATGACTCCAACGCGTTGCGCCATGACACGATCACCCGATGACAGCTCTTCAGCTCAGCCTCGGTCAGCAGGCATGATTCCGATCTCCTCAGCGTGTGCGGTAGACGCGGTGGCAGCCCCGCCAGCCGAGCCCACGACGACGCATCGACACGAGCCGCAAGATCGCGCCGCCACGAGTTGAATCGTTCCTCGTACGCACACCACGATGCAGGAGAGGACGACGTGGCGCACCTCGTTGGGGGAGTGTGCATGGCCGCCCAGCCCGAGGGCGAGCCGAGCAGGACCCCAGTGGCGACGACGAAGGACACAGCGACAGCTCGCGCGCGGCGCGGGGGGCGTAGCGATCGACACTCCGTCTGGACGAGCGGCATCTCGGATCCTCCACACCTTCGCTGATCGTCAAACCAGCGTCTGACGGGCATATAGGGCGACACACACCTGTGGTCGGTGCCCCTGGTCGCTGGCGGCGATTATGGCAACACGGCCATTACCTTGCGCTGCGGACAGCCTTGTGGTCAGCGCGGCAGGCGCGGCGCGATGATCCGGTAGGCCTTCAGGCCGAGCCCGAGTCGTTCGCGATCCTCGGACTGCATCGGGTCCAGGCCGGTGAGGTCGCGCACCCGCTCCAGGCGGTACGCGACGGTGTGGCGGTGGGCATGGATCGCCGCCGCCGTGGCGCTCATGTGGCAGTTGGCGGCCAGGTAGGCCTCGAGCGTGCCCACGAGGTCGGTGCGGTACTGGTCGTCGTAGCGCACGACCGGGGCGACGGTGTCCTCGTAGAAGGAGCGCACCTCCTCGGGATGTGAGGCGAGCACGCGGAACAGCAGCCGGTACGTGCCCTGGTTGATGTCCTCGGAGATCGGTTCCCCGGAGACCGTCAGGACGTCGAGCACGAGCTCGGCCTCCTGCACCGCGCGGCCGAGCTCGGCCGGGTCGGCGTAGAACGACGACAGCCCGACGGTCCCATGGCGCTGCAGCCGCGTGGCGAGCCGCGCCGCCGCCGCGAGCGTCGCCTCGGCCGCGTCGTCGACCGGCACGGCCGGCAGCAGCGCGTAGACGCGCCCGGGTTGCGTGCCGCCGCCCGGGCCGCCCTCCATGTGCTGGGCCAGCGCGCCCGGCAGATCCTCGGCGATCGTCGCCACGACGTGGCGCGGGCGGTCGCTGTGCAGCTCCGCGCAGAGCGCGATCGCGCCGCGGCTGAGGTCGCAGCCGAGCCGCGCACCCCGACGCACGAGCTCCTCGGGCGTCAGGTCGCTGCCCGCGCGCAGGTCCTCGAGGAACGAGCCGCGCAGGTTCTGCTCGACCTCGTCGCGCGCCTCCTCGACGGCCACCTCGGTCAGCGAGGCGACGGCCGCGAGATGCAGATACTCCGCCGCCTCGACGGTGGGAGCGGTGCCGCCCTCCAGCAGCAGCACGGCGCCGACCGTCTCGTCGCCCGAGGCGATCGGGATCTCGATCGCCACCCCGCGCGGCGTGTGCGCCGGACGGTCCTGCACGCAATCGGCGACGTACCGGCGCAGCTCTCCGAGCCGCTCGGCAGCGGGCGAGCCGTGCGGTGCGACGACCGCGCTCCCCAGCCGCGGCACGACGATCGCCACCGACCCGCCGACCGCCTCGGCGGCGAGCTCCGCGACACGATCGAGCCCGTCCCCGGCGAGGACGGCGTCGACCATTCGCAGATGCAGCCCCCTCAGCCGCTCGACGAGGGTGGCCGCTGCGGGGGCGGCCACCACCACCCCCTAGCCCGCGGCCGCGGCGGCCGCGGCGTCCGGATGCGCCTGCAGCGTCTCCTCCCCGGACTCGCCGGTGCGGATGCGGTAGGCCTCCTCGACCGGTAGGACGAAGACCTTGCCGTCGCCGACGGCCCCCGTCCGGCCGTGCTTCAGGATCGTGTCCACGACCGTCATGACGTCCTTGGTCGCCACGACGCACTCGATCTTGACCTTCGGCCGCAGGTAGTTCGTCAGCTCCGCGCCGCGGTAGCGCTCGGTGATGCCCTTCTGGCGCCCCGAGCCCTTCACCTCGCTGATCGACAGCGAGGGGAACCCGAGCGCCAGCAGCTCCGTCCTGATCGGCTCGAACGCCTCGTGCCGAACGTACGCGATGACCATCTTCATGCGGGGCTCTCCTTCGTCGCCAGCGAGGGGACGGGTGCAGGTGGGATCGTCGCAGACGGCCCGCCGCCGTAGCCGATGAGCTCGGCCGGCGGGATGAACTGCTCCGGGTAGCCGTACATGCCGTGCTCGGAGATGTCCAGGCCGGCGTCCTCCTCCTCCTCCGTGACACGGAGGCCGTAGACCTTCTTGATGACGAAGAAGGTCGAGTAGCTCATCGCGAACACGAACGAGAAGGCGACCATGAAGCCGACCGCCTGAGCGACGAGCTGGGCAAAGGAGCCCGAGTACAGCAGGCCGCCGGCCGGATCGCCGAAGTCGTTGTAGACCGCCAGGCGCGGCGACGTGAACAGTCCGCACGAGAGCGTCCCCCAGATGCCGCAGATGCCGTGCGCGGTCAGCGCGCCGACGGGGTCGTCGAGCTTCTTGTCGATCGCGTAGATGCCCAGCGGGACGATGATGCCGGCGATGAGGCCGACCGGGATCGCCGCCCACAGCTCGACGTAGCCCGACGGTGCGGTGATCGCGACGAGCGCGCCGATCGCGCCGTTGCCGGCCATGCCGATGTCGAGCGTCTTCTGCTTGAAGTACGACATGAGCAGCGCGCCGAGGACGCCGCAGGCTGCCGCGAGGTTCGTGACGATGACGATCTCGGTGAAGCGCCCGTCCTGGACGTTCAGCGTCGAGCCCGGGTTGAACCCGAACCAGCCGAGCCAGAGGATGAGCACGCCAAGCCCGAAGAGCGGCATGTTGTGCCCGGGGATCGCGCGTGGCTTGCCATCAGAGCCGTACTTGCCCCTGCGCGGGCCGAGCAGCAGCAGGGCCGCCAAGGCGCCGGTCGCGCCGATGAGGTGGACGGCCGTCGAGCCGGCGAAGTCCTGCATCCCGACGATGCCGGTGCCGAGCCAGTCGCCGGCCTGCAGGAAGCCGCCGCCGAAGACCCAGTGCGCGCCGATCGGGTAGATGAACGAGGCGAAGACAACGGCGTAGATGACGTAGACGCCGAACTTGATCCGCTCGAGCGTCGTGCCCCAGACGATCGCCAGCGAGACGGCGCAGAAGACGAACTGGAAGAAGAACTTCGACTCGACGGTGGCGTTCGAGAGCCCCATGACGGGGAATGCGGTCGCCGGATCGCCGAAGCCCTGCAGCAAAAAGCCGGTGCCGCCGATGACGCCGGTCAGGCCGCTGGGATCAGCGCCGAAGGCGAACGCGAAGCCGACGAAGTACCAGCAGATTGCAGCGATCGAGAAGTTCGTGAGGATCTTCGCGACGACCGTTCCCGCGTTCTTCTGGCGCGAGAAGCCGATCTCCAGGAACGCGAAGCCGGCCTGCATGAACATCACGACCATGGCGGCGACGATCACCCACATCGAGTTGAAGCCGACGGAGTCCGGCAGGACTCCGTTGCTGTATGCGTCAAGGGTGTCAGCGGCGGCAAAGCCGGGCACCATCAGCGCGACGAGCAGCCCGGCCCCCACAGCGGGCAGTACCTTGGTCGCCAACGTTCGTCTCATACGTCCTCCTCAATCGGGGTGCGCCTTCCTCCGAGGGTCATGGTCGGGGCCGGCCCGCCGCGCGTCTTTGTCCCGGGGTCGAAAGATCGCCCCGGCCGCTTCGCCACGTGTCATCGACAGCGGATGGCGGGTAGGGTGCGATCCTCTTCAACCCCCCGCGCAGCCAGGAGGACGAGCACCGTGCCAGCTCTGCCATTCCTCGACCGAGGCGAAAAGCCGCTGAGCACCCGGGCGCTCGTGGATGGAGGGACCGTCGCGCCGGATGCCGTCTTCGAGCTCGCCAAGGCACACGACGCGACGATGGTGGACCTGAAGTTCACCGACCTGCCCGGGACCTGGCAGCACATGGGGATGGCGCTGTCGACCCTCGAGGCGGACTCGTTCAGCGAGGGCATCGGCTTCGACGGCTCGTCGATCCGCGGCTTCCAGGAGATCTACGAGTCCGACATGCTGCTCATGCCCGACCCGGCGTCGGCGATCATCGACCCGTTCTACGAGCAGACGACCGTCTCGATCATCTGCACGGTCATCGATCCGATCACGCGCGACCCGTATACGCGCGACCCGCGCTACGTGGCGACGAAGGCCGAGCAGCACCTGCGTTCCAGCGGCGTGGCCGACGTCTGCTACTTCGGCCCGGAGGCCGAGTTCTACGTCTTCGACCACGTCGCCTTCGACCAGCAGGCGAACACCGCCTACTACGAGGTCGACTCCGAGGAGGGGCACTGGACGCAGGGGGCACGGCTTCCAGCGCCGCGGCGAGGGGCTGGCCGCGCTCGGGTACAAGAACCGCTCGCAGGAGGGCTACTTCCCCGCCCCGCCGAACGACACCCACGCCGACCTGCGCGCGGAGATGGTCGCCACGCTCGAGGCGCTCGGGATCGGCACGGAGTCCCATCACCACGAGGTCGGCGGCCCCGGGCAGGGGGAGATCGACCTGCGCTTCCTGCCGCTGCTTGAGATGGCCGACGCCCTGCAGCTGCACAAGTACGTCGTCAGGAACACCGCCAAGCGCGCGGGCAAGACGGCGACGTTCCTGCCCAAGCCGATCTTCGAGGAGAACGGCTCGGGCATGCACTGCCACCAGTCGCTGTGGAAGGACGGCGAGACGCTCATGCACGACCCGGCCGGGTACGCGCTGCTGTCGCCCCTGGCGCTGAGCTACGCGGCCGGCCTGCTCGAGCACGGGCGCGCGCTGATGGCGTTCTGCGCGCCGAGCACGAACTCCTTCCGGCGCCTCGTGCCCGGCTACGAGGCCCCGGTCCTGCTCAAGCACTCCCAGCGCAACCGCTCGGCCGCCGTGCGGATCCCGATGTACTCCCCTTCGGCGAAGAGCAAGCGGATCGAGTTCCGCCCGCCCGACCCGCTCGCCAACCCGTACCTCGCCTTCCCGGCGATGATGATGGCCGGCCTCGACGGGATCGCGCGCGGCCTGAAGCCGAGCGACCCGCTCGACGTCAACCTCTACGACCTCGCGCCCGAGGTGATCGCGGACATCCCGACGGTGCCGACGACGCTCGACGAGGCGCTCGACGCGCTCGAGGCCGACCACGCGTTCCTCACCGCGGGCGGCGTCTTCACCGACGACCTCATCGGGACCTACGTCGAGTTCCACCGCGAGCAGTCCGACAAGGTCAAGATCCGCCCGCACCCGTTCGAGTTCCCGCTCTACTTCGACGGGTAGGCGGCACCATCGCACCTCCGTATGGACAAACGTGGCCGCCGAGCCCTGTCCGCGTGGACAAGGACTCGGTCGCCGAGACGCGGCTACAGTCAGCCGGGGCCACCACGAGGAGGACACACGCACTGATGCCCAGAATCCGCCAGGACAACGTCACCGCCGCCCAGTGGAGCACGAACGGCACGGGGCTGGGGTCGCCCGATCTGACCATCGCCGGCAACCAGGTCTTCGGCGCCAACGTCTTCAGCACCGCGGTCCAGCGCCAGCGGCTGCCCAAGCACGTCTTCAAGGCGCTCTCGACCGCGGTCGCGCGCGGGGAGGCGCTCGAGACGGCACTGGCCGATTCCGTCGCGCAGGCGATGAAGGGCTGGGCGCTCGAGCGCGGCGCCACGCACTACACGCACTGGTTCCAGCCGCTCACGGGCATGACGGCGGAGAAGCACGACTCCTTCTACGGCCCGACCGGCGACGGCTCCGCGATCGCCGAGTTCTCCGGCAAGGAGCTCATCCAGGGCGAGCCGGACGCCTCCTCGTTCCCGACGGGCGGGATCCGCGCGACCTTCGAGGCCCGCGGCTACACGGCGTGGGACCCGAGCTCGCCGGCGTTCATCCTCGAGAACCCCAACGGCGCGCTGCTGTGCATCCCGACGGCCTTCGTCTCCTGGACGGGCGAGGCGCTCGACACGAAGATCCCGCTGCTGCGCTCGATGGACGCGCTGTCGAAGTCGGCGATCCGCGCCCTGCGACTGCTCGGCGACGAGACGGCGGCGCGCGTGTTCACGACGGTCGGCCCCGAGCAGGAGTACTTCCTCATCGACGAGCAGTACTACTACCAGCGCCCCGACCTCGTGACGACCGGCCGCACGCTCTTCGGCGCCAAGCCGCCGAAGGGCCACGAGCTCGACGAGCACTACTTCGGCTCGATCCCCGAGCGGATCCTCGCGTGCATGATGGAGACCGAGCGCGAGCTGGGGAAGCTCGGCGTGCCGGTGAAGACGCGCCACAACGAGGTCGCGCCGAACCAGTACGAGATCGCGCCGATCTTCGAGAACTCCAACGTCGGCTCCGACCACCAGCAGCTGACGATGCAGCTGCTGCAGAACACCGCGCGCCGCTACGGCCTGGTCTGCCTGCTGCACGAGAAGCCGTTCGCCGGCGTCAACGGCTCGGGCAAGCACAACAACTGGTCGATGGGGACCGAGACCGGCATCAACCTGCTCGACCCGGGCGACACGCCGAGCGAGAACGTCCAGTTTCTGTTCTTCTGCGCCGCGGTCATCGCGGCGGTGAACAAGCACCAGGCGCTGCTGCGGGCGTCGGTCGCCAACGTCGGCCAGGATCACCGCCTCGGCGCCAACGAGGCGCCGCCGGCGATCATCTCGATCTTCCTCGGCCGCGAGCTCGAGAAGGTCTTCGACACGATCGCCAGCGGCGAGGCGGTCGTGTCATCGGAGAACGGCTTCCTCGGCCTCGGTACGCCCGTTCTGCCGCCGCTGCCGCTGCACGGCGGCGACCGCAACCGAACCTCGCCGTTCGCCTTCACGGGCAACAAGTTCGAGTTCCGGACACTCGGGTCCAGTTCGTCCCTGGGCCTGCCCAACACCGTGCTCAACACGATCGCGGCCGAGGCGATCGACGAGCTGTCCGACGCGCTCGAGGCGAAGGTCGGCGGCGGCGCGTCGGTGGACGAGGCGGTCACCGAGATCGTCAAGGACACCTACGCCGCCAACAGGCAGATCGTCTTCAGCGGCGACAACTACACCGAGGAGTGGACCACCGAGGCCGCCGCGCGCGGGCTGGAGAACCTGCGCTCGACGCCCGACGCGCTGCCGTGGCTTGTCAACGAGCAGACCGTCGACGTCATGTCGAAGTACGGCGTGCTCTCCGAGCGCGAGCTCGAGGCCCGCTTCGAGGTCTCCGTCGAGCAGTACTCGACGAAGGTCAACATCGAGGCGGAGACGGCGGCCTCGATCGCGCGCACGATGCTCCTGCCGGCATCCGTCCGCCACCTCAACGAGCTGCTCGCCAGCGAGCGCCAGGGGCTCATCGACGAGTTCGCGCCGCTCGTCGGCGACTTCCACCAGACGATCGTCGCGCTCGAGGAGGCCAACGCCGACCCCGGCCTGGAAGGCCTGGAGCTCGCCCTCTACTTCCGCGACACGGTCATCCCCGCGATGACCGCCGTCCGCGAGATAGCCGACAGGCTCGAGCGCCTCGTCGCCGACGACCTGTGGCCGCTGCCGAAGTACTCGGAGATCCTGTTCATCAAGTAGCGGCTCGGCTGCAGGAAGACCCACTGCGGCGAGCTGACTCAGTCGAGACCAACGCCTTCAAGACGCCTGCGAGCGGGGAAGCCCGCGCGACGACGCACCTACCGAAGGGCGCGCCCGGTCGCCGCGCAGGTCTCGCGCACCCGCGCGACGGGGCCCGAACGACATCCGAAGCGCGCGCGTGGTCGCCGCCGAGGGCCCCGCGCAACCGGCCCGAACGCCGTCCGGTGACCGTCGCTCCCGCAAGACCGCGTGCGACCCCGCTCTTCCGGCCGACGCGGAACGCCGCGAACACAAACGCGGCCGTGACCACGAGCGTGCCCATGACCTCCGCTGCGGTGGCATGCGACGGCTCGTTGGCGAGATCGTCGCCCAGGATGAGCCCGGCTACGGCGACCCACAGCGCGGCGACGATCGCAAGCCCACGCCAGCCGAACCAGGGTCGGTGCGCCATCGACGGGCGCATCGCCTCGGCGAGCGCGATCGGAGCACAGAAAGCTGTAGATGACGTGGCCGAGGATGAAGTTCTGCGCCAAGTAGCCGCCGAGCCCGAGCGGGGCGATGTATGTGGCGCGCAGCAACTCCTCCCATCCCTGTACGTCGCGGTAACTGTCACTGAACAGGGACTGGTCGATGACGCCGGGTTGCAACAGGCCGAGGGCGGCGGCGAGGAGCAGCATCGTGGGCCAGCCCGGGCCCGTGCGTCGCGCGAGCTCGCGGATGATGAGCGCCGGCCCTCCATACAGCGGCCCGAAGAACGCGATCGCGACCAGCAGCTCGATCGGACGGCCCGTAGAGTCGTCGTAGGCAGTGAGCAACTCGGCGCCGATCGCGCTGAGCACGAGCAGCGCGGCGATCGGAACGCTGCACGCGCGGCGGTCGCGGTGCCCAGCCGCGCGCGCATCCTCGCCCTCCTCCCCCGTATCCGTTCGACCGGCTTCGCCCGCCTCCCCCGTGTCCCTCCGACCGGCTTCGCGATCGCCGCGTCGCAGGCCAAGCCGCAGCCCGGCCACGACGGCGGCGAGTGCGCCGCCGATCTGCAGGACGCGGCCGATCATGATGGCGGTGCCATCGTTGCCGAGCACCTGGCGTAGGTCGCCGCTGCCGAGTACACGCGCAAGCACGATCAGTGCGCCTGCAGCGGCGGCCAGCGCGCTCCAGCGCGAGGGCACCAGGCCGGCGACGGCTTCGAGGTCGAGACCGTCGACCTGGTCGCCGAGCTCGGTCCTTCGGCCGCAGCACGCCACGGCCTGCTGGCGTCCGATCTCATCTTCCTCTGTCGGCCGCCCTGAGTGAGACGCCGGGGTTAGGCCGGCGAGCGCGCGAGCACCCGAAGATCGAGTCGATTGTCATGCCGCCCCACGCGGCTTTTCATTCGGCTCGACCCGGGAACACGGGCATGCGCGCCCGCCGGCCGCCTGCGATCTGCCGGAAAGCGGCCGACTTCCGCGAAGCCGTGGTCGCGCTCTGACGCCCTTGGCGATACGGGGACGAGATCCCATGTACGCCACGCAAGCCCCGCACCTGCGGGGCTTGCGCCCTATCAGCGCGCCAGTCCCGCCTTCTCGGCCCCCAGCCCGGTCTCCGATCGCACGTGCAGTTCGGCGAACTCGCGCTCGTTGCCGCGCTCGGTCGACAGCATCGTCCCCAGCCAGCAGCCCAGGAACCCCAGGGGGATCGAGATGATCCCGGGGTTTGCGAGGTCGTAGAACGACAGCGCGCCGCCCTCGGCGTCCGGTCCGGGCCACACCTTCGGCGAGATGATCACGAGGACGATCGAGCTGACGACCCCGAACAGCACGCCCGTGACCGCGCCGGCCGTGTTGAAGCGCCGCCACGAGAGCGCCAGCAGGAGCGCCGGGAAGTTCGCGCTCGCCGCGACCGCGAACGCCAGCCCGACCATGAACGACACGTTCAGGCCCTCGCCTCCGATGATCGCGATCGCGATCGCGAGTGCACCGATCGAGGCCGCCGCGAGCCGCGCGACCAGCACCTCCTCGTGCTCGGATTCGTGGCCCTTGCGGATGACGTTGGACCACAGGTCGTGGGCCATCGCGCCCGAGGCCGACAGCACGAGCCCGGCGACGACCGCGAGGATCGTCGCGAACGCGACGGCCGCCACCACCGCCAGGAACAGGTCGCCGCCGAACGTGCCCTCGCCGCCGCCCAGGAACTGCGCCAGGTTCGGCGCCGCGAGGTTGCCGCCCGTGCCTGCCGCCGCCACGCCCTCCTCACCCAGCAGCGCTCGCGCGCCGAACCCGACGAACGTCGTCAGCACGTAGAAGCCGCCGATGATGAAGATCGCCCACACGACCGACGACCGCGCCGCCCTGGAGTCCGGGACCGTGAAGAAGCGCATGAGGATGTGTGGCAGGCCGGCCGTCCCCAGCACGAGCGCGATCCCGAGCGAGACGGTGTCGATCGGACTCGAGAGGAACGTGCCCGGTCCCAGGGAGAACGTCGACTCGGCCGTCGTGTTGGCCTTCGCGCGGTTGAACAGCTCGATCGGATTGAAGCCCACGCGCTCGAGCACGAACACCGACATCACGAGGATCGCGGTCATCAACAGGACCGCCTTGATGATCTGCACCCACGTCGTGGCGAGCATCCCGCCGAAGACGACGTAGCAGAGCATCATCACGCCGGTGATCAGCACCGCGATCGCGAAGTCGATGCCCACGAGCGCCTGGACGAGCACCCCCGCGCCGACCATCTGCGCGATGAGGTAGAAGGCCGCGACCGTCAGCGTGCCGATCGCCGCCGCGGTGCGCGCCGGGCGCTCGCGCAAGCGGAAGGCGAGCACGTCGGCGATCGTGTACTTGCCCGCGTTTCGCATTCGCTCGGCGAGCAGGAACATGACCGTCAGGAAGGCGACGAGGAAGCCGACGGAGTAGAGGAACCCGTCGAAGCCGAAGATGAAGATCAGGCCCGCGATGCCGAGGAACGAGGCGGCCGACAGGTAGTCGCCGGAGATGGCGAGCCCGTTCTGAACGCCGCTGATCGAGCGGCCCGCGGCCCAGAAGACCTCCGCGCCGGTCATCCGCTTGGAGGCCCAGTAGGTGATGACAAGCGTGATCGACAGGACGATCCCGAAGATCACGAGCGCCTCGACGTTGGCGGCTGCGATGACGGTCATCGCGCCGTCACCTCCGGCGACTCGCGCGAGACGTCATCCGGCGTTGAGGACAGCGCACGCCGAGCCACCTTCTCCGCCAGCGGGTCGTACACGCGCTCGGCGCGGCGCAGGTACATGATCCCGAGCACACCGACCATGACGAATTGCGTCAGCGCCAGGCAGTAGCCGACGGTGAGCCCCTCATAGACGGATCTCGCCATGAAGTCGGGTGCATAGCCCGCGAGCAGGACGAAGCCGAAGTACCAGGCGAGGAAGAAGATCGTGGCGGGCAGGACGAAGCGCCTGCGTACCGCGATGAGCTCCCGGAACTCGGGCGACTGCTCGACCGCTTCCCAATCGACGTGCGAATCCGTTGCCGACATGGCCTTCCCTTCTGGCTCGGTTTGTGTCATTCGGCACCTACCCAGCTCGATCCGCCGCTATGCGGGACAGACCGGAATCCGGAGCTATGCATATCGCGCATCGCGGACCGCGGTCTACGCGGTACGCCTGCGGCGGCGCCCCTTGCGCAGGCGGGCTACATCGTCGTGACCTTCGGTGGCGGGCGCTCCTCGCGGAAGAGGCGCAGCGCGAAGGCGCCCGCGGGGTGCGAGCGCCAGCGGAGCACGGCCTCGGCCATCTCCTCCGGCATGTCCTCGGGCTGCGGAAGCGGCGTCCCGTAGGTCGGCGGCGCGACGACCGGCGCCGCGAGCGCGGCGAAGGCGAGGTCGGCGGCGCTGAAGCGGTCGCCGACGAGGTAGAGGCGCCCGTCGGACAGGCGCTCGCCCACGGCGTCGAACTCCTCGTCGACGTGCTCGGCGGCCTCCTTCGCGGTCCGGTCGCTGATGCCGAAGTGGCGCCGGATGATCATCTTCGCCGGGGCCAGCACGAACGGGAACACGCGCCGCTCCCAGCCCGGGACGCCGGTCAGGTTCCAGGGCGTGAAGCGCTTGGCGTCCTTGAACACCTCGTGGTAGAGCCACAGGCGGCCCTCGGGTCCGAGCACCGTGTCGAAGCGCTGCTCGAGCGCGAGCACCTCCGAGCGGTCGGGCCGCTCGGTCGGGTAGAGCCGCTGCGCCGCCGGCACGTGCTCGTCGGCGTACGACAGGATCGCGCGCGACTCGCCGTAGACGCCCTCGGCCGTCCGCAGCACCGGCGCCGTGGCGCTTGACGGCGACGCGATGGACGAGCTGGATGTGGCGCTTCTCGGTGTAGTCGAGCCCCGCGCGGTCGAGCGCCCAGCGTGCCTTCTCGCAGTAGTGACTGATGGGGATCGTGACGAGGATCCGCTCTTGGGATGACACGGCGAGCACGGCAGCACCACCGTAGAGGTTCGCCGCACCGGCGTGGACTGGCAAGCTTGCGCCGTGCTCGAGCCGCTGCGCACCGTGACGGCCACCCGCTACGTCGACGCCCTGCGCGAGGGCGGCTCGCTGCCGGGGCTCGTCGAGGCCGACGACCTCGGCATGTACGTCACGAAGTTCCGTGGCGCGGGGCAGGGCGAGGGCGCGCTCGTCGCGGAGGTGCTGGCGGGCGAGCTCGCGCGGGCGCTCGGGCTGTTGGTGCCCGAGCTCGTCGTCGTCGACGTCGCGCCCGAGCTCGGGCACGCCGAGCCCGATCCCGAGATCCAGGAGCTCATCGCCGCCAGCCCGGGGCCGAATCTGGGCATGGACTTCCTCCCCGGCGCACTGCCGTTCACGCTTCCGGCCGATCCGCCGATCGAACCCGCGCTGGCGGCCGACATCGTGTGGTTCGACGCACTCGTGACGAACGTGGACCGCACGCATCGCAACCCGAACCTCCTGCTCTGGCACGGGCGCACGTGGCTCATCGACCACGGCGCGGCGTTCTTTCGCCAGCACGGCGACCGCGCGCTGGCGCAGACCGCGCACGACAGCGTGCCGATGCTCGCCGAGCACGTCCTGCTGCCGTTCGCGGGGCCCATCGAAGAGGCCGACGAGCGACTCGCCGGGCCGGCGCTCGCCGCCGTCGGGCAGGCCGTCGCGCTCGTGCCCGAGGCGTGGCTCGGCGCGAACCCCGCCTCGCGCCGCGGCGACCTCGCGGCGTTCCTCGCCCAGCGGCTGGCCGCGCCGCGCTCGTTCGTCGAGGAGATCCGCCGTGCCCGTGCCTGACCACGCCGCGACGAAGCCGTTCGCCTACGCGCTGCTGCGCGTCATGCCGCGCGTCGAACGCGGGGAGCGGCTGAACGTCGGGGTCGTCGTCTACAGCCGCCAGCACGACTTCCTCGACCTGCGCACGCACCTCGACGAGGCGCGCCTGGCGGCGCTGGACCCCGAGCTCGACCCGGGGCCCGTCCGCTCGCGCCTGGATGCGCTGCGCAGCGTCGTCTGCGGCAAGCCCGAGGGCGGCGCGCTTGCGCAGCTGCCGCCGTCGGAGCGCTTCGGCTGGCTCGTCGCCCCGTCGTCCACGATGATCCAGCCCTCGGAGGTGCACACCGGGCTGACCGATGACCCGGCGGCCACACTGCAACGGCTCTTCGCCTCACTCGTGAACTGAATTGCACCCGTTGAACACTGTTCACCGGGATGTCACGCCCCACGAACTGCGATGAGCCTCTACGCGCCCTCGTCCGCGACCGGCTTCCAGCACCGCGTCGCCGACCATGCCGCCAGCGGCGCCTTGCGCGACCTGCTCGAGCACCACCGCCTCTCGTATGCCCCCGAACCGCTGTCGGAGGGCGCGATCTTCGGCCTCTCCGGTGCATTGGCGCTGCGCGCTCGCATTGCGAACGCGTCGCTCCCGGCCATCGACCTCGACGGCCGCGCGGCATCGATCGAGCCGGAGCTCTGCCGTCACCTCGGGCTCGCGAGCGACTGGTGCACGACCGACGTGCCCGACGAGGCGTGGCAGCTGCTGCACGCCGAGCTGCTGGCCGGCCGGCCCACGCTCGTGCGCGCCGACATCGGCGAGCTGGATTACCGCGAAAGCGCGCCTCACGACACCCGCCACGCGATCGTCGTGACGGGCTGCGACCATGACGCCGGCGTCGTCTGGGTCGCCGATCAGAGCTTCCCGGAGCCCCAGCGCTGCACGATCGACGCGCTCGCGCGTGCCCGCTCCTCGCCCGCGTGGCCGGAGCCGGCGCGTCACGGGCTGCTGCGCCTGCGCGCGGCGGGGCGCCTCGCGGATCCGTACCGTGCGATCTCGGCCGCACTGCGACGGACGGTGCGCAACATGCGTACCCCGACCGAGTTCGACCACCCGCACATCCGCAGCGGCCTGGACGCCGTCGACGCGCTCGCGGCCACGTGGCCGCGGCTGCCCGGCATGACCGGCGACCGGCTCGGCCAGACGCTCGGTGCCCTGCGCTTCCGGATCCGCGACGGCGGTACCGGCGGAGCGCTCTACCGGTCGCTGCAGGCGCGCTTCCTGCACGACGCGGCGGCGCTGCTCGGCTCGGCTCGGCTCGGCCAGGCGGCGCTCGTCTGCGACGACCTCGCGGACGCCTGGCGCGCGCTCGCCAGCTCGCTGGACATCCAGGACGCCGCGATCGCGCACCAGGTCGCGGCGCCGTGGGTCCGCCGGGTGCAGACGCTCGAGCACCGCCACGTCGAGACGCTCGAGGCGCACCTGCGGTTGCGCCGCGCGACCGCTGCCTAGCGCCGACCAGGCTGGCGCCCGGACGTTCCCGGCGCACGCGTTCGCCTAGCATCGGGGGCCGATGCGTGACTACCGATCAGCGATCCGTACCGATGTCGTCCTGTTCGACGGCGGCATGGGGGCGACCCTCGAGCAGTTCGACCTCTCGCTGGAGCACGACTACAAGCTGCCAGGGCGAGCCCACGAGGCGCTTGTCCTCAACCGGCCGGACGTCATCGCCGGCGTCCACGAGTCGTTCGTCGAGGCGGGCGCCGACGTCATCCAGACCGACACGTTCCAGGCCAGCCGGCTGAAGCTCGACGAATGGGGCCTCGGCGAGGCAACGGTCGAGATCAACCGCCGCGCCGCGGAGATCGCGCGCGCGGCGGCCGGCGAGCACCGCTTCGTCGCCGGCTCGGTCGGGCCGACGGGCTTTCTGCCCGCCTCCGACGACCCGACGCTCGGCGACATCTCGTTTCGCACGCTCGCCGACGCGTTCACCGAGCAGTGCGCCGGCCTCATCGAGGGCGGCGTCGACGTCATCCTCATCGAGACCGCGCAGGACATCCTCGAGGTCAAGGCCGCGGTCTTCGGCGCCCGCGAGGCGATGAGGCAGGCCGATCGCGAGGTTCCGATCCAGGCCCAGGTCTCGCTGCAGCCCAACGGCGGCAAGATGCTCCTGGGTACGGACATCTCCGCCGTCCTCGCGACGCTCGAAGCGCTGGGTGTCGCCGCGATCGGCCTGAACTGCTCGACCGGACCCGAGGACATGCGCGACGCGATCCGCTTCCTCGGCGAGTTCTCGCCCGTGCCGGTGTCGTGCATTCCCAATGCCGGGATCCCGATCCAGGGCCCGGAAGGCCAGACGATCTTCCCCGAGGGCCCCGAGCCGTTCGCCGCGACGCTGACCGAGTTCGTCGAGCGCTACGACGTCGGCATCGTCGGTGGCTGCTGCGGCACGACCCCCGACCACATCCGGGCGCTCGCCGAACGCGTCAAGGGTCGCCGCGTCAAGGCCCGTCCGGCGCCGCGCCAGGCGCACGTGAGCTCGATGATCACGGCGACCCCGCTCGTGCAGGAGCCCCGCCCGACGATGGTCGGCGAGCGCGTGAACTCGCAGGGCTCGCGCAAGGCCAAGGAGCTGCTGCTGACCGACGACTACGACGGCCTCAACCAGATCGCCGAGGACCAGGTCGAGGGCGGCGCGCACGTGCTCGACCTCTGCGTCGCGCTCGTCGAGCGCGAGGACGAGGCCGAGCAGATGCGCCGGGTCGCCGAGCGCGTGTCGCTGTCGCAGCCGGCGCCGATCCAGGTCGACTCGACCGAGCCGGAGGTCATCGAGGCGGCGCTCGAGCAGATCCCCGGGCGCGCGATCGTCAACTCGATCAACCTCGAGGCCGGGCGCGACAAGCTCGACCGCGTCGTGCCGATCGCGCTCGCCCACGGCGCCTGCCTCATCGCGCTGACGATCGACGAGATCGGGATGGCCAAGACGGCCGCGCGCAAGCTCGAGATCGCCCGGCGCCTGAAGGAGCTGTGCTGCGACGAGCACGGGCTGGAGCCGCAATCGCTCATCTTCGACTGCCTGACGTTCACGCTGACGACCGGCGACGAGGAATGGCGCCCGTCGGCCATCGCGACGATCGAGGGCATCCGCTCGATCAAGGAGCACATCCCCCTCGTCAAGACGTCGCTCGGCGTGTCCAACGTGTCCTTCGGCGTGGCGCCGCGCGCCCGCGCGGTCCTCAACTCCGTCTTCCTGCACCACTGCGTCGAGGCCGGCCTGGACCTGGCGATGGTCAACCCCAACCACATCACGCCGTACGGTGAGATCAACGAGCACGAGCGCGCGCTCGCCGACGACCTCGTCTTCGACCGCCGCGAGGATGCGCTGGAGCGCTTCATCGCGCACTTCGAGTCCCAGACGGCCGAGGCGGAGGACGAGAAGGCCGACCCGACCGCGGGCATGGAGCCCGAGGAGGCGCTGCACTTCCACATCCTGCGCCGCAGGAAGGAGGGCGTCGAGGTGTGGATCGAGCGCTCGGTCGAGAAGATCGGCGCCGTCCCGACGCTCAACGACGTCCTGCTGCCGGCGATGAAGGAGGTCGGCGACCTCTTCGGCGCCGGCGAGCTCATCCTGCCGTTCGTCCTGCAGTCGGCGACCGTCATGAAGCGCGCCGTCGCCAAGCTCGAGGAGTACCTCGACAAGGTCGAGGGCTACACGAAGGGCACGGTCGTCATCGCGACGGTCTTCGGCGACGTGCACGACATCGGCAAGTCGCTCGTCAACACGATTCTCACGAACAACGGCTACACCGTCGTCGACCTCGGCAAGCAGGTGCCGATCTCCGCGATCCTCGAGGCCGCGCAGGAGCACGACGCGACGGCGATCGGGCTCAGCGCGCTGCTCGTCTCGACCTCCAAGCAGATGCCGCTGTGCATCGAGGAGCTGCACGCCAGGGGCGTCGAGGTCCCCGTGCTCATCGGAGGCGCGGCGATCAACCGCGACTTCGGGCTGCGCGTGCTGTACCCGAAGGGCCGCGCGTCCGACGAGATCTACGAGCCGGGCGTCTTCTACTGCAAGGACGCCTTCGAGGGCCTGCACAAGATGGACCAGCTCATCGACGAGGAGGCGCGCGCGGCGCTCGTCGCCAAGACCCGCGCCGCGGCCGACCACTTCCGCAAGCACGGCAAGGACCCGGCGCCGCTCGTGACCGACGACACCTCCGTCCGCTCGGCCGCGCGGACCGACGTGCCGATCCCCGAGCCGCCGTTCTGGGGCGCGCGCGAGATCGAGGTCCCGCTCGACGAGGTCTTCCCCCACCTCGACACCCACGTGCTCTTCAAGCTGCACTGGGGCGGGCGCGGCGTGAAGGGCGATGCCTGGCGCACGCTCGTCGACGACGACTTCCAGCCGCGCCTGGAGCGGATGTGGCAGGAACAGGACTACCTGCGCGCGCGCGCCCGCCTGGGCTACTTCCCCTGCTACAGCGAGGGCAACGACGTCGTCGTGCTCGATCCCGACGACCGTGAGACGGTGCTGGAGCGCCTCGTCTTCCCGCGCCAGCCCGCACACCATCGCATCTGCCTCGCAGACTTCTTCCGCCCGAAGGAGAGCGGCGAGCTCGACGTCGTCGCGCTGCAGGCCGTGACCGTCGGTCCCGAGGTGACGGAGGTCATCACGCGGCTGGAGGCAGAGGGCGAGTTCGCCGAGCAGCTCTTCACCCACGGCCTCGGCGTGCAGGCAGCCGAGGGGACGGCCGAGTGGCTGCACTCGAAGGTCCGCCGCGACCTCGGCATCGGCCCCGCCGACGGGCGGCGCTACTCGTGGGGCTATCCGGCCTGCCCGGAGCAGTCCGAGCACGAGAAGGTCTACCGGCTGCTGGACGCGCCCGCGATCGGGCTGTCGCTCACGGGCGGCTTCGCCGTCGAGCCCGAGCAGTCGACGCTCGCGATCATCGCCCACCACCCGCAGGCGGTCTACTTCGGCATGAAGTCCGGCTTCCTTCCGAAGGAGAAGGCGCCGGACGACATCATCGCCGGCTCCGATCGCGACGCCACGCAGACGCGCGACCACGATCCGCGCGACGGCCCGCCCGAGGACGAGCCGGCGCTGGCGGTGGACGCGCGGGGCTGATAGCGCGGGCCGCTCGTGATGCGGAGGTCGCGCGCGGCGGTCGTGGGCTCGAGCATGGTCGTCCGCGAGCGTGTCGCCTTTTCCCTCCATGTGGAGGAAAACGCGACACGGTTCGCGGTCCGGTCGCGCTCACGCCGGCAGCCGCGCCTCCTCGAGATCGAGATCGCGCTGGATCTCCCGCCAGATGTCGGGCTTCAGGCGGCCCTCGTTACGCAACCCGAGCAGGGCGTCGCGCTCGACGCCGATGAGGTCGCGGCGCAGCTCGCTGTAGCGCTCGACCGGCTCGCGCGCCGCGGCGCGTGCCTCCTCGGCGTCGCCGCCGATGACGGCCATGCAGCGGCGAAAGCGCATGCGGTAGAGCTCGCGCATGCGGCGCAGGCGCTCGGGCGTGATCTCGCCCTCGCGCTCGAGCTCGTCGAGGCGGTCCAGCGCGGCCTGGGCGGCCTCCAGACGGGCGACGGCCTCGTCCGGGCTCCACTCGCGCTCGCGCTCGATGCCGAGCAGCCGCATGAGCGGCGCGAGCGTCAGGCCCTGCCCCACGAGCGTCACGGCGATGACGCCGACCGTGACGAAGATGAGCAGCTCGCGCTGCGGAAACGACTCGTCCAGCGCGAGCGCCGCCGCGAGGGAGATCGCGCCGCGCATCCCGCTCCAGCCGACGATGACGCGCTCGCGCCAGTTCTCGCCCGTGTCGGCCCGGCCCGCGGCCGGCACGCCGCGCGCGATCAGCGGCGCGATCCCGACCCATGCCAGCCGCACGCCGATGACGACGGCGCTGACGGCTGCGATGTCGGCGAGCAGCGCGCCCGTGTCACCGCCGGCGCGCACGCTCTCGTAGATGCTCTCCAACTGGAGGCCGAGCAGGACGAAGAGCGTGACGTTGAGGCCGAAGACGAGCACCTGCCAGAACGCCACCGCGCTCAGGCGCGTGTCGGCGTCGAACATCTCGTGCGCGTGCCAGCCGAACCAGACGCCGGCTGTGACGGTCGCCAGCACCCCCGAGAGGCCGAGCTCCTCGGCGCCGATGTATGCGCCGTAGGCGAACAGGACCGAGAGGAAGATCGCCAGCGTAACGTCCGTCAGGCGGCGGTAGGTGCGCATGCCGACCCAGGCGACGGCGAGGCCGATCGCGACGCCGCCGGCGGCAGAGGTGACGAAGTCCAGCGTGGCGCCGGCGAGCTCGAACGTGCCCGCCGCGACCGCGGCCACCGCCACGCGGTAGGCGACGAGGGCGGCGGCGTCGTTGAGCATCGCCTCGGCCTCGACGGCAAGCGACACGCGCTCGGGGACGCCGAGGCGGCTGAACACCGCCGCCGCCGACACCGGGTCGGTCGGCGCAAGGATCGCGCCCAGCACGAACGCCGCCGGCCAGCCCAGCCCGTCGATGACCGCGTGCGAGACCACCGCTACGGCGCACATCGTCACGAGCACGAGGGCGAACGTCAGCGACACGAGCTGCCCGGCGGCGGCGCGCAGCTCCTGCGGCGAGGCGTAGAAGCCCGACGCGTGCAGCAGCGGCGGCAGGAAGACGAGGAAGATGGCCTCCGGCGCGAGGCGGATGTCGGGCAGGCCCGGGACGAAGCCGATCGCGACGCCGCCGATGACGAGCACGATCGGATAGGGAATCGACACGAGGTCGGCGAGGCGCACGAGCACCGCCGCGGCGAACAGGACCGCGATGAGGAACTCGATGTCGCTCACGACGCGGCTCAGTCTACGAACGGCCTCGCATCGACCAGTTCCGGACGCGTCCTCCAGGTTCGCGGAGTGACATCAGGTCTTTGCTCGACCGTTGCCGGCGTCGATCCGGAAAGTAGGCCCTCGCGATGAGCGGCGCACCGCTGGACCCGCCGCTGGGCCCCGACGACCACGTGGCGGGCCCCGAGGACGCCCCTTACGAGCTCGTCATGTACGGCGACTTCCAGTGCCCGTGCTGCGTCGCGGCGCAGTCGATCGTGCGCCGGGTGCGCGAGCGCCTCGACGGGCGCCTGCGCTTCGCCTTCCGCCACATGCCGCTGCGCGAGCTGCATCCGTTCGCGCAGAAGGCCGCCGAGGCGTCCGAGGCAGCCGCGGCCCAGGGCGCCTTCTGGCCGATGCACGACCGCCTCTACGCGGCCCGCGGGCGGCTGTCGATCGACGATCTCCTCGCGTACGCCGCCGCGCTCGGCCTCGACGCCGCACGGGTGCGCGCCGAGCTCGCCGACGGCGTCCATGCCGAGCGCGTCGACCGCGACGAGCGCAGCGCGCGCGCCGCCGGCGTGCAGGGCACGCCCGCGTTCTTCGTCAACGGCGCCCTCCACGAGGGCGCGTTCGATGCCGGCTCGCTCGTCGCGGCCCTCGAGAAGCCGCGAGCGGACGAGGCCGAGCGACGGCCCTGACAACAGCGACATGGCGAGTACTTCTCGCTCAGCCCGACGAACTCGCCAATCGACGAGCGCGGGACCTCCTCCGCGGCATCGTCCCGCGAACCGAACTCACCTCTGAGCTTTCGGCGCGCCCCGCCGCATGAGCAACCCGTAGAGCATCACGAGCGCGCCGACGACGATGAGCAGCGGCGAGAGGTAGTTCAGCGGCGGCCACGGGTCGGCGAGGTCGCGGAAGTTCTCGCGCTGCGTCTCGAGCACCGGGATGACGTCCTTGCCGAAGTAGTCGTCCAGGGCCGGCATCGTCCGCACCGGCGTCGTGCCGTCGAAGCGCGTGAGCTTCGACGTGCCGGGAATCGCGTTCCAGCCGAGCGTCACCGGCCGCACCGCGAGGATCGCCTGCGCGAGCCGCGGCGTGCGCTTGCGGAGCGTCGCGACGAGCTCGTCGCCGCTGATCTTCAGCGTCTTGGAGAGGAACGCGAGGAGGTGCGGGACCTCGGCCGAGACCGCGCTGAGCGGGATCGCCTCCAGAACCGCCGCCGTTCGCGGGGCCTGCGTGCGCAGGGCGCGGAGCACGCTGGCCTCCGAGAGGTGCGTCCTTTCGGAGATGAAGGTCACGAGCTCGGGCACCTCGGCGGCGGCGCCGCCGCGCGCGGTGGCGATCGGATCGCCGAACAGCACGGTCTGGTGCACCATGTCGACGCCGGCGCGGTCGCCCTGCACGCGCTGCTCGGCGAACGCCGGATCCAGGTCGGCGAGGACGTCATCGGCGGCGTTCAGGCGCGGGAAGTACTGCAGGACGACCACGAGCCCGACGATGACGACGCCCACGGCAACGACGGCCGACCAGGCGCGCCTGCCCGGCGGTGCGCTCGCGGCGCGGCGGGCCTGCACCAGGCCGAAGGCGAGGACTGCGACGCCGACGACGAGCAGCAGCCAGGGGATGTAGCCGACGCCGCCCGTGCCCGCGATCTTCTGGAAGTCCGCCCTGTCGCGCTCGACGGTCGCGACGAGGTCCGCGCTGAAGTAGTCGCGCAACTCGGGCACCGTCCTGACCGGGGTCCTGCCGTCGAAGCGCGTCAGCCCCTCGCTTCCGGGGAAGTCGTTCCAGCCGCTCGCGACGCTGGGCAAAGCCGTGAGCATCTGCGAGAGCCTCGGGAAGGACTGCTCCAGGTCGGCCGCCATCTGCTCTGTGGAGACGTTGATCCTCGTGGCGAGGAACCGCGTCAGCGCAGAGGTCTCCCGGGCCACCCCCGACAGCGGCAGCGCGCGCAGCAGGGCCTCGGTGTGCGGCGCCTCCTTGCGCAGGACGGCCGCCACCTGCCTCGACGACAACCTCGTCCTCTTCGTGACGATGCGAATGAGCGTCGCGATCTCGCGGCTGCCGCCGCCGCGCGCAGTCACGAGCGGGTCGGCGAGATCGACGTACTTCGAGATGAAGTCGATCCCCGCGCGATCGCCCGCCACGCGCTCGTCGGTGAGGGCCGGCTTGGCCGCGTCGATGACGTCTTGGCCCGCGGTGAGGCGCGGGATGAGCTGCAGGGCCCAAACGAGCACGACGACGACAAGCCCGGCGAGCGCGACGACGAGCCAGGCTCGCGACGCACGCGCCGACAGGAGCCCCTTCATCGGTTCTCTGCCCGACGCACCGGGCGGGAGCGATCCGACACGACGAGCGCGAGCTTCTCGGCCCGAGTCAGGCGCTTGATGCGCGCCTCCTCGCGACGCGCGGCGCGCCGGTCGGCCATGGGCTGCGCGAGCGCGAGCTCGACCGGCAGGCGGCTGGCGGTGTACCGGCTCGCGCGCCCCGCCCGGTGTGCGGCCAGGCGGCGCTCGAGGTCAGACGTCCAGCCGCAGTACAGCGAGCCGTCGCGGCAGCGCAGGAGGTAGACGTACGCAGCCGTCATCGCCGTATGCGATTCGACGTCGCTGCGCAGGATCTTCCCTGGGTGCGCCACTCAGGCCGGTTCGCGCGCGAGGCCCTGCACGGGTGGGAGCTCGACCGGCGAGGCGTGCATCGCGCGCAGGCGCACCTCGCGCCAGGAGAGTCCCTCCTTCACGAGCGCCGGGGCCCCCATGACGATCGCGGTCGCGATCTCGACCGCCTGGAGGATGATCCCGTAGGCCAGCGCGTCGGCGTGGCCGACGCCGTAGGCGCTCAGCACGGCGACGCAGGCAGCCTGGAAGACGCCGATGTTCGACGGCGTCGCCGGCAGCACGGCGGTGACGTTGACGGCGAACAGCACGGCCGCCGCAGCCCCGACGCCGGCGCGGTCGTCGAGCCCGAGCGCGACGAGCAGGACGTAGCACGAGAACCACTGCACCACCCACGCCGACAGCTGCGCGAGCGCGGCCGTGCCCCCGAGACGGGGCCGGCGGAAGACGCGCAGCCCGTCGCGCACCTGCACGAGCGCCGACCGGACCTGGCGCACGAGCGTCGCCACCCGCGAGAAGCGGGAGGGCTTGCCGGAGCGCAGCAGCACCGGCACCGCGAGCACCGCGACGGCGATCGCCAGCGGCGCGATCGCGACGACGAGCAGGGCCGTGTGATGCGTGAAGAGGTCGACGGTCGAGAACATCACGATCCCGAGGACGACGAGCGCGACGATGTTCAGCAGCGTCTGCGAGACGATCGTGCCGAGAACGACCGGGAGGTGCTCGCGCGCGCCGCCGATCCTGCGCGCGACGATGAACGCGCGCGACGGCTCGCCGAGCCGCGCCGGAAGCGTGGCGGACATGAGCACGCCGATGAACGTCCCCTGCAGGGCGTCGAAGGCCCGCACGCGGGCGCGGGGCAGCGCCGCGCAGAGGATCGCGTGCCACGCCACGCCGCGAAGCACCATCGAGGCGCACATGAGCCCGAGCGCGAGCAGCACCCACGTCGGCGTCGCCGCGAGCAGCGCCTCGCCCACGCGCTCGATGCCGATCCGTCGCAGTGCGACGGCCGCCAGCAGCGCCGCCACCAGCGCGCCGAGACCGACCGCGGCGCGGCGCGCGAGGCGCAGGCCGGGACGCGGCGCGCCGTCGCCGCCCGCCGGCACGGGCTCGAGGGTCGGCAACCTCCGAGCCGGCACGCGCTCCCCGTCGGCCGGCGCGAATCCCAGGCGCAGCGCCGCGCGGGCGGCGGCGCTCGCCGGCGCCGGCGCCGCGTGCAGCGCGATCGCGTCGCCGTAGGCGTCGAGCACCTCGGCGGCGACGTGCGGCCAGGCGTAGCGCTCGGCCGAGTCGCGCGCCGCCTGCGCGAGCGCGGCCAGGCG
>Ga0136631_10000022_pt1 | contig 39229 bp, 36 predicted proteins | sample AntDrymUQ6012206_2_FD_104655 | JGI IMG/M metagenome (GOLD analysis project Ga0136631, IMG submission 104655) | Polar desert sand microbial communities from Dry Valleys, Antarctica - metaG UQ601 (22.06) | ecosystem: Environmental > Terrestrial > Soil > Desert | place: Antarctica: Dry Valley... | reverse complement strand
GCCCCGCCGCTCGGCCCGGCTCACCCCGGGGCACGGGCCCCCTCCCTCAATGCCCGCCGTTCGCCAGCGTCTGCGCCACGTAACCCATCGAGTCACCTGTAGCGTTCAACCCGTGAACAGGCGCCCGAAACTTCGGATCGTCGCTCCTGCGGCCTCCCCGGAGGAGGCGGCGGCCGTTGTGGCCGCGCTCGAGCGCTTCATGCGCGACACGGCGCCGACGCCTGCACCGCCCCCGCCGCCGGGCGCCGGTCCGTGGGCGCGCGCCGGGTTGCTGGAGGCGGCGGGCTACACCGACGTCGGCCCGGTGCCGTGGGGCGGCACAGGGCGCTGGGGCGCTTCCTGACGCTCCCGCCGCCACTGGACGCAGGCGTATCCTGAGACGGGGTGGTCCCGACGACCGTTTCGCCTCCGAGCCGCACTTAGGATCCCTCCAACGTATGTTCTCGAAAATCCTCATCGCCAACCGTGGCGAGATCGCCGTCCGGATCGTCCGGGCGCTCGACGAGCTCGGCATCGGCTCGGTCGCGGTGTACTCCGAGCTCGATCGCGACGCCCCACACGTCCGGCGCGCCGGCGAGGCCTACCTGCTCGGCGGCCCGGCGCCGGCGGACAGCTACCTCAACGCCGCGCGCATCCTCGACGTCGTCAGGCAGTCCGGGGCCGAGGCCGTCCATCCCGGCTACGGCTTCCTCGCCGAGAACGCGGCGTTCGCGCGCGCGTGCGAAGAGGCCGGCGTCGTCTTCATCGGCCCGCCGGCGACCGCGATCGACGCCATGGGCTCCAAGACCCGGGCGCGCGAGCTCATGCGGGCGGCGGGCGTGCCGATCGTGCCCGGCACCACGGAGTCGGTCCCCGATCTCGACGCCGCGCGGCTGATCGCAGACGAGATCGGCTATCCGGTCGCCGTCAAGGCGGCCGGCGGCGGCGGCGGCAAGGGCTTTCGCGTCGCCCTGACCGCCGACGAGTTGCAGGCCGCCTTCGAGGGCGCCGCGCGCGAGGGCGAGAAGTTCTTCTCCGACGCCACCGTCTACCTCGAGCGCTACCTGCCCGACCCGCGCCACGTCGAGGTCCAGATCCTCGCCGACGCGCACGGCAACACGATCCACCTCGGCGAGCGCGACTGCTCGATCCAGCGCCGCCACCAGAAGCTCATCGAGGAGTCGCCCGCGCCGGAGTGGATCGTCGACGACGCGCTGCGCGAGCGGATCGGCAGGATCGCGGTCGAGGCGGCCAAGGCGGTGGACTACCGCGGCGCCGGGACGGTCGAGGGGCTGCTGTCATCCGACACCGGCGAGTACTTCTTCCTGGAGATGAACACGCGCGTGCAGGTCGAGCACTGCGTGACGGAGATGACGACCGGCGTCGACATCGTCAAGGAGGGCATCCGCGCCGCCGCGGGTGAGCCGCTGTCGGTCTCCCAGGAGGACGTGGTCCTGCGCGGGCACGCGATCGAGTGCCGCATCAACGCCGAGGACGCCTCCAAGAAGTTCGCTCCCGCACCGGGTCGCATCGGCTCCTACGTCGAGCCCGCCGGCCCCGGCGTGCGTGTCGACTCCGGGGTGCACGCAGGCAGCGAGATCACCCCGATGTACGACCCGATGGTCGCCAAGCTCATCGTCTGGGACGCCGACCGCGAGCAGGCGACGCGGCGGATGCTGCGGGCGCTGGACGAGTTCGAGATCGGGGGGCTGAAGACGCTCATCCCATTTCACCGGGCGCTGCTGCGAACCGAGCAGTGGGCGCGGGGAGAGACCTGCCGCGACCTGCTCGAGGACCGCCAGTGGCTCAAGGCGCTGGCCTTCGAGGAGGCCCCCAAACGCGAGGACGAGGACGACGACGACACGGTCGAGCAGACCTACACCGTCGAGGTCTCGGGACGGAAGTTCGACGTCCGCGTCATCGGCCCGGCACCGTCCGCCGCAGGCGCGCCGTCCAACGGCGCCGCGCCGGCGGCGCCGAAACCGCGGCGCGCGGTGCGCGAGAACGGCCAGGACAGTCGCCCTGGCAGCAGCGATACCCTCACCTCGCCGATGCAGGGCAACGTCTGGAAGGTGCCGGTGCAGCGCGGTCAGCAGGTCACCGAGGGCGACGTCATCACGATCATCGAGGCGATGAAGATGGAGAACGAGATCACGGCGCACAAGACCGGCGTCATCGCCGAGCTGCCGATCTCCGAGGGCGACGCGGTCGCCAGCGGCGACACGCTCGCCGTCATCCGCGACGCGACAGCCTAGCCAGGCCGACGATGAGCACGAGCACCAAAGCCCGCGCCTGGGTCGCCCAGCCCGACGAGGCCGAGGCGATCGCAGCCCTGCTCGTGGAGTTCCGCGATCACAACGGGGCCGACTGGCCGTCGGCGAACGCGTTCCTGGCCTCCGTCGAGCGGCTGCTCGAAGATCGCGACACGGAGTTCCTCCTCGCGACGCCCGACGACGATTCGCCGCCGGCCGGCGTCCTGCAGCTGCGCCTGCGCCTGAGCGTCTGGAAGGCGGCGCCCGACGCCTGGCTCGAGGATCTCTTCGTCCGTGAGCCTGCGCGCCGCTCAGGCGTCGGCGACGCGCTCGTCGCGCTCGCGATCGAGCGCGCGCGCGAGCGCGGCGCCAAGCGGATCGAGCTCGACGCTAACGAGGAGAACGCGGCCGCCCTGGCGCTCTACGAGCGCCACGGCTTCTCGTCGCGCTCGAAGGGCGGGCCGGGGCGCGACCTCTTCCTCGGCCGTCCGCTGGACTGAGCGCCGAGCGCGAGGACTGCGCGCCGTTGCTCGTCGGATGGCCGGCGGCGCAGCTCATCGCATGTCCTCGCTACGACTGCGCGCCGTTGCTCGTCAAATGGCCGGCGGCGCAGCTCATCGCATGTCCTCGCTACGGCAGGCGCCCGCCGAGCGCCAGCGAGCTCGCGACCGCGCCGCCGAGCAGGAGCAGCGCGAAGCCGGCGAAGAGCGCCGTGATCTCACGCGTCTCGGGCTTCGTGCCGATCTGGGAGCCGAGACGGTCGTAGACGGCGTCGAGCTGGTCGGAGTCCTCGGCCCGGAATGCCTCGCCACCGGTGGTCGATGCGATCCGCCGCAGCGCCTCGGGGTCCGGCGGCACGCGCAGGACCTGACCCTGGATCGTGATCGTGCCGCCGGGCGTGCCGAGCGCGACGGTGTAGATCGGCACCCGCAGACGGCGCGCCTCGGCCGCGACGCTGAATTGCGCGTCACCGTCCTTGGCCGCCCCATCGGACAGCAGCACGAGCGCCGCGGGCGGCCTGCGCTCCGACGCGTCGCCCCGGATCTTCAGGTCGTCGAGCGCCGCGCGCAGCCCGGCGCCCGTCGCGGTGCCGGCAAGCGGCTGCAGGGTCTCCAGCGCCTGCGCCAGGGCGTCGCGATCGGTCGTCGGCGTCTGCAGTGTCTGGGCACCGTCGGAGAAGGAGACGAGGCCGACCCGCAGCTCGTCGGGCACGCTGTCGAGGAAGTTCTGCGCGGCGCGGCGGGCGGCCTCCAGGCGCGTCGGGCTGACGTCGGTCGACGACATCGAGCGCGAGACGTCGGTGACGAGCACGACCGACGCCCGCTCGACCGGCACGGCGATGGTCCGCTGGGGCCGCGCGAGCGACAGCGCGAGCGCCGCGACCGCGAGCGCGAAGAGCGCCAGCGGCACATGCCGGCGCCACTGCGGCTCCGGCGCCGCGATGGCTGCGAGCGTCGCGAGCGCCGGGAAGCGCACCGGGTAGCGCCGCCGCCGGCGCTGGGCGCTGACGTGGACGAGGATCGCCAGCGGGACGGCGAAGAGGCACAGCAGCGCGAGGGGCGACGCGAAGCTCATGACCGCGCGCCATTGCTCGTCGGATCGTCAGTGGCAGGGCTCATCGCATGTCCTCGCCATGACTGCGCGCCATTGCTCGTCGGATGGTCAGTGGCAGGGCTCATCGCATGTCCTGGCTACCTCAACGCCCGCCCGAGGGCGCGCATCCAGTCGCCGCTCGTCGACAGCACGACGTGGTGGGCGCCGGCCTTGCGCAGCTCGGTTGCGACGCCCGCGCGCTCCTGCGCGGCGGCGGCCTCGAAGCGCTCGCGCAACCCGCGCCGTGACGTGTCGACCTCGATCAGCCGGCCGGTCTCGGGGTCCACGAGCGCGAGGCGCCCGGCCGGCTCGAGACGCTCCTCGCGCGGGTCGCGGATCTCCACGGCGAGCAGCCGGTGGCGGGCACCGAGCGCGCGCAGCGCGCGCCATGATTCCAGCGGGCCGCGGAAGTCCGACACGACGACGATGAGCCCCGGCTGGCGGGCCAGGCGCCCGACGCGGTGCAGCACCGGCCCCAGCCCCCGGTCGGCGACACCGTCGACACCGACCCCCTCCTCGAGCAGCCGGCGCAAGCCGATGTTCGCGTGCGGCCCGCCCCGCGGCGGCAGCATGCGCTCGGCCCCGCCCGCGGTGAGAACGGCCAGGCGGCCGCCATGGCGGGTCGCAGCACGGCCGACGACGTGCGCGACGCCCTCGGCGACGTCGGACTTCAGGCGGTCGGCGGTGCCGAATGCCATCGATGCCGAGAGGTCGAGCACGAGCCACGTGGTGAGGATCCGCTCGGGCACCTGCAGACGCACGTGCGCGATGCCGGAACGGGCGCTCGCGGCGGCGTCGAGCTGGCGCACGTCGTCGCCGATCTGGTACGGGCGCAGCTGCGCGAGCTCGGTGCCGGTGCCGACCCCCGGCGCCAGGCGATCGCCGGGCAGCACGCCGGCACCGCGGCGCGCGATCGACAGCGAGAGCGCCTCGACGAGCGCGGCCGGGATCGGACCCGGTCCCTGGCGCGCGGGCGGCACCCGCAATGTGCCCTTCGGCGCCGGCATCAGGCCGCCGCGTCGTGCTCCGTGACACGCCCGCCGCCCGTGTCGGCGCTGAGGGCGTCGAGGAGTCGCGTGAGGATGTCGTCGGCGGTCACGCCGTCGCTGAGGGCATCGTAGGAGAGGACGAGGCGGTGGCGCAGGACGTCGAAGGCCAGATCGCGGACGTCCTCGACGAGCACGTGGCAGCGGCCGCGCAGCAGCGCGAGCGCCTGGCCGCCCTGGACCATCCCGATCGCGCCGCGCGGGCTCGCGCCGTACTGGATGAGCTCGTTGAGATCGGAGAGCCCGTAGCGCTCGGGATGGCGGGTGCCGTCCACGAGCGCCACCGCGTGGGCAATGACCTCGCGATCGACGAAGATCCCCTGCGCCGCGCGCTGGAAGCGCTCGAGCTCGGGCATCGAGAGGCGTACCTGCACATGCTCGGGCGGGCCCAGCGAACGGCCGACGACCGACGCCTCCTCGCCGAGCGTCGGGTAGTCGACGAGCACCTTGAAGAGGAAGCGATCGACCTGCGCCTCGGGCAGCGGATAGGTCCCTTCGGACTCGATCGGGTTCTGCGTGGCGAGCACGAGGAACGGGTGCGGCACCGGGTAGCTCTCCGTACCGATCGTGACCTGGTGCTCCTGCATGACCTCCAGCAGCGCCGACTGGACCTTCGCGGGCGCGCGGTTGATCTCGTCGGCGAGCAGGAAGTTGCCGAAGACGGGTCCGAGCTCGGTGTCGAAGCGGCCGGAGTCCGGTCGGTAGATGCGCGTTCCGACGAGATCCGCGGGCACGAGATCGGGGGTGAACTGGATGCGGCGGAAGGTGCCGCCCATGACGCTCGCGAGCGTGCGGACCGTCAGCGTCTTGGCCAGGCCGGGGACGCCCTCGATGAGGACGTGGCCGCCCGCGAGCAGCGCGACGAGCAGGCGCTCGAGCATCGCGTCCTGGCCGACGATGACGCGCTTGATCTCGTACAGCGCCTCCTCGAGGACCTGCCGCGGCGCACGCCCGTCGTCGTCGTCGTGCGGACCGAGGTGTATGGGGCTCATCGGCGAACGTTCCTTTCGGGGGTGTACGGCTCAGACAACACGGCGAAACCAGTGCAGCGACAGGACGGCGGCGGCGGCGAGCAGGCCGAACGCGCCGCCGGTGAAGGCGGCCGTGATCTCGCGCTCCTCGTCCCGCGTGCCGATGCGGGAGCCGAGCTGCTCGTAGACGGTGCTCAGGTCCTTCGAGGTGTCGGCGGTGAAGGCCTTCCCGCCCGAGATCGCGGCGACCTCGCGCATCTCGCTGGGGTCGGGCGGCACGCGGCGCGTCTCGGTGACGCCGGCGGAGTTCGTGACCCGGATCGTGCCCGCTGGGGTTCCGAGGGTGACCGTGTAGATCGGAATCTTCAGCTCCTTCGCCCTCGCCGCGAGCAGCTGCGGCTTGCGGCCCCGCACGGACTTGCCGTCGGACAGCAGGACTATCGCGCCCGGCGGGCGCGCGCCGGTCGCGTCCGTCTCGCGCGTGAGCGCCGCGAGCGAGACGGCGAGCGCTTCGCCGGTCGCCGTGCCGCCGCTGGGCTGGAGCACCGCGACCGCGCTGCGCACCGCGGCGCGGTCGGTCGACGGGGCCTCGACGAGGCGCGCGGACTGGTTGAAGGCGACGAGCCCGACGCGGACGTTCGCGGGCACCTGTTCGAGGAAGCGCTCGGCCGCGGCGCGGGCGGCGAGCAGGCGGGTGGGCGCGACGTCGCTTGCCTGCATCGAGCCCGAGTAGTCGGTCGTCAGCATGATCGACGCCCGCTCGACGGGGACGGCCACGGTCGTCTGCGGCTTCGCAAGCGCGACGATGAGCACCGTCAGCGCCAGGCCGTAGACGGCGAGCGGCACGTGGCGGCGCCAGCCCGGGGTCCGCGGGGCGACCGAGCCCATGAGACCGGGGGCGGCGAACGCCGCCGCCGCGGCGCGGCGGTCGCGCTCGTGCCGGCGGTAGGCGACGAACGCGAGCGGCACGAGCACGAGCGCGAGCAAAAAGAGCGGCTGGCCGAAGCTCATCGGATCTACGACTGCGCGCCGTCGCTCGGATGGTCAGTGGCGTAGCTCATCGCACGTCCTCGCTACGGAGAACCCGTGTTCTCCGGGCGCGTGCCGAGCTTCACGCGCAGTGTCCGCGTCGCCCCCGCACGCTGCACCTCGACGCCGACCTCCTCCCCGGGCTTGCGCGACTCGATCGCGGCACTGACGTCTTCCGGCGTCAGCACCTCCTTGCCGGCGACGCCGACGATGACGTCACCGCTCTGGACGCCGGCCGCTTGCGAAGGGCCGCCCGGGACGACCTCGGCCACGAACGCGCCGCTGCCGACGGTGCTCGGTCGCGTCGAGACGCCGAGGTAGGGCCGGCTGATCGATCCGCCGCGCTCGAGTCGCGGCACGACCCGGCGGACCGTGTCGGACGGAACCGCGAAGCCGATGCCGACGTTGCCACCGCCACCGGCGGTCGCGATCTGCGAGTTGACGCCGATGACGTGCCCGGCGCCGTCGAGCAGCGGACCGCCGGAGTTGCCGGGGTTGATCGGAGCGTCGGTCTGGATGACCTTGTCGATCGAGAAGCCGTTGGGCGCCTGGATCGCCCGCCCGACGCCGGAGACGATGCCCGCCGTCGCGGTGCGGTCGAGGCCGAGCGGGTAGCCGATCGCGACCGCGAGGTCGCCGACCTGGACGTCGTCGGAGTCGGCGAGCACGAGCGGACGGAGGTGCGCCGTCTTGGCGCCGTCGACGCGCAGCACCGCGAGGTCGGAGGACGCGTCGGTGCCGAGGACCCTGGCGTCGACCGCACCGGCCTTGTCGTCGAGGCGCACCTGCGCGCTGGTGGCCGTGCCGACGACGTGGGCGTTCGTGACGATCGTGCCGCCGCTGTCGATGACGAAGCCGGTCCCGCTGGCCTCCGCGCTGCCCTGCGACACCTGGACGCGAACGACGCTCGGGCTCACGGTCGCGTAGATCGCGCGCACCGCCTTGCTGCGCTGGTCGGCCGGGGCGGCGCCAGGGACCACCGGCAGCGCTGCCGGCTGCGCCGGCTCGTCGCCGCCGAGGAGGTGGGCGCCGAGCACGCCGGCGCCGAACAGCAGCACGGCGGCCAGCGTGCCGAGAGCGATCGGCAGCAGGCGCCCGCGCAACAGGCCGGGCGGGTCCGGCCCCGGATCCTCGTCGATCTCCACCGGAGCCGTCCGCGGCGGGGTTCGCGGCCGCAGCCAGTGCTGGTGCTCCTCCTCCTCGCGGGGGTCCGTCCAGAGGCGACCGGTACCGGGGTCGCGTCCGGAGCCGGGCTCCGGGGTCATGGAGAGCGATCGGAGGTCATGGGCTTCAACGGTAGGTCGGCGTTGTCAACGATCCTTAAGTGTGGACGCCCCCGAGCGTAAGAGCGCCGTAAGTCCCCAACAAGCTATACAAGCCACGCAGCGCGACCGGACCATCCGTCCAGCACGGCGTCCGCGACGACGAGCACCACGCCGCCGCTCATGCGCCGTCCCCCCTCTACGCCTCGCCTGCTCCAGCCGGCGCTCCCTCCAACCCGTCGTCCGCCGGCGGCGCGAAGGCCATGACCTCCACCCTGTGGCCGGCCGGGCAGCGCACGAAGGCCCGCGGCGAGCCCCAGTACTGCCTGCGCGGGTCGGGCGAGAAGCCCGCCTCGCGCAGCGCGTCCAGCGTCGCGTCGTAGTCGCCGGCGACGACCGCGACATGGCCCTCGGGCGGGACGACCGGCTCGTCGGCGAAGAGCAGGTGCACCTGCGTGCCGCCCGCCTGCACCCACGCCGAGCGGGCGGCGAGCGCCGCGGGCGGTTCGACCCGCCCGAAGCCGAGCAGCGCCCAGAAGCGCACGCACGCCTCGACGTCCTGCTCTCGCACCTCGATCGCGACGTGCTGGATCATGATCCGCCTCGTACCCGCTCGACGTTCTCGGCATGGATCGCGCGCTGGGCCGGCGAGCGGCGGGCCATCGGCAGCTCGGCGTCGGGCAGCTTGGCGAGGTAGTTGACGTCCTCGCGCAGGATCGCCGCGGCACGCGCGCCCTCGAGGACCTCGCCGTGGCCCGGCACCACGTAGGCCGCGGCGTCGACGAGCGGCTCCAGGCGCCGCAGCGTCGCGAGGTAGGCGTCGCGCGAGCCGCCGGCGCTGATCATCGGGATCTCGACCGGAGAGAGGTAGTCGCCGCAGACGAGCACGCGCGCCCAGCCGACCCAGCCCGCCATCCCGTCGGCCGTGTGCCCGTCGGCAGGGTGCAGCTCGATCTCGTCGTCGCCGATCTCGCAGTGCCCGGGCACCGGCAGCGCCTGGACCTGCCCGAGCGACAGCGGGGTCGGGCGGTCGAGGTAGTGCTCGTCGTCGAACGCGCGCATCTCTCGCGCGGCGACGCCGGGCTCGGACGCAAGGCGCGCCGCGGTCGTCTCCGCGACGCCGAGGGAGGCCGTGGGGAAGGCGAGCCTGCCGAGCAGGTGGTCCCAGTCGCCGTGCGTCGCGAGCAGCCCGGTGAATGGGAAGCTCGCGTGCTCGAGCACGGCGGGCAGCACCTCGAGCTCGTCGGGGAAGACCGGCGAGTCCACGACGAAGCACTCCTCGCCGTTGCGCACGATCGTGCACGTCGTCTGCCACACCCGGCTCGTGACGACGAGCACGTCGCGGTGCAGGCCGACGACCCGCACCGGACCGCCTACTACAGCCCGAGGAGCTTGACCGCCTCGAGGAGGTTCTTCACCTCGGCGGTCGGCTTCTTCTGGCCCGGCTCGAGCTGCTCCTTCTTGCGGTTGACCCAGATGACCGGGATCTTGTTCTTCACGGCGGGCTCGACGTCGTGGTAGTAGCTCCCCGAGATGTGGACCCAGCCCTTCTTGCCACCCATGCGCCGCGCGCACTCGGTGAAGTGCGCCATGTCGGGCTTGTAGGACCGCACCTGCTGGGCGGTGACGACGAGGTCGAAGTCGTGCGGGATGTGGCGCCGCGTCTGACCAAGGAGCTTGTCGTCGATGTTCGAGATGAGGCCCGTCTGGAACTGCTTGGTGACCTTGTTGAGCTGGGTGTTCGTCTCCTTGAACGGCGGCCAGCGCTGCACGCTGTCGGGCAAAAAGCCCGAGCGCGAGGGCTCCAGCGGCCAGTTCAGGCGCTTGGAGATCTCGACCGCGGTCCGGCGCAGCACCTCGGCGTAGAGCTCGTAGGAGCCGCCTTCGATCTCGCGCTCGATCTCGTGGAAGTTCGTGATGAGCTCGTCGCGATCGATGGTGAAGCCGTCGCGCGCGGCCTCCTTCTGGAACGCCTCGACGACCCCTGACTCCCAATCGATGAGGGTGCCGTAGACATCGAAGGTGACGAGCGAGATCTGCTTGGGAAGCGCCATGACTGCGGCATGATGGCATTTCGCCTCCTCGGGCAGCCCGGACGCCCCCTCACGAGGGCAAGGCGGCGTCTTGGACTATTGTCAGGCCGCCGATGGACCTTCTCGAGTACAAGGGTAAACACGTCCTGGCCCGGTACGGCGTCGCGCTTTTCGCCGGCAAGGAGGCGTCGACGGTCGACGAGGCCGTCGCCGCAGCGGAGGAGATCGGCTGCCCCGTCGTCGTCAAGGCGCAGGTGAAGATCGGCGGCCGCGGCAAGCTCGGCGGCATCAAGATCGCCGAGACCCCCGAGGAGGCGCGCGAGCACGCCTCGAACATCCTCGGGATGGACATCCGCGGCCACACGGTCCACGAGCTGTGGCTCCAGAAGGCGACCGACATCGCCAGCGAGTACTACGCCGCGATCGTCTTCGACCGGTCCGCGAAGGCGCCGCTCGTCATGCTCTCCACGCAGGGCGGGATGGACATCGAGCAGGTGGCGGCCGAGCACCCGGAGGCCCTGGCGACGCTCCACGTCGACCCGCTCGTCGGCTTCCACCCCTACCAGGCGCGGCGGCTCGCCTTCGAAGCGGGCGTCGAGCCCGACGTCGTGCGCCAGGTCGGCGGTCTGCTCGCCACGCTCTACGAGGTCTTCACGAAGGAGGAGGCGACGCTCGTCGAGATCAACCCGATCGTCGTCACCCCCGACCGCAAGGTCGTCGCCCTCGACGCGAAGGTCACGCTCGACGACAACTCGCTCTTCCGCCACCCCGACAACGCGTCGCTCGACGACTCCAGCACCGGCGACCCGCAGGAGACGATGGCCGCGGAGCGCGGCCTGACGTACGTCAAGCTCGACGGCGACATCGGGATCTTCGGCAACGGCGCCGGGCTCGTCATGTCGACGCTCGACGTCGTCGCGGCCGCCGGCGGCGCCCCCGCGAACTTCCTCGACGCCGGCGGTGGCGCGAAGGCCGAGGCGATCGTGGCGTCGGTCGAGGTCATCCTCAGCAACCCGAACGTCAAGGCCGTCCTCTTCAACGTCTTCGGCGGGATCACTCGCTGCGACGAGGTCGCCAAGGGACTCATCGAGGCCTACGGGATCCTCCAGCCGACGGTGCCGTTCGTCGTGCGGCTGGACGGCACGAACGACATCGAGGCGCGCCGGCTGCTGGCCGACGCGAACCTGCCCAACGTCCACGCCGAGGCGACGATGGACGGCGCCGCTGCGCGGGTCGTCGAGCTGGCCCGGCAGGGGGAGGCTGCATGACAGCGCGTCATTGCTCGACCGTGGCCGGCGACGAGCCGGAAGGGGGACGCTCGCGATGACAGCGCGTCATTGCTCGACCGTGGCCGGCGACGAGCCGGAAGGGGGACGCTCGCGATGACAGCGCGTCATTGCTCGACCGTGGCCGGCGTCGAGCCGGAAGGGGGACGCTCGCGATGAGCATCCTCGTCGGGGAGGACACGCGCCTGGCGGTCTCCGGCCTGACCGGCCGCGAGGGCACCTACCACGCGATGAACAATCGCCGCTACGGGACCAACGTCGTCGCCGGCGTCACGCCCGGCAAGGGCGGCCAGGACGTCGAGGGCGTGCCCGTCTTCAACACGTTCCGCGAGGCCGTCGCCGCGACCGACGCCAACACGGCGATGATCTTCGTGCCGCCGTCCTTCGCCGCCGACTCGATCCTCGAGGCCGAGGACGCCGGCATCGAGACGATCGTGGCGATCACGGAGGGGATCCCGGCCCACGACGAGCTGCTGGTCTTCAACGTCCTGGAGCGCAACCCGAACGTCCGGCTCATCGGTCCCAACTGCCCGGGCGTGCTGTCGCCCGGCAAGGCGAACGTCGGGATCATCCCGGCGTCGTTCTTCAAGCCCGGCAACGTCGGCGTCGTCTCGCGCTCCGGCACGCTGACCTACCAGATCGGCAACGAGCTGGCCCAGAGCGGCTTCGGCAACTCGACGATCGTCGGCATCGGCGGCGACCCGGTTCCGGGCTCGTCGTTCGTCGACGTCATCGCCCTCTTCGAGGCCGACCCGGAGACCGAGCTCATCGTCATGAGCGGCGAGATCGGTGGCTCGGCCGAGGAGGAGGCGGCGGCGTACATCGCCGAGCACGTGAGCAAGCCGGTCGTCGCCTACATCGCGGGGTTGACCGCGCCGCCCGGCAAGACGATGGGCCACGCCGGCGCGATCGTGAGCGGCTCGAGCGGCGGCGGGCAGGCGAAGGTCGACGCGCTGGAGGCGGTCGGGGTGCGCGTCGGGCGCACGCCGACGCAGGTGGCCGTGATCGCGATGGAGATCCTCGGGGGGTAGCGCGTCGCTCGACGCCCGCGGCGGGGGTCGACGCAGGTGGCGGCGATCCAGTGGAGATTCTCGGGGCGTGGCGCGTCGCTCGGCGCCCGAGGCGGGGTCGACGCAGGTGGCCGCGATCGCAGTGCAGATCCTCGGGGGTAGCGCGTCGCTCGATGCCCGCGGCGGGGGTCGAGCCCGTCGCCGCGCTCGGTGCGTGCGCTCGCGAACGGCATTCGATGAAGGGGGGTGATCCGGGGCGTGTGTGTCATTCCACGATCGCTGAGCGAGCCCCGGATGACACACCCCGGCGTCGGGTGGGGGTTGGGCCTGAAACGGACGTATGTGTATGTGGTCCGTAACCCAATCCCTGCTCATCCCCCGTCCGTGAGGCGGGCGCCGCGGGGTCTTGCGGATTGCGTCCCTCATCGGGACGTTTTGCGCGCAAGACCCCCCGTAGCTGAGGGCCGGCCGCGGTGCGCCGGTGGCATCTGAGCGGATGGCGAGTTGTTCGTGCCGGGTCCGAAGAAGTCGCCAATCGCCGGTTGGCGTCACAACAGATGGCGAGATGTTCGTGCTGTTCGCGAAGAAGTCGCCAATCGACGGTCGCGCCCCAATCGACGGTCGCGCCGCAAGCTCCGGCGCCGCGTCCTGCCGCCCTCACCCCGCCCCAACCCCTCCTTCATCGGTGCCGTTTCAGTCCCGCCCCAAGCGCAAGGGGGGCGAGATCCGCGCCCCCGCGACCTAGAGTGCATACGGATGCCGACCACGACCGACCTCACCACCCGCGCCACCACCCTCCTCCAAGACCTCGCCGGCGGGGACGCGACCTTCCGCGAGCACCAGCTCGACGCGATCGCCGACCTCGTCGAGGACCGGGCGCGGGTGCTGTGCGTGCAGCGCACCGGCTGGGGCAAGTCCGCGGTCTACTTCATCGCGACCGCGCTCCTGCGCGAGCGCGGCGCCGGGCCGACGCTCATCGTCTCGCCGCTGCTCGCGCTCATGCGCAACCAGATCGCGGCGGCGCGGCGCCTCGGGATCCGCGCGCACACGGTGAACTCGACGAACCGCGACGCTTGGGACGAGATCTCGGGACTGCTGGACGCCGACGCAGTGGATCTTCTGCTCATCAGCCCGGAGCGGCTGAACAACCCGCAGTTCCGCACGCAGATGCTGCCGGCCTTCGCGCAGCGCGTCGGGCTGCTCGTCGTCGACGAGGCGCACTGCATCAGCGACTGGGGCCACGACTTCCGCCCGGACTACCGGCGCATCGCCGAGATGCTCGAGCGGCTGCCCGCCGGCGTCGGGGTGCTCTGCACGACGGCGACCGCCAACGACCGCGTCGTCGCCGACGTCGAGGAGCAGCTGCGCACCGGCCACAGCGGCGCGCAGCTCGTGGTCTACCGCGGCCCGCTCGGGCGCTCGAGCCTGCGCTTCGAGGTCGTCGAGCTGCCCGGCCAGGCCGACCGCCTCGCCTGGCTGGCGACGTGGCTCGACGAGCTGCCGGGCTCGGGGATCGTCTACACGCTGACCAAGCGCGACGCCGAGCAGGTCGCCGTCTGGCTGACGGCCCACGGGATCGCCGCCGAGGCCTACACGGGCGAGATCGAGACCGAGCGGCGGATCGCCGTCGAGGACCGGCTGCTCGCCAACGACCTCAAGGCCGTCGTCGCGACGAGCGCCCTGGGGATGGGCTACGACAAGCCCGACCTCGGCTTCGTCGTGCACTATCAGGCGCCGGGCTCGGTCATCGCCTACTACCAGCAGGTCGGTCGCGCCGGCCGCGCGATCGAGCGCGCCGAGGTCGTCCTCCTGCGCGGCGCCGAGGACCGCCGCATCCAGGACTTCTTCATCGAGCAGGCGTTCCCGCGCCGGGAGTACGTCGACCGCGTGCTCGCCCATCTCGACGAGGTTGGCGCCGACGGCGCATCGACGCCCGAGCTCACAGCGATGGTCAACCTCGGCACCGGACGGATCAACGCGATGCTCAAGGTCCTCGACGTCGAGGGCGCCGTCTCGCGCGACGGCAGCCGCTGGGTCCGCGAGCAGGACAGGGACTGGGCCTACGACGCCGACCGCTACGCGAACATCACCGCGCTGCGCCGCCGCGAGCAAGCGACGATGGCGAGCTTCGGCGCCGACGCGCGCTGCCTCATGCGCGCCCTGCAGGAGGAGCTCGACGATCCCGACCCGCAGGACTGCGGGCGCTGCTCGGTCTGCACCCGCCCGCGCTACGACGCGCCGCTGGAGCCCGGGCTCGTGCGCGAGGCGATCGACCACCTGCGCTCGCAGCCGCTGACGCTCGACGCCAAGAAGATGGCTCCCGACGCCGAGGGGCGGATGCGCAAGATCCGCTCCGAGTTCGTCATCGAGGAGGGCCGCGCCCTCGCGCGCCTCGGCGACGGCGGCTGGGACCCGGTGCTCCAGGCGGGCGTCCGTGAGGGGCACCTGAGCGACGAGCTCATCGACGCCGCGGCGCGCCTCGTGCGCTCCTGGAGGCCCGCCGTCGGCTGGGTCGCCGCCGTCCCCTCCGACCGCAACCCGGCCCTGAGCGATGCCGCCCGGCGACTCGCCGGCGCGCTTGGCCTCCCGTTCGTCGCGCTGCTGCAGCGCACCGGCCAGCGCCCGCCCCAGCGCGAGATGTCCAACGCCGCCCAGCAGGCCGCCAACGTCCGCGGCGCCTTCCGCGTCACCGCTGCCCCGCCGCCGGAGCCGTGCCTGCTCGTCGACGACGTGCGCCTGAGCGGCTGGACACTCGCGATGGTCGGCGGGCAGCTGCGTCGCCGCGGCTCGGGGCCGGTGTTCCCGCTCGCACTCGCGACCGCGTTCTGACGCGTCGCCGGCGCTCGCTATCGTCACGCCAATGGCCTCGGACACGATCTCCTTCGCCCGCGGCGCCCCCTCGCTGGACATCGTCGACGTCGACGGCCTCCGCGACGCGGCGACACGCGCGTTCACGAACGACCCGGGCGGGACGACCGCCTACGGCACGAGCATCGGCTACGTCCCGCTGCGGCGCTGGATCGCCGAGCAGCACGGCGTCGACGAGGCGCAGGTGCTCGTCACGAACGGCTCGATGCAAGCCGACGCGTTCCTCTTCGCGACGCTCGTGACCCCCGGCGACGCCGTCGTCGTCGAGAAGCCGACCTACGACCGCACGCTGCTGAACCTCCGCGGGATCGGCGCCGACGTGCGGATGATCGACCTGCAGACCGACGGCATCGACACCGCGCAGCTGCGCGAGCTGCTCGGCTACGCGATCAACTGCAAGCTCGCCCACATCATCCCGAACTTCCAGAACCCGGCCGGCTACACGCTGTCGCTCGACAAGCGCTCAGAGCTGCTCGAGCTCGCGGGCGAGCACGGCTTCACGATCTTCGAGGACGACCCGTACCGGCACATCCGCTTCAGCGGCGAGGACCTCCCGACGATGCTCGAGCTCGACGAGCACGAGTCGGTCATCTACGCGTCGTCGTTCTCGAAGACCGTCTGCCCCGGCGTTCGCGTCGGCTACCTCGTCGGCCCGCAGCCGCTCATCGCGCAGATCCAGAAGCTTGCGACGAACACGTACATCTCGCCGAACATGGTCGCCCAGTCGATCGTCTACGAGTTCTGCGCGTCGGGCGCGATCGACCGCTCGATCGCCACCGTCAAGCAGGCGCTGGCCGAGCGCGTGGAGGCGCTGACCGCGGCGCTCGCCACGCACCTGCCCGAGGCGCGCTACACGCCGCCGGAGGGGGGCTACTTCATGTGGGTCGAGCTCCCGGAGGGCACCGACGTCGAGGCGCTCTTCGCCGCCGCCAACGACCGCGGCGTGGCGTTCGTCAAGGGCACGGACTTCCTCCTCGAGGGCGGGCAGAACACGCTGCGCCTCGCCTACTCGGGCGTGACCGTCGACCGCATCGACGAGGGCGTGCGGCGGCTCGCCGACGCGTACCGGTCGCTGAGCGACGCGGCGGCCGCGTAGCCCCGCAGCTAGGCGCCCACCGCCGACCGGTCCGTCCAGTCGGTTCGCGCTCCACTCTGCTTCGGCGCCTCGCCGTCCTGTCGCGCGGACGGAGCCGGATCTGAGCCGGGCATGAGGCCCGGCAGCGTCGACGCGACGACGAATCCCGACGCGACGAGGATGAGGTCCTTGATGACGTACTGGCCCTCGAGCGTCGGCGCGTTGTGCGGTCCGTCGAACAGCCGGCCGGTGAACAGCGCGAGCGGCGCGAGGACGCCGACGAGCTGCCCGGCGAGGAGGTAGACCGCGACCCGCAGCCCGCGGCCGATGATGAGCAGCAGGCCGATGATGCACTCGAGGCTCGCGATGACCACGATCGCGACGTGACCGGGGACGAGGCCGAAGCTCAGGGCATCGGTGGTCTTGATCGTGAGCTCCTCGACGGGGCTGACGTCGGGGAAGAACTTCAGCAGGCCGAAGGCGAGGAACACGAGCCCAACGACGATGCGCAGCAGCGCGATGCTGTGGGCGCGGAGCCCGCGGTGGATCGCGGCGTCGATCTTCTGGAGCGCGCGCATGCGAGCCTCACCCTACCCGACCGCCCGCGACGCCAAGCGCTGCCGCGGGCGCGTGGATTCGTTACTCGTTGCGCACGCCGTCCGGCGAGATGACCGTCACGCCGACGGTCACGTCCGAGGGCTTCTTCACCGTGCGCTCGGGGCGCGGCGGTCGCCGTGTGAAGCGCCTCTGCCACAGCGAGACGAGGCCGACCCGCCACGCGTAATAGCCGGTCTTGCCCGGCGTGATCGAGAAGTCCATGACGCGGAGGTGGCACAGCACGCGCTTGGTGAGATAGAGCGTGCGCAGGACGAGGCCGAGCCGCGGGTGGAGCGTCTGCGGCTCGTTGCTCGCGCGCACGTGACCGATGAGCCGGTTCCACAGCCACCGCGGCGGGCGCCAGAGCGCGATGAGGTAGAGCAGGATGTTCGCGGCGCGCGGCGGGATCGCGAGGTAGCTGTCGTCGATCTCGTCGAGGTCGACGCCGCGCTCCTCCATGGCTGCCGCCAGACCGGTGTTCGGGATGACCTTCAGCGAGTAGATGAACAGCGTGTAGGGCCGGTCCATCATGTACAGCAGCTGGAGCGTCGACTTCACGTCGTCCCGGGTCTCGATCGGGTTGTCCATGATGATGTCGTAGGCCGCGGGGATGTGGTACCTCGGCGCGAACGAGGCGATGACCTCGCCGGCGCGCAGGATCTTCTCCGGCGGCGTCGGGCGCTTGTAGAAGTCGAGCATGTTCTTCGAGCCCGACTGGATCCCCATGCGGATGCGGTTCATCCCCGCCCACGAGAGCAGCTCGAACTTGTCCTGGCGGACGTAGTTGGGGATGACGCCGTAGACGGCGAACGGCAGCGACAGCTCGTCGTGCCACAGCTCGGCGAACTCCTCGAGCTGGCCGTAGGGGATCGCCATGAACGAGTCGTCGTGGAAGGAGACCTGGCTGAGATGCGGGAAGCGGGCGCGGGCGTCCTTGACCTGATCGACCATGTAGCGCGCGCTCGGGTGGCGGATGCGCTTGTACTTCGCGTCGTTGGCGATGAACTTCGTGTTGCCGCAGTACGAGCAGTGAAACGGGCAGCCGATCGACCACAGCGTCGTGTAGCCGAGACCATCGTTGAGGAGGTAGTCCTCCACGCCCATCCTCACGAAGCCGCGGCCGGGGAGGTAGATCTTCTCGCTCTCGGCGCCGTACTGCGGGAACGGCAGCTGCTCCATCTCCTGGACCGACATGAGCGGCAGGAAGTGGTTCTTGATGAGCTGCTCGCCCGTGCCGTTGCTCGTGCCGTGACCGCCCCGCTTGAACCAGAAGTTCTTCGTGTGCGTGTGGTCGCGCCCGTCCTTGAAGGCGTCGAGGAAGTCCTGGAAGGCGAACTCCCCCTCGCCGGTGCAGATCGCATCGACGTCGGCGAGAATCGCGTTCTCGGGCTGGATGATCGGGTGGATGCCGCCCCAGATCATGTAGACGGACGGGTTGAGCTCGCGGACGCGGTGGATGACCCGGCGCGTGAGGTCGGCGTAGCCGGTCATCGACGAGAAGCCGATGAGGTCGGAGTCCTTCAGTCCCTGCGCGATCTCGTCGACCTGCTCGTCGCCGACCTCCGCCTTGTCGCCCATGCCGCGGACGGCCGTGCGGACGCTGCGGTAGCGCTCCGTCGAGATGTAGAAGGACTCCGTTCCGGGCTGGAGCTGGGCGACGTAAGCGGCCATCTTGCGAAAGCCGCAAGACGTGATGCCATCCTCCAGGCAGACCATCCTTGTGCGCATGCGTCGTCTCCCCTGCTTCGGGGGCGCAGCGTACCGCCCCCACCGGGCGGCCGCGACCGGGCGGAGGGCGAGGTTGCCAGGCTCAGCGCCCGTAGCGCTCGCGCGCCAGCACGAGCTGCTCGGGCAGCGCGATGCGCGTCGGCGGCGACGGGTCGGCGACGACCGAGACCGTCTCGGCGACCGAGAACGTCACGGTGCACGTGCGGCCGTCGTCGGTCGTCACGGTGACCTCCTCGTCGGAGCTCGCCGAGAGCGTACCACGCATCCCGGGCTCGATGCCCGAATCCTTGAGGTAGTGCAGCAGGTCCTCCGCCTCGTTCTCGAAGCGCAGGATCGTCACCGTCGCGCCCTCCTGCACGTCTGCGAGCGGCACGCCTTCGATGCGCGTGCCGCCGACGATCGGGTGGCCGTGCGGGCAGGTCTTCGCGTCGCCGATCGCGGCGAGCATCCGGGACTCGAGGACGGGGCTCATCGCGTGCTCGAGGCGCTCGGCCTCCTCGTGGACCTCGTCCCAGGGGATCGCCAGCACGTCGGTGAGGAAGCGCTCGATGAGCCGGTGGCGGCGCACGACGCCCTCGGCGTGGTCGAGGCCGCTGGGGGTGAAGCTGATCGCCTTGTCCACGGAGCGGGTGATGTAGCCGTCGCGCTCGAGGCGGCCGATCATCTCGTGGACCGTCGGGGCCGAGAGCTGCATCGCACGTGCGACGTTGGCACCGGTCATCGGGAGCTTGGCCTCCTGCAGCCAGAAGAGCGTCTGCAGGTACTCCTCCTCGGCGACAGTCGCGTGATCGGTGGCCATCTCAAACGATGGTAGCGGCCTGCCGGGCGAGACCGCGCGCGCCGCATCTAGCCGTCGCGTCTAGCATCGCAACGTGTGCAGATCGGATCTGGCACCCGCGCGCTCGTGACCGGGGCCTCGCGCGGGATCGGCTGCGCGGTCGCCCATGCGCTGGCGGCGCGCGGCGCGACCGTCGGGCTGGCCGCACGCTCGACGAGCGACCTCGAGAGGCTCGCCGCCGAGCTGCCCGGATCGCATCACCCGCTGACCTGCGACGTGGCGCTGCCGGCGTCGATCGCCGCTGCCGTCGAGGAGTTCGTCACCGCGGCGGGCGGGCTGGACCTGCTCGTCGCGAACGCCGGGATCGCGCACTACGAGCCGGTTGCGGTCCAGTCCCTCGAGAACATCGAGCAGATGACACAGGTCAACTGGCTCGGCACCGTGCACACGATCAAGGCCGCCCTGGCGCACCTGCTCGCGCAGGGGCGCGGTCACATCGTCGTCGTGTCCTCGGGCGTCGGGCTGCGCCCGTTTCCCGGCGCGGCCGCGTACAGCGCGACGAAGGCCGCACAGCGGATGTTCGCCGAGGCGCTGCGCCACGAGCTCGCCGGCAGCGGGGTATCGCTGACGACCGTCTACCCGGGCGAGATCCGCACGTCGCTGCACTCCCACGAGCTGTCGCGGATGGTATCGCGGCGGGGAGAAGGCGGCGACGCCCGAGGCGCTCGCCAAGCGGATCGTCAAGGCCGTCGAGCGCGACAGCCGCCACCTGCACTACCGCCCGCTCGTGAAGGGCATGGGCATGCTCAACGGCGTGTCGCCGAGGGCAGCCGACGCGGTGCTGCGGCGCCTGCGCGGGCCGACCGCGGCACCGCGGCGCGACTAGCTTCCGTGGTCAGGTGGCGCGTGTGGTCAGCTGCACGCTCGCAGCAGCTCGGCGCCGTCATGACTACGAAAGACGACCGGTTCTTCGCTGAGAACGGTGACCGCGCCCGCGTAGTCACGCGCGGGAGACACGTCGATCATCCGCGCCGACAACGGCAACGAGCTCCGGTAGCGCAGCAGCCGTGGCGGCTGCGTCGGCGGGGTCACCAGCAGCGTATGCATCGCGAGCATGAGCCCCTCCCCGGTGGCCTTCAGTACGGACTCCTTGCGGGTCCAGTAGGCATAGAACGCCGGGGCACTCGTGACCTCGTCCCGCTCCTCGGGCGCGCAGACGTGGTCCAGCAACGGCGCGTGGTCGAGCGGGCGGATGACCTCGAGATCGATGCCGACAGGGCCCGCCGTGCTTGCCGCGACGGCGACGAAGTCGCCCGAATGGCTCACCGAGAGCTCGATGTCCTCATCCGGCACCCTCGGCCGGCCGTGCGGCTGCCCGCACGTGGCGCACGTGCGATCCACCCGCACCCCTTGCGGCGAGACGCCGCAACGCGCTGCGACCACCGCGCGCAGCAGGACGGCGGCGACCGCGAACCGCGCGCGGTCCTCCTGCCGCGCGTATCTCTCGCAGCGGGTGACCTCCACGTCGTCGAGCAGCACAAGATCGGATGCCTTCAGCGCGCCCAGCGGCGCCCAGTAGACGTCGCATTCGGCCCCCGTCGCCGCCTTCACCGCGCCATCGTAACCGCCGGAGAGGAGGACGAGACACCCAGACCCTCGGACCAGGGACGCGCTCTCAGCTCGGCCGCGACGTCAGCGCGTCGCAAGAGCCACGCCTACTGCGGCGATCGCAAGGCCGAGCCATGCCACAGTGGGCATCGGTTCCACGAGCAGCGCCCAGGCGATGAGGGCGGCGACCGGCGGCACGAGGAAGAACAGAGCCGAGACCTGTGTGGCTCCCCCGCGGCGGATCATGGCCAGCAGCAAGGTGATGGAAACGAGGGAGTTCCCGAGGACCAGGTAGGTCAGCGAGACCACGAGCCCCTGTGCCCCTCGACGACTGCGTCACGTGCGGCATTCCAGTCCTCGGGGTCTGCCTTGGTGTGCAGTGCTCGCCCTCGGTCGCGGGGCGTGGTGTCGCCCATGCCTCGCCGGGTACGCGCGTGGACTGTCTCACCCAGACCCCGGCGACGACGACGCGCCTGTCCATCGACCTGGCGGAGCCGCCGTTGAGCTGGAGCTTGGCGAAAATGCGGGCGATGCGGCGTTCGACGAACTTCTCGCTCTTCGCCAGGCGTCGAGCGATCTCGCAATTGCGATAGCCGAGCGCTGGAAGCGCGAGCACCTCGTGCTCAGCGGGGGCCAGGGATTCGATCGGCGCCATGAGAAGGGCTCTGGTGGTCACGAGCTCCTCGAGCACGCTGGGGGTCATCGCGACCCGGCCGCCCACAAGTTGCAGCAACACCCGGACCAGATCGGTCATGTTGAGCTGGCTATCGCGGAGGATCACTCCGATTCCCGTAGCTCGGTGGGCCACGAGCTCTCGGAGCGCCCCCGGGTCCGCGCACCAGCAGGCAGACCACGGCAGGATGCAGATCACGCAGTTGCTGGATGCGTTGCAGGCGATCGACGTCCGCTGAGTCGCCGAACCAGATCACCACGTCGTTCGCGCTGTCCGCCGTAGCCTCCGCCAGGTCGCTGACGTACTCAGCCTCGATCTGGCCGGAGTTGCTGAGCAGGGCGCTGAGGGCGCGGCCCAGGATCACCTCCTCGGCGCACACCGCGATGCGGATAACCACATGCCGGTTTCGGTCTCTTGTCGTCGCCGGGGCGCTTTCTGAGCTCGTGACCGCTTGCTCCTCGCGTCTGGCATTCCATCGCGCCTGCGGGCGCGTGGGGACTAGCCTACGGCGGCATGTCCCTCCCGTTGACGCCGCCGTTGTCGCCCCAGCTCGCCCGCCCGCGCGCGAGCCTGCCGGACGACTCCGGCTGGGCCTACGAGCCCAAGTGGGACGGCTTTCGCGCGATCGCGTTCGTCGACGGCGACGAGACGTACCTGCAGTCGCGCAACGGCAAGCCGCTGTCGCGCTACTTCCCGGAGGTGACCTTCCCGCCCGGCCGCTACGTCCTCGACGGCGAGATCGTCGCCGCCTCGTTCGACACGCTCGGCCAGCGCATCCACCCCGCCGCCTCGCGGATCGAGCGACTGGCGGTGGAGACACCGGCCCGCTTCGTCGCCTTCGACGTGCTCGCGCTCGGCGACGAGGTGCTGCTCGAGCGCTCCTTCGAGGAGCGCCGCGCGATCCTCGAGACGATCGACGGCCTCGAGCTCACCCCGATCGTCCGCACGGCCGCCGACGCCGAGCGCTGGCTGCGCGAGGAGGAGGGCGTCATCGCCAAGGAGCTGGACTGCCCCTACTGCCCGGGCGAGCGGCGCGGGATGGTGAAGGTCAAGCGCGTGAGGACGATCGACGCGGTCGTCATGGGCTGGCGGCCGGGCAAGCTGGAGGACACGGTCGGGGCGATCATCCTCGGGCTCTACGACGAGGACGGCCGGCTCCACGAGGTCGGGCACTCCAGCGGCTTCAACGCGAAGCGCAAGCGCGAGCTCGTCGCCGAGCTCGCGCCCTACGAGACGGGCGAGCGCGGCAGCGGCGACCCGTCGCGCTGGACGCACGGTCGCGACCTCGAATGGGTCGCCCTGCGGCCCGAGCTCGTCGTCGAGGTGACCTTCGACCACGTCAGCGACGGGCGCATCCGCCACGGGACGAAGGTCGTCCGCTGGCGCGACGACAAGCCGCCGCAGGACTGCCGGCTCGAGCAGCTCGGGCAGTGAGGTCTTCGAAAACTGGGGTGGGTCCCTAGTGCGCGCCGGCGTCAGCTCAGCCACGATGTAGCCACGCACGGACGCACCCCGTATATCGCTTGTGCGACCGGGCGCTTCACGGTTGGAGCACGGACCTTCCGCCGTCATAGGGCAGACCCATCCGTCGCGATCGCTTCCGCGGCGGGTGGGCCCTACGACCGGCTCGCCGTCACGAGCGCCACGCCGTGACGCTCGTGCGACGACGCGCCGAGCTCCCACGTCAGCCTGTCGATGCGTCCGACCCGCAGCGACGTCTGCACCGTCCAGCCGCGCAGCAGCGCCGCCAGGCCCTCCTCGTCGTAGACGCGCTGGAAGTCGTCGACCGACCCCTCGGCCGCGAACGGCACCGTCAGCACGAGCAGCCCGCCAGAACGCACGAGCTCGCGCAGGCGCTGCAGGGCGGCGAGGTCGAGGCGCTCGTCCGTCGCGTCGAGGCCGTAGTGCTCGAGGCCGAAGTGCTCGACGGCCGACAGGACGACGGCGGCGTCGAACGGTCCGCCGTCGGCGGGCAGCTCGTCCAGGCGGCAGGCCGCATGGGTGAGGTTGCGGTGGCGTAGCGGGTGGGCGCGCGGGTCGACGACCGTGACGTCGTGGCCGAGCGTCGCGAGCGACAGGCCGACGGTGCTCTCGCTGCCGCCGACGTCGAGGATCCGCGCGGGGCCCGCGAGCTGGGCAAGCGCGGCGAAGACGAACGGCTGCTCGACGATGCGCTCGTTGACGAGCAGGACCTCCATCGCGCCGGCCGCATGGTGGACCGGTACGGGCGGGTTGAACCACAGGCCGGCCTGCGAGGCGTAGCCCTCGGGACCCGTGGCCCAGTTGAGGTAGGCGGCGCGGGGTGCGTCCAGCCGGCGCAGGTCGCCGCCGGGCGCCGGGACGTCGCGCCAGCCGAGGCCGGCGAGCATCTCGCGGCCCATCCGGTCGAGGTCGTCGAGGCGGTCGTGGATCGTCGGACGGGCGAGGTCCTCGCTGCCCAGACGCGCGTCGATCTCGTGGACGGTCATGCGCACGCGCGGGTCGAGCGCCCGGCGCAGCGGCCAGCCCAGCAGGCGCTTGATGGTGCTCACGAGGTCTCGGCGGCGAAGATCATCGCTATGTGTCCTGCTTGCGCCGGGAGGGCTGGACGCGCCGCGGCTCGCCCGGCTGCTTGGCGAAGTTCGGCGGCCAGGGCGCGTCGCCGAGGCCCTCCTCCTCGTCACGGCGGGCGAGCTCGAGCAGGGCGTCGAGGCGGCCGGCGTGGGCGTCGATGTCGGCCGACGGATCGCCGAGCTGCGCGACGCGGTCGGGGACGGTGTCCAGGCGCAGGTCGGCGGGCTCGACGTCGGCGACCTCGTCCCAGCGCAGCGGCGTCGAGACGCGCGCGTCGGGCACAGGGCGCACGGAGTAGGCGCTGGCGACCGTGCGGTCGCGCGCGTTCTGGTTGTAGTCGAGGAAGACGCCGTAACGCTCCTCCTTCCACCACTTGCTCGTCGCGCGGTCCGGCATGCGGCGCTCGATCTCGCGCGCGAGAGCGAGCGCGGCGCGGCGGACCTCGGTGAACGACCACCCCGGCTCGACGCGGACGTTGACGTGGATCCCGCGCGAGCCCGAGGTCTTCGGGTAGCCGGTGAGCTGCATCTCGCCGAGCAGCTCGTCGACGGCGAGGGCGACCCGACGCACGTCGTCCCACGCGACGCCGGGCGTGGGGTCGAGGTCGATGCGCAGCTCGTCGGGGTGATCGAGGTCGGCGCGGCGCACGGGCCACGGGTTCCAGTCGATGTTGCCGAGGTTCACCGCCCAGACGAGATGGGCGGCGTCGTTGGGTACGAGCTCGGTGGCGCTGCGACCCGACGGGAAGGAGACGGTCGCCGTCTGCAACCAGTCGGGGCGCTTCTCGGGGACGCGCTTCTGGAAGAAGAACTCGCCGGTGATGCCGTCCTTGAAGCGCTTGAGCGTCGTCGGGCGCTCGCGCAGGTGGTTCACGGTCGCGTCGGCGACGCTCAGGTAGTACTCGGCGAGATCGAGCTTCGTGATCTCGGGCCGCCCGTCGTGGGCGGGCCAGAAGACCTTGCCCGGGCTCGACAGGCGCAGCTCGCGCCCATCGACCTCCAGCGTCGTGTACTCCTTCGCGGCCATGGTGCAGAGCATGCCAGTCCTCGTGGCGCCCGACGCCTTCGCCTGTGCGCTGCGCGCGCCCGTGGTCGCGGCGGCGATCGGGCGTGGCCTGGAGCGCGCCGGCTGCATCCCCCCGGATCTCTGCCCCGTGACGGCAGGCGGCCCCGGCACGCTCGAGGTCCTGCTGCCGGCGCTCGGCGGAGATGCGGTGGACGGCTTCGCCCTCGTCGAGGATGGCGCGACGGCGATCGTCGAGCTCGCGGAGGATGCGGAGCTGACCGGCGAGCGGCTGGCGGCGGCGGCCGCGATCGGCGCCGTAGTGGTGCTGCTGGCGGCCGCCGGCGCGGCGCCGAAGGACGAAGGGGCCGCGATCATCGCGGCGCTCGAGGATCACGGCGGTCTGCGTGGCGCGGCGCTCTCGGTCCTCTGCGACGTCCGCGCGCCAGGCGCGCTGGCCGTGCGGCTGCGCGACGAGCGGGGCGCCCGCCTCGTCGCGGGCGCGCCGTTCGTGCTGGAGGCGCTCGGCTTCGACGCGCGCATGCGCGCCGCGCACGCGGTCGTCGTCGGCGAGGGGCGCCTGGACCGGTCGACGTTGCACGGTCGCGTCGCGGGCGAGATCGCGACCCGGGCGCGGCAGTCCGGCGTCCCCTGCCACGCCGTCGTCGGGGTCGATGCAATCGACCGCTTCGACGCCCGCATCCTCGACCTGCAGGCGATCGTCGAGGCATCGACGATCTCCGAACTCGAGGTCGCGGGCGAGGCGCTCGCGGCGTACCTTTGAGATGGGAGCACGCGCGGCCCACCGCGTCGCTTGCGTATCCGGAGTGTTACTGCGTAGTGGTCGCCTTCTTGGATGCGGGCGGGACACCACGCGATCGAACAGGGGATGACATGCGTGCCGAGAGCCAGCCGGAATCCGCTGAGCAGCTTGCCTACCAGCGCTCGCAGGGACTTGCGACGCTGGCAACCGTCCTGGGCCGAGTGGACCTCGACGCGATCGCATGCCGGATGGTCGACCCCTACTGCGCCGAGATCGAGTCCTACTCCCGGCTTCCACACGCCGTGCTCGAGGGCCGCAAGTTCGATGTCACCCGCGCCAGCCTCGCGCTGTTCCTCGATCTCGTCGAGAAGCAGCGCGAGATCGAAGACGAAGATCTCGAGATCGCGCGGGCGGGAGCGCGCGCCGACGCGCGCGATGGCATCCCGCTCGACGACCTGCTGCAGGCCTACCGGATCGGCGGCCTCGTCTGCTGGCGCGAGGTCATCCCCCACGGACGGCCCGAGGAGCAGTTCGCCGCGGTCGCGGCAGGTGAGCTGTACGTGCACTTCGCGGAGACGATGTCAACCGCGGTCACCGCGGCCTACCACGACGAGATCGAGCTCATGGGGTCCCGCGAGGACCACCTTCAGCGTGCGCTGTACGAGGGAATCGTCGGCGAGGAGGCGGGCGAGCACGAGCTGCGCGCGCTCGCGGACGAGCTGCGATTCCCGCTGCTGACCTCCTACCTGCCGTTCGCTGCCGCGTCCTCGAACGGCGACGCCGGACAGCTCGCGAGGCTGCTGGGCGGGCACGGCCTGCTCGCCCGGGCCGACGACGCGCGGGTCGCCGGCTTGGCGCCGGACGACGACGCCGAGCGGATCCTGACGGCCTCGGGCGCGACCTTCGCCATCGGTGCGCCGGTTCGGCGGTCGGAGCTCGGCGCGGCGCTCGAGGATCAACGAACGCTCCTCGACCTCGGCCTGCACGCCGGCCGCGCCGGCACCATCGGCCAGCGCGAGTTCCTGATCGAGCGCTGCCTCGTGCGCCGCCCGTGGCTGGGCAGCGCGCTCGAGCAGCACCTGCTCGCTCCGCTGGAGGAGCACGACCGAGACAACGGGAGCGAGCTGGTCGCGACGCTCCAGGCCTTCGTCGGCGTCGAGCTCTCGCGCAAGGTCGCCGCGAGGAACCTCCACATCCATCCCAACACGCTCGACTACCGGCTCGATCAGATCAATCGGCTGACCGGCGTGAGGCTCGGTCAGCCGCGCGATCTCACGCTCGTGACGCTGGCGCTCGCCCAGCGCGAGCTGCCCGATCCGCCCGGCTCAGCGGAACCCGACCCGGACGTCAGCGTTTGTGACAAGTCATAGTCGCCCGCCCGAAATCTTGGGACGGTTCCCGTTGATCGACGCCCACGAATGAGATTTCGTGTGGGCCACGGAGCGCGCCCGGCTCATGTCCGCATCCAGTAGGCCGCCGGGTTGCCTCCGACAACGCCCCAGTACCAGGAGGGGTATGGCCCGCCGTCCCTCCCCGGCGCGGCCGGACGGGGCCGTCGGCGCGTGGGGCGCCGGCGGCCCCGCCTTCCTGAGTCGTCTCGCCTGTCGCTGTCGTGGAGGTGCACCGGCGAGCGGCATCGCCACGAGTCAGCGCGACGGTGCGCCGCCATCCGCCGCGCGTGCGAAGCGCTCCGCCAGCAGCCGGAACGCCGCCACGAGCTCGGGCGGCTCGTGGACGTCGAACTCGATGCCGAGCATGCCGATGCGCATCGCCAGCCAGTCCAGCGAGTCGTCGTTCGTGCGGTACTCGCACGTGCGCTCGTCGATCGCCGCGACCGTCCCCCAGAGGTGCGAGCGGTTGCGGACCTCGTCCGCCGGCGCGTGGAGGGTGACCCGCGCCTGGTAGCGCATCGGCGCACCGGACAGGTTGGCGGCGACGTAGGCGGCCGGGTCCTTCGCGGGGAGTGTGCGGGGGACGAAGCGCGTGCCCCCGGGCCGCGGGCGCGCGAGGCGGTCGACCCGGAACGTCCGCCAGCCCTGGCGGTCGCAGTCCCACGCGACGAGGTACCAGCGGCGGCCGAGGTTCACGAGGCTGTGCGGCTCGACGTGGCGGTGGCTCTCGCTCGCGTCGCGGCTGCGGTAGGCGAAGCGCAGGCGCTCGCGGTCGCGGCAGGCGCCGGCGATCGCCGTCAGCGCCTCGGGATCGACGGTCGGGCCGCTCGCGGGGAGCGTCGCGAGCACGGACTGCAGCGCGTTGACGCGGCGGCGCAGATGCGCCGGCAGGACCTGCTCGAGCTTCACGAGCGCCCGGATCGCCGTCTCCTCGATGCCGGTCACCGAGGCGCCGGCGGCAGTCCGCAGGCCGACGGCGATCGCGACCGCCTCGTCGTCGTCGAGCAGGAGCGGCGGCATCGCCGTGCCGGCGTGCAGGCGGTAGCCTCCGGCCGGACCGGTGACCGCATCCACCGGATAGCCGAGCTCACGAAGCCGCTCCACGTCGCGGCGGATCGTGCGCCCCGACACGCCGAGCCGATCGGCGAGCTCGTTGCCAGGCCAGTCGCGGCGCGTCTGCAGCAGGGAGAGCAGCTTCAAGAGCCGTCCTGAGGTCTCGGTCATCGCCGTCCAGGATCTCAGGAGTTACGGTCAGAAGCTGGCCTAAACGCTCCGTAGGGTGCGCCCATGCCAACGAGATTGGAAGACCCCATGACCAACCCGAGGACCGAGACGCGCCGCGACTGCGGCCCCCGGCCGGACGAGCCGGCGATCAGCGTCAGCGGCCTGCGCAAGTCCTTCGGCGAAGTCTGCGCGCTCGACGGCGTGGACTTCGAGGTCGCGCCGGGAACGGTGCTCGGGCTGCTCGGCCCCAACGGCGCGGGCAAGACGACCGCGGTGCGGGTGCTCGCGACGCTGCTGAAGCCCGACGCGGGAAGCGCCACCGTGACCGGCCTCGACGTCGTGGCCGAGGCGGCCGCGCTGCGGGAGCGCATCGGGCTCGCCGGCCAGTACGCGGCGATCGACGAGAACCTCACGGGCCTTGAGAACCTCGTCATGGTCGGCCGGCTGTACGGGATGGCCCGCTCCGTCGCCAAGGCGCGCGGCCTGGAGCTGCTCGAGCGCTTCGAGCTGCTGGAGGCCGCCCGGCGCCCGGCGAAGACGTACTCCGGCGGCATGCGGCGGCGGCTGGACCTCGCGGCGGCGCTCGTCGCCAAGCCGCCGGTGCTCTTCCTCGACGAGCCGACGACGGGCCTGGACCCGCGCAGCCGCCTGGAGCTGTGGACGACGATCGAGGAGCTCGTCGCCGAGGGCACGACGGTGCTGCTGACGACGCAGTACCTCGACGAGGCCGACCGGCTGGCCGACTCGATCGCGGTCATCGACCGCGGCCGCGTCATCGCCGAGGGCACGCCCGACGAGCTCAAGGACCGCGTCGGCGGCGACCGGCTCGAGGTCCATCTCAGCGATGCCGCCGCCGCCCCGCGAGCGATCGCGGCGCTCGCGCCGATGTCCGACGACGCCCCGGTCGTCCAGCGCGACACCGTCACGCTCACCGTCCGCGGGCGCACCGGCGTCATCGTCGACGCCGTGCGACGGCTCGACGACGCGGGCGTCGAGGTCGACGACCTCGCGCTGCGGCGCCCGACGCTCGACGACGTGTTCCTCGCCCTCACCGGCCACGCGGCCGAGACGGCCGAAGACGAGCAGGAGGTGGCCGCATGACATCGCGCCGGTTGGTGTCGGACACGATGGTCGTCGCCGAGCGCAACCTCGTGCGCCTCACGCGCGCACCCGACCTGCTGCTGGCCTTCACGGTGCAGCCGGTCATGTTCGTGCTGCTGTTCGTCTACGTCTTCGGCGGGGCCATCATCACCCCGGGGTACTCCTACGAGGACTTCCTGCTGCCCGGGATCATCGTCCAGAACATCGCCTTCGGCGGCTTCGTCACGGCGCTGGGCCTCAACGAGGACCTCCAGAAGGGACTCATCGACCGCTTCCGCTCGCTGCCGATGGCGCGGCCGGCGGTGCTCGCGGGCCGGACGCTCGCCGACGTCGTGACGAACAGCCTCTCGATCGCGGTGCTCATCCTCACGGGCCTCATCATCGGCTTCTCGTTCGACGCGAGCCCGGTCGAGATCGTCGCCGGGTTCGGGCTGCTGCTGCTCTTCGGCTACGCGTTCTCATGGGTCTTCGCGCTGCTCGGGCTGCTCGTCTCCTCGCCCGAGGCGGCGAACTCCCTGGGCTTCATCGCCGTGTTCCCGCTGACGTTCATCTCGTCGGCGTTCGTGCCGGTCGAATCGATGCCGTCGGGGTTGCGGTGGTTCGCGGAGATCAACCCGTTCACGATCGTCGTCGACGCGATGCGGTCGCTGTGGATCGGCGCGCCGGCCGGCCACAGCATCTGGGCCGCGGTCGTCTGGGCGCTCGTGATCATCGCGATCTTCGCGCCGCTGGCGGTCTCGCGCTATCGCCGGGCCGCCGGTCGCTGAGGAACCTATCCCGGTTGTGATCGTGCGCTGACGCCCGCGAGACCGACCGGGACAGCTCCCAAGCCTCGCCGCGCGCTTGCGGCCTCAAAGTCCGTACGCTCGCGGGCGATGGCCGAAGGACGTCCCCGCCTGCCGACCCCCGGAGCCAAGCGGGCGATCGTCGTCGGCGCCGGGTCGTTCGGCACCGCGGTGGCCGTGCTGCTCGCACGCGGCGGGTTTCGGACGACGCTGCAGACGCGCACCGCGGAGCAATGCCGGCGGCTCGTGGCCGACCGCGAGAACCTCGTCTACCTGCCGGGCGTCGAGCTGCCGCGCGAGCTGCGCATCGAGAGCGTCGACGCGGGACTCGGGCGTACCGACTACGTCTTCCTCGCCCTGCCCTCGGGCAGCATCGGCGACACCATCCGCAACCTGACGAAGGCCGGCCTGGCCGGTAGGACGCCCGTCATCTCGCTGGCCAAGGGGCTGTCCCCGCCACACGGCGTCGCCCCGACGATGCTGCTGCGCGAGCGCTTCGGCGAGGGCCGGGTCGCGTGCATCGGCGGCCCGTCCCATGCCCGCGAGATGGTCAGCGAAGGCGCGGGCCTCGTGGCGGCATCGACGAACGAGGAGCTCGCGCGGGCGCTGGCCGGCGTCTTCATCCGCGCCGGCGTCGTCTGCGAGCAGTCCAACGACCCGATCGGGGTCGAGCTCGCGGGGGCGGCGAAGAACGCCGCGGCGCTCGCCGCCGGGGCGACCGAGGCGCAGGGACTCAACGCCGCGGGCGCCGCAGCCGGGCACATCTTCGCCGAGGTCTGGCGCTTCGCCGAGGCCCAGGGGGCGCGGTCGGAGTCGCTGCTGGGCCTCGCCGGCACGGGCGATCTCGTCGCGACGGTGCTCGCCCCGCAGAGCCGCAACCGCCGCGCCGGCGAGATGCTGGCGGCAGGCGTACCGACGGCCGACATCCCCGAGCGCGTCGGGCAGGCGGTCGAGGCGCTGGAGACCGTCCCGCTGCTCGCCCGCGCGCTGGCGCACGCCGGCCTCGACGCGCCGGTCACCGAAGGCCTCGCGAAGCTCATCGGCGGCGAGCTGCCGCTCGACGACTGGGTCGCGCTCGTGCGCACGACGGTGCCGCCCCCGGCGCGCTGGCGCCGGCCGGTCGCACCGGGCTTCTGGTCGCGCGTGTGGGCGCGCGTCGTCAGGCGCGCGTGGCCAGCGTCGTGACGACCGCGTGTGGGCGCGCGTCGTCAGGCGCGCGTGGCCAGCGTCGTGACGACCGCCTCGTAGACGCCCGCGCCGAAGGACGCCTCGGCGACGCGGACGTTGGCCCGGCCGGCGGCCACCTCGCGCAGCGTCGGGTCGCGCTCGAGCGCGTTGGCCACGAACCAGAACGTCCCGACGTGCGCCGCGCACTCGAGATCCTCGCGCGAGTCGCCGACCGCGATCGTGTCCTGCGCCGCCAGCCCGCGAGCGCGCATGTGACGCGCGACCGCGCCCGCCTTCGACGCCCCGCGCGGGACGAGGTGGTACGCGCGGACCTCCTCGAGCGCGACGAGCCGCGGCGAGCGGCGGTGCACGCCGCCGTTGTCGACGAGGCGCAGCGCCCCGTGACCCTCGCGCGCGAGCAGCGCGTCTGCCTCTCCGGCGTCGACGAGCCCGCGGAAGAGGTGCGAGACCTCGCGGTTGCGGTGCCACGGATCGTGGTACTCCAGCCGGCCCTCGTAGTGCTCGAGCAGCAGCGCCGGGGCGCCCGAGGCCTCGATCTGGTCGTGGATCGTGCCGGCCTCCCCGGGCATGAGCTCGCCGGTCAGCCAGTGCTCCTCGCCGTCGAGCACGAGGCAGGAGCCGGCCTCGAAGATGTACGAGCCCTGGCCGATGAGCCGCGCGTCCTCCATGACCTGCGCCTGGCGCCGGCCCGACATGAGCACGACCTCGGCGCCGGCGCGGTCGCAGGCCTCCAGCGCGCGCACGCCGAGCAGCGAGAAGGCTCCGTCGGCGTCGCGCAGCAGCACGCCGCCGGGGCCAAGCAGGGTCGCGTCGAGGTCGACGTAGACGGCGCGCACGGCCGCTATCCCCTGCTGCACGGCGCGCGCAGCTGCGCCAGCGGGGGTCGCTCGGGCAGCGTCACCCCGTCGCCACCGTCGAGCAGACGGCCCTCGCGCCGCAGCCGGCTCGTGACGGCGCCGAGCACCGCGGCGGCCATCGGCGTGAGGTCCTCGAGGCGCTGGTGGCGGTTCTGGCGTGAGTCGAGGTCGACCTGCGCGAGCGCCTCCAGGCCCGCCTCGGCGTGGACGTCGAGCAGCAGCCCCATCTCGACGGCGTAGCCGGTGCAGAACGGCATCTGCTCGAGCAGTTCGCGGCGCGCCGCGAACTCGCCCGCGAGCGGCTGGCGCACGCTCGCGAGCTCGGGGTAGAAGGCCTGCAGCAGCGGGCGCGCCGCGAGCTCGGTGACGCGGCCGCCGCCGGTCGGCTGCGCGGCGACCGTGCCGTTGACCTTGAACGGGCGCCGGTAGAACCCCTTGACGAACTGGATCCCGGGGGCGCAGACGAGCGGTCCGAGCAGGCCGCAGGCGAAGTGCGCGCCGAAGTCCTCGGAGTCGGCGTCGACGTAGCAGACGAGCTCGCCGGTCAGGACGCTCAGCGCTCGCCACATCGCGTCGCCCTTGCCGAGCACGGGACCGAAGGTCGGCAACAAGTCGGCCGGGTTGAGCACGTCGGCGCCGAGGGCGGCCGCGATCGCGCCGGTGCCGTCGCGCGAGTCGCTGTCGACGACGAGGACCTGGTCGATGACCCCGGCCTCGCGCAGCGCGACGAGCGGTGCGACGATCGCGGCGATCGTGGCGGCCTCCTCGCGCGCCGGGATGCAGACCGAGACCGTCTCCTCGCGCTCGGCGCGCAGACGATCGGCCGGAAACTCCGCGTGGTGAAAGGCGCGCATGGTCCCGAGCCGGCTCAAGGCGCTCGTACTATGGCAAGCAGCTTGCCCGTCGTCCCCGAAGCCCATCCGTGGAGCGCCCTGCTGGACGCCGGTCGCGCCGACGCCCGGCTCGTGCGCGAGTCCTTCGAGGGCGCGCGCGAGGCGCAGACCGCGCCGCTGCCCGACACGCTGCACCCGGCGCTGCTGGCCGCGCTGCGCGGCGCCGGGATCCAGGCGCTGTGGTCCCACCAGGCGCAGGCGCTGCAGTGCGCGTGGGCCGGCCCGACGATCGTCACGACCGGCACCGCGTCGGGCAAGTCGCTGTGCTTCAACCTGCCCGCGCTGGACGTGCTGTGCCGCGACGGCAAGGCGCGCGCGCTCTACCTCTACCCGACGAAGGCGCTCGCGCAGGACCAGGCGCGGGCGATCAACGCGTTCGGTCTGACGAAGCAGGTGCGCCCGGCGATCTACGACGGCGACACCCCGCGCGAGCAGCGCACGCAGATCCGCCGGCGCTCCAACCTCGTGCTGACGAACCCCGACATGCTGCACATGGGGATCCTGCCCCACCATCGCCGGTGGGCGGACTTCTTCTCCAACCTCGCGGTCGTCGTCGTCGACGAGGCGCACGTCTACCGCGGCGTCTTCGGCTCGCACGTCGCCAACGTCCTGCGGCGGCTGCGGCGGATCGCCAACGCCTACGGCACCGACCCGCGCTTTTTGCTGGCGAGCGCGACGATCGCCAACCCGGTCGAGCTCGCCGAGCGGCTGACGGGCCTGGAGGAGATCGCGTTGGTGGACCGCGACGGCGCGCCGGGCGCCCGGCGCGAGATCGCGATGTGGAACCCGCCGCTGACCGACGAGGCGCTCGGCACGCGGCGCTCGGCGCTCGCCGAGGCGGCCGAGATCGTCGGCTCGCTCGCCCGCCGCGGCGCGCGCACGATCTGCTTCATCAAGTCGCGCCGCGCGGTCGAGCTCGTCGCGCGGATGGTCGCCCTGGCGGACCCTGAGCTCGCCGACCTCGTCGTTCCCTACCGCGCCGGCTACACGCCCCAGCAGCGACGCGAGCTCGAGGGCCGGCTCATGCGCGGCGAGCTGCTGGCGGTCATCACCACCGACGCGCTCGAGCTCGGCATCGACATCGGCGCCCTCGACGCGGCCGTCGTCGTGACGTTCCCCGGGACGGTCGCCTCGCTGCGCCAGATGTGGGGCCGCGCCGGTCGCCGCGGCCGCGGTCTGGCCGTGTACGTCGCCGGCGAGGATGCGCTGGATCAGTTCTTCTGCCGCCACCCCGACGAGTTCCTCGAGCGGCCGGTCGAGGCGGCGATCCTCGAGTACGAGAACGAGCCGATCCACCTCGCCCACCTGCTCTGCGCCGCGCACGAGGGGCCGCTGAGCGCGTTCGACGACGCGACGCTCGGGCCGCGCTGGGAGGCGCACGCGCAGGCGCTCGTCGCCGCCGGCGAGCTCGTGCAGCGCCGCGGCCAGTACCTGCTTCGCCACCCCGAGGACTATCCGGCGGCGCGTGTGTCGCTGCGCTCGGCGTCGCCGGACTCGTTCGCGATCGTCGACGTGTCCAGCGGCGAGCTGCTCGGGACGGTGGAGTCAGCGCGGGCGCACACGACCGTCCACGAGGGCGCCGTCTACCTGCACCAGGCGCGGTCCTACATCGTCCGCGCGCTCGAGCTGGAGACCCGCCGCGCGCTCGTCGAGCCGTTCACGGGCGACTTCTACACGCAGCCCAAGAAGGAGACGATGACCGAGATCGAGGCGCTGCTGGACCGGCGCTCGACGCTCGGCGTGCAGCTCTCGTTCGGACGCGTGAGCGTCACCGAGCAGGTGCTCGCCTACCAGCGCAAGAGCCTGCCCGGCCACGAGATCGTCGACCTCCAGGCGCTCGACCTGCCCGAGACGACGTTCGCCACGCAGGCGCTGTGGTACGAGCTCGACGACGACCTGCTCGCAAGCGATTTTCCTTTGGAGGTGCTGCTCGGCTCGCTGCACGCGGCCGAGCACGCGCAGATCGCCGTCCTGCCGCTGCTGGCGATGTGCGACCGCTGGGACATCGGCGGCCTGTCGACGAACGCCCACCCGCAGACCGGCGCGCCGACGATCTTCATCTACGACGGCCACCCCGGTGGCGTGGGCATCACGCGCCAGGGCTTTGCGCGCTTCGAGTCTTTGGTTGCGGACGCCCATCGGCTCATCGCCGAGTGTCCGTGCGAGCGGGGCTGCCCGTCGTGCGTGCAGTCGCCGAAGTGCGGGAACCTGAACGAGCCGCTCGCGAAGGCCGGCGCGCTCGAGCTCATGGCGCGGATGCTCGAACGCTGAGCAGTTGGCGTGTTGGGGGACGCGTTGCAGCGCTTGAGCGTCCTGCAACGATCGCCGACGCTGCTTGGATGCGTTCGTGTGCCGTCGCAGCGGTGGCCGGGCTGGCGGGTGTCGGCCTGGTCCTTGTGCCGGCGGAGGCGGCGGCGGGCGCGGGGCGGACGCTTACACCGGCGCACGCGGCGACGGCGGGGCTTGCTCCGACGGGACCGACGATCGCGCCAGCGCCCACGGAGAGGCCTGGCCCGACCGTCCCACCAGCGCCCGCGGCGGCGCGCAAGGTGACGCTCGGTCCTGCGCCAGCGGTGGCCGGCGGCACGCCCGGGCCGCTGCGCAGCGGCGGCGCCGCGTACGGCGCGGCGATCCCGCGCCCGGACGCGCGGCCGGTCGTGCGCCGGCTGTCGCTCGTCCCGCGCGCAGTCGTGGCCGGCGCGCCGCTGCCACAGATCCGCTTCCGCGTGCGCCAGCGCGGCATCAACCGCGTGCGAGCGCGGATCGTCGTGCTGCGGGTGCCGAGCAACCGACCGGTCGCCCGGATCGCGGTGGGCTGGGTCAAGCCGGGGCGACGCGTGAGAGCCCGCTGGCCGGCCGGCGTGCGGCTGCGCACGGGGCGCTACGTCGTGCGCCTGCACGTCACGGACGGGCGCGGCCACACGCTCGCGCGCAGCGCCAGCAACCCCGGCCGCGCGCGGGTCGTCGTGCACGCACCGAAGATCCCCGCGCCCACACCCGCGCCGGCTGCACCCGCGCCGGCCCTCCCCGCGGCCCCGTCGCCCGCCGGGCCCGGCGCCTTCCCCGTCGCCGGACGGTTCGACCTCGGCGGGCCCGACGGACGCTTCGGCGCGGGACGCCCGGGCCACATCCACGAGGGGCAGGACATACGTGCGGCCGCCGGGACGCCGGTCGTCGCGCCGTACGCGGGCCTCGTCAGCCGCACGAGCTACCAGGCCGGGGGAGCGGGCGAGTACGTCGTGCTCGACGCCGTCGACGGGCGCGACTACTTCTTCGCACACTGCGTCCGCGACTCGACCGCAGTCGCCGAGGGCGCCGTCGTCGCAGCCGGCCAGCAGCTCTGCCAGGTCGGCAACAGCGGAACCGCGAGCGGACCGCACCTGCACTTCGAGATCTGGAACGTCGGCTGGCGGATCCCCGGCGGCTTCCCGATCGACCCGCTGCCGGAGATGCGGACGTGGGCGGGGGTGTAGCCGCGCGGCGTCGCGAGGAGGAACCTCGCGCGCTCGCCCGACCGCCCCCGCCGCGGCGATATCCTCCCCGCCGCGGCGAGATAGCTCAGTTGGTAGAGCACACGACTGAAAATCGTGGTGTCCCCGGTTCGAGTCCGGGTCTCGCCATCGACGTGGCCCCTGCAAACGCCGGGGTTTCAGCCTTGGGGGGCGGTGCCGCGTGGGCGGCGTGTCGCGTGCTCGTGCCCTTTCGTGTCGTTTGGGGGTTTGTGGAGATCTTTGATGCCGCCGACCGGGCAAGGTCCCCAGCGGTGGGTCGGTGCGTACTCTGCCGACGTTTGCGGCTGCTGCAATCAACGCTGGCCCGGCGTCGTCCGCCGGTCCACAGCGTGAACTGCGCGAAGCCGTCACGACGATTGACCTCTACGACATGCGCCCGGCCGATGACGTCACGACCCGCGGAGTACGGATCCGCGCGCCCACGTGATCGCTTGCGATGGTCTGCGGCAGCGAGCGCGTTGGACGGTAACGCAAGCCGCAAACGCTGACCCAGAGTGTTCCTGGTCTGCAACGCAACTGTGACAAAGCGCGCGCAGCGGCCGCGCCCGAGCATGCCGTGAGCCATCGTGAGGACATGCGCGTCGACGATCGTCGCCTCTCGGACCGCCAAGCTCGTGCGGTGATCGTCGCCGCCCAGCGGCGGGGCTTCGAGCGCGATCCAGACCTGTACGAGTCCTGGTATGACCACTTCCTCCACGACGACGCCCGAGAGGCCTTGGACTACCTCCGCGCGCGCGATCGGGATGCGTTGCGCGAGGCGCTGGTTGCCGAGGAGACGATCCCGGCGGATCGCGCGGCATGTCGCATCACCGAGTCGGGCCGATGCAGCCTCGCCGACGCCGACCTCGTCATCCAAGCGGCGGCCGAGCTCGACTTCACGCCGCCAATCAGCGACCTGCCGCTGCTGCCCTGGACGCTGACCTGGGATCAGGCGCGAGCCGCGGTGGCCTTCCTCTGGGAGCGGCACCCCTCGCGCTTGGCCGAGCTGCTCGGCGACCTCGTGCGGCTCGCGCCGCTGCCGCCGGCAAGCAGGACACGCTCACGTAGCAGTTGGTAGCATCAAATGCTACGCTGTGCTGGATGACTCGAGAGATCTCCGTCCGAGACTTACGCAATCACACAGCACAGGTCGTCGCTGCCGTACGCGCCGGCGAGCGGCTGTCGCTCACGGTCAACCGGGCGCCCGTGGCTGACATCGTCCCCCACGAGCGGGCTCGCAGCCCCTGGGTCGCGTCCACGACGCTGCGCGAGATCGTCGCCGAGGCCGGCGCGGATCCCCGGCTGCTCGAGGATCTGAGGTCGGTCCGGGAAGAGTTGATCGACGAGGCGTGAACCGGGCAATCGCGGACACCTCGGTCTTTATCGCCCGCGAGGCCGGCCGGCCGCTCGGGGATCTGCCCGATGAGATCGCCGTCTCGGTCATCACGGTCGCCGAGCTCGAGCTCGGTGTGTTGCGGGCGTCTGATCCATCGTCGCGAGCAACGCGGTTGGCGACGCTCTCGCGCGTCCGAGCCGCATACCCGCTGCTGCCGATCGACGAGGCGACGGCCTCGTGCTTCGCGCGGATCGCCGACGAGCAACTGCGCGCCGGGCGTAAGCCGCGGCGCCACGACACATGGATCGCCGCGACGGCGCTACGCCACGGGGTTGCCGTGCTGACCCAGGACGCGGACTTCGGCACCCTCGCCTCGGTGCAGGTCGTTCGCGTCTGAAGGCCGCGACGAGATCGGCGGTGGGCTCGTCGCGCGACTCCGCTGCGCGCCTCCACGGCGAGACTCTCGCCGGACTCGCCGAGCTGTGCCCTCGGACACCAGCGCGCTCAGGCGGCCTTCTCAGCCTCTTGAATCGCCCGACAGCCGGAAGGAGCGCTCGTCGTGGCGAAGATGGCAGTATCAGCCGAGCAGACCGCGGATGTCCTCCGCGGTGAGGCTGCTCGCGAACAGGTCGCCCTCGTCCATGACGCCGCTGAACAGCGCGGCCTTGCGGCGCGCGAGGGCGACGACCTTCTCCTCGACGTCTCACGCGCGATCATCCGGTAGACCATCACGCGACGGGTCTGGCCGATGCGGTGCGTGCGATCGATCGCCTGGGCCTCGGTGGCGGGGTTCCACCACGGGTCGAGCAGGAAGCAGTAGTCGGCCTCGGTCAGGTTCAGCCCGAACCCTCCGGCCT
>Ga0136631_10000021_pt1 | contig 39313 bp, 40 predicted proteins | sample AntDrymUQ6012206_2_FD_104655 | JGI IMG/M metagenome (GOLD analysis project Ga0136631, IMG submission 104655) | Polar desert sand microbial communities from Dry Valleys, Antarctica - metaG UQ601 (22.06) | ecosystem: Environmental > Terrestrial > Soil > Desert | place: Antarctica: Dry Valley... | reverse complement strand
CGGACAGCACGCTCGCGTAGCTCGTCAGGGTACTTCTTGGGTCGGGGCATGACGGGGTGTTCCTCTCTGCAGGACCGAAATCCTGGTTTGGAGGTCTCCGTCAGACCCGGGATGGCTCAGTCCACTGATCGTGGATTTCGCATCAAGGCCCGGAGCTGCCGGCCGATGGGTGACTTGCAGCAACCGGGCCGCACCTGAACGGGTCGGCATGCCCTATTCGTTCAAGGCGGAGGCGAGCTCATGAAGCTGACGTGGATTTCGGAGTACGAGGCGCGACCGGGACAGCTCATCGAGTGGAGACTGCATCCGGCGACGATCGCTGCGGCGGCTCAATCGGCGCAGGACCCACGACCTCCCTCATATATGCAGGAAGGGCACGTCAGAACTGCGGAGATGCTTCGGGACATCGGCGTAGACGCCCCGACGTGGCTGGGGACGGCGTTCGACATCCCGGGGGCGCTGGACATCGACGCGCTGGAGGCGGCGCTTCTGCAGTGGATCACGCGCCATGAGACGCTACGCAGCGGGCTCCGGCAGGCAGAGCAGGGGTTGGAGCGCTTCACACTGAGCCCGGACGCGGTCTTGTTTGACCGCACCGTGGTGGATGACTTCACTCATGGCCCGGACCTGATTCGCTATCTGGAGGCTCGGTTCGACGAGGTGACCAATCCGCTCACGTGGCCGCCCTACCTCTTCGTGACGGTCGATCGCGAGGACGGGTTCACGGTGTACCTCGCCTTCGACCATAGCAACGTCGACGGTTACTCGATCGTCCATATCCCGCACGAGATCCACGAGCTCTATGCGGCCGCGGTCGCCGGGCGCCCCGCGGAGCTCGCCCAGGTCGGAAGCTACGTCGACTTCAGCAAGATGGAGCGCGACTCCGTGGATCACGTCGACGGCAACCACGAATCGGTGGTGCGCTGGCGCGACTTCGTCGAGAACTGTGGTGGCGGCCTGCCGGGGTTCCCGCTCGACCTGGGCGTCAAGCCCGGCGACCTGCCCAAGCAGACGGGCGTGTGCGAGTGGCTGCTCGATTCAGCCGACGCCAAGGCGTTCGGGGATGTCTGCAAGGAGTCCGGTGGCAACTTCCTCGCGGGCGTGCTGGCAATCGCAGCCATCGTCGCGTACGAGCAAGGCGGCCAGCCGGTCTACCGGACGGTCATCCCCTTCCACACGCGGTCCGAGGCGCGGTGGTCGACGTCGCTCGGTTGGTACATCGGCCTGGCGCCCATCGAGATCGCCACAGCCGACGCGCGAGACTTCGACGACCTCATCGGGATGGCGCGTGACGCCGTGCGAGCGGCCAAGCCGGTGGCGCAGGTGCCGTTCGCCAAGGTCTGCACGCTGCTGGACACCGTGGTCCGCCCCGTGTCCGTGATGTCCTACATGGACGGGCGCATGGTTCCCGGAGCCCACCAGTGGGGCGAGTGGAAGGCGCGCGGGTTCGGCAAGGTCTCATACGGCGACGAGGCCTACATGTGGGTGAACCGCACGGTCAACGGCCTCTACGTGACCTGCAGATACCCGGGCACGGCCCTGGGCCACAAGAACATCCCCGGCTTCATCGATCACACCCGCGAAGTCCTCACCTCCGTCGCGACGAGTGGCAGCTACGCCTTCGCCGGCGAACTGGCCACCGAGCGAATGGCTGCATGACGACGGGCGCTGAGCGCAACCCTTGCGCTGCTCGTCGGCGCATGGTGTAGAGCCAGGAACAGCTTGCCGGCAGACAGGGGCGCTACCACACGACGTCGGTCAGGTCCCATGCGTCGAGCTCCGCTGCGAGCCAGGCGCGCAGGTCCGCGGCGGGACCCAGCCGCAGTGGGTCGGTGACGACGCTCACCATCGCGCGCTCGCGATAGCGGATGAGGACGGTCAGCGCCTCGTTTCCGATCGGGAAGCCGAGCATCGCCGCGTCCTGTGCGTGGTGCGGCCCGAGGCTCACCATGCGCTCTGGGATCGGACCGACGTTGGAGGCGCAGCCGTCGAACTGCTGCGCCGCACGAGCCGCGGCCCGGAACGTGAGCGCCTCGGGCAGCAGTCGCATCGCGTCGCCCGCTCCGCGGACCACGGGTGCCGTCCCGCTGTCGGCGATGAACGCGGCCTTCATGCGCGCGCGCATCTCACCCAGATCGCCGTGTGCTGGCGGGCCGCCGGGCAACAGGACGGCGGCGGTCGTCATCTGGGCCCCCGGGCCCGAGGAGCGCGCCACCGTGTCGGCGAGGTCGCGATCGTGCAGGTCGACGGGCAGCAGGAGCTGCAGGGTCCGCTCCGTTGGCCCGCCGCGGGCGATCCGCGCTCGTCGCAGGAGGTTCACGCTCACCGCAGCGAGCAGCGTGTTGCCGCTGCCGCCCCACCGTGCGGCGGCATCGTCCCAGGTCGCGGCATCCATGGAGGCGATCGCGGCGACGCGCAGGTTCGAGGGTGGCCGGCGGGTACGGTCGCGGCCGCGAGGCGCCTTCAGCGACGCGGGACCGGGCTGTGGACGGCCGCGGCGCCGGGCGCGAAGCGCCGACGGCACTTCGCCGGGCAGGTGTGCCGCTCCGCGCAGCCCAAGCCGGACGCGCTCGCCGACGCCACGCGCCTCCTCCCACACGGTGAAGGTGCTTGCGCTCGTGAACGGCGTCTCGGTCGTGCCGAGGGTGGGGTCCTGGTCGCCATCGCCGTAGAGCGCGCCGATGATGCCGCGTCCCGTACCGAACAGGTGATGGCAGACGACGAGGACCGCGGTACCACCGCCGTCAGTCGGGGTGGCCGCGAGCCGCCAGCCGGCGTCGTGCTCGGGATCGAGGGGGACGCCGAGCTGGCGATCGAGCCATGCGGCGAGCTCGGTCGGCCCGGTCACGGGCGTCTTGGCGAGCACGACGGGCGGTGGCTCGCAGGTCGGGCACCAGCGCGGGCGGCCGCCGGGTACCCGGGCAGGCGCGACGCGCCGGCCGAAGCCGTAGGGCGTCGCCGCGAGGCGGCGTGCCTCCTCCTCGAGCTCCTCGCGTGGGATCTCATCGGGAAAGCGCAGCAGCCAGGCGATATGCGGCAGGACGGGACCGATCCGTCCCGCGCGCAGCACGAGGCTGCCCCAGTCGACCAGTGGGATCGCCGCCGACGGGTCGATGGCAGGCATCGACGGAGCGTTGACGACAGACGTCATGAGCTCGCGCCGAGGGTGGACATGCGGGACTTTGCGTGCATGGTGACACTCACTACATCACACGCTGATGGACCGGATTAGTGCGTCGTTTGTGAAAGACTGAAAGAGCATTCGACACAAAACCAGCAGTCTCTCGGCCTGCTCGACAGTTCGTGGGAGCCTGCCGGGTAGTGCGGCGTCATGTGGCGATTCTGCGAACCGCCATCGCGACGGTGGCCATCGCGGCTGCGCTCGTCGCCGCTCCGGCGCCGGGGCGCAGGCGGCGGTGACGGACGCGGAACAGGCCCCGCCGGCCGATTGCAGCGCTCCCGTGGGCTACACGCTGAACGGCACCCTGCCCGGATATGTCGTGCCGGACGAACAGCTCGGGACCGTGTGCGTGCCGTTCACGCAGGTCCCGTCCGCCCCCGCCGGCTATGAGGGCGACTACCACGTCACCGAGTTCTCGGACGCCGCGGCGCGAGAACGACTCGCGGCATGCAACGCGCAGCCTCCGTGCGCTGCGATCGCCTACCAGCAGGACTACGAGCCGCCCCAGTTCCGCCTCACGGGCTCGCTCGTGCCGTTCGGGAAGATCGATCCGCACGCTTCGGACGTCGATCTGCGGCAGATCCGTCGACCCGGCTTCTTCGGCGCGGACCCCTACCTCGAGCGGGTCGCCGCGGCGGAGGATCGCACGTACACGTTCGAGTACACGGTGCCGGCCGAGCCCTACGAGCGCATCAACCGCGGGATCACGGCCCCGGTCAAGCTGCGCGGCTGGTATCTCAAGGGCACGGGCATCGGCGACGAGCGCGGGCGGCGCCGGCAGGCGCTGGCCATCTTCGTCGGCGGCCGCACGGTCGAGACGACGGCCGCGCAGGATCCTCGCGATCCGCTCTACACCCGGTCCGCCGGCACCGGCCGGTTCACCCCGGTCACCTACCCCGCGAAGGGAACGGAGAAGTGGGGCATGCGGCAGTGGCGCGAGTACCTCCACAAGCTCAACCAAGCCGGATTCGACGTTCTGAGCTTCGACAAGCGCGGGCACGGCATCTCGGGCGGCATCACCGCGGACAGCGCGTTCCAGCAGGGTCTCGACATGCTGCGAGCGATCGACGCGCTGCAGACCGGGGACGGCGTGCGGACGCTGGGGCCGGACGGCGAGCTGCGAAGCGGGCGCCGAGCGGTCCGGGAGCTCGTCCACCGCGGCGGGGCGCGCCGGCTGCCGATCGTTCTCGGCGGGCCGAGCCAGGGCGCCTGGGCCACCGAGTGGGCGATGAACGCCAACTTCAACCGCTGGTGCGAGCTTGATCTGCCCGACCGTCCCTGCCACCCTCCCGTCGGGCACCGCAACGTCAAGGGTGCCGTGCTGCTCGCGACGCTCGTCGGTGGGCTCGGCGACCCGGCCGGGCTGGTCCACGTCGCCGCTCAGCGGGAGGTCAACCACATCGTCTTCCTCCCGACCTCCGAGCCGCTCGCCGGCATCGGCTCATGGCCGGCGGTGTTCCTCGGCAAGGGCGTCTGGGATGACATCCAGGGCCCGTTGGCGACCTTCGATGCCTACCAGCGCGCCCGCGGCATGAAGGAGCTGCTGTGCGTGCGCGGCCCGCATTCCGAGGTCGAGCACGGGCCGGCGAACGTCGCCGTCATGCAGGACCGCGTGGCCGAGTTCGCGGTGAAGGCGGCGCTGGGACAGCCGTCCGGCCAGCCGACCTACGCCGATCTCAAGCAAGCGATCGCGGCCAGCCCGCCGACGTGGGAGCCTTCGACGCAGCCAACGTTCGAGACGCCGCCGTAGCGTGCCGCCGATGCCACGGATCGGTCGTTCATGGCGCGAACCTGATCCGCCGACGGGTTGTCGACGCTATGTCACTGGGTAGCGCTCCCACACCTCCATGCCAAACTCATCCAGCAACGACGTGGCCGACGACCGGCCCCTTGCCCCCGCCGAGGTCTCGGGCGACGGCTGGCGGGACCGAATCCGCGCCAAGCCCGGGCTCGGCCACGCATACCGCGCCGGCGTGTTCGTCCTCGGGCTGGCGTTCATCGTGCTGGGCTTGGCACTTGCCGTGCTGCCGGGGCCCCTCACGATTCCGCCGGTGCTCATCGGCGTCTGGATCTGGTCCACCGAGTTCCGCTTCGCCGAGCGCCTGTTCGAGAGCTTCAAGCTCAAGGCCAGCGACGCGTGGGAGCACGCCAAGGCTCATCGGCTCAGCTCAAGCCTGATCACGGTCGGCGGGCTCGCGGCGGCGGGCGTGGTCGTCTGGGCCTTCGCCGAGTACGAGCTGGTGGACAAGGGCAGGAGCGCCATCGGGTTCTAGGCTCGCCGGCACGCGCAACCAGGCGCATAGGATCCACCAGGTGGCCTGGGATGGCTTGAGCACCGAACTCGAGGGTTCGCTCGTGCGGCTCGAGCCGTTGCATGCCCGCCACGAGGCCGACCTGTTCGCAGCATCTCAGGACGAGCGCATCTGGCGATGGCTCATCGGTCCCGGGATCCTGCCGACGCGCGAGCTGATGAGCGACTGGCTCCAGCAGGCCGTCGGCGACAGCGCCGACGGCAGGGAGGCGGCGTTCGCGACGGTGTGGAGTGCGACCGGTCAAGCGGTCGGGAGCAGTCGATTCCTCTCGTTGCGCCCGGAGCACCGCGGCCTCGAGATCGGTTGGACCTGGCTGACGCCCGCAAGCTGGGGCACGGGCGCCAACGTCGAGGCGAAGTTGCTCATGCTCGAGCACGCCTTCGAGCGGATGGGCTGCCAGCGTGTCGAGTTCAAGACGGACGCTCGAAACGAACAGTCGCGCGGAGCGCTGCTCGCATTGCCCGCGACGTTCGAGGGTGTGTTGCGACGGCACATGGTGATGCCCTACGGCGCGCGCGACTCGGCGTACTACAGCGTGATCGCCGACGACTGGCCCGACGTTCGCGCCCACCTGCGCGGCCGGCTCGCCGCCGCAGAGCGGCGCGGGGCGTAGCTCTGCCGGCGGGCAACGCGACGTTATGCCGGCGGGCAACGCGACGTAACGCGACGTACGCCGCCGTTTCTTGACAGCTCTTGTGCGGAACGCTACATTCTCTCGCCCAACGGGTGGAGGCTGACGGGGCATCGTTGGCGCTCTGAGCGGAGTCGCAGCCCGCCCCGTGCATCAAGAGTCAGCCAGTCCAGTCGCAAGGCGGAGAAGGCAGGCTCGAGACCCGAAGGCCGCCCGTCAGGGCGGCCTTCGACGTGAAGCGGTGGAGGCGAGCCGGGCCGAGCCGCGACGCCCGAGCTCGCGAACGCGCCGCCGGGGTAGGCATGGCGCAGATGCGCCGACTGCTGCAGCCCTCGCGGCCCGATGCTTTCGCGCTCGGGCTGCTCGCGCTCGCGGCGCTCGGCGTGCTCGTCGCCGGCCTGCAGCACGCCCGGCTCTTTCACCGGGGCTACGCGGAGGTCGAGGTCGTCGGCCTGCTCTTCTTCATGAACGCGATCGGATCGACGGTCGTCGTGCTCGCGCTCATCGTGAATCGGGTCTGGGTGTTCGTCCTCGGAGCGCTGTCGATCTGCGTGCCGTCATTGGTCTCGATCGCGATCTCGCACTCGTCGACCGGCTTCCTCGGCTTCCGCGAGGGCGGCTACGACGCTGACGCGCTCGTCATCGTCGTCGCCGAGGTCGCGGCCGTCGTCTTCACGCTCGTCGGCGCGGCCGCCGCCGCCCGCGGCCGGTCCGGGAGCGCTGCGAGATGAACCCGTTGCGCGCCGGGCTCGCGGTCGTCGTCGTCGCAGCCATGGGCTGCGCGATCATCGGGATCGGGATGGGCTCGGCGCCCGCCGAGCGCGAGCCCGCGCCGGGCGCGGCCGCGGTCGCCGCGTCACGCCAGCGGATCGCCGCCGGCGGCGAGAGCGTGCGCCGCGGCCGCGACCTGTTCACCGAGCAGGGCTGCGACCGCTGCCACGCGATCGCCGCGATCGGCGCCGACGGCAGGCTCGGGCCGCGCCTGGACACCATCGACGACGACCTCGACGACAACCTCGAGAGCATCACCGAGCCGCGCGAGCACATCACCGACGGCTACCCGCGCAGGCTCATGCCGTCGGACTTCGGCGAGCGCCTCGACGATCCCGAGCTGCGGGCGCTCGCCGCCTTCGTCACCGCCGCCTCGGGCGGGGAGGACGACGGCGGTCATGGGCGCGGTCGTGGGCGTGGCCGTGGCCGATCGGGCACGTAAACGCTCGACAGTCGGTCCACCGGCAGCGGCACAACTTGCGCGGCGGGTCCATAGCGAGGAGCGCGCGCCGCTTGCACGATGAGTGCGACAGCGGCTGATGCACGCCGTCACACCTACGACCCATCCGAAAGGAGCCGCCATGGCGGTCGAGCCCAAGCTCAGCGATCAGGAGATCGCCAGCCTGCTGGAGATCCCGCACCCGTCGAAGGGGATCGGAGAGTCGATCTACGGGGCGACGAAGGTCTTTCCGGACTACCAGGCCGAGCCCGGCGAGACGTACCTCGGGATGGTCCACGGGATCGCCCACGAGTCGTCGGTGAGCTTCGTCGCGGTGCTGCTGGCGATCCGCGCGCTGCGCAAGGGCTTCGACTCGGCCCTGTACTTCTTCGGCATCGGCTCGCTGAACTGCCTGGCGACGCGCGGCTTCCCGACCATCGGCGCCGAGCTCTTCCCGGGCATGCGCAACGAGAACTCGCAGCTCGCGAAGTTCCTCGAGGAGGGAGGAAAGGTCTTCGCCTGTCGGCTCGGGCTGGCGCTGCACGGCGCGCGCGAGGAGGACCTCATGGAGGGCGTCATCCCGTGCCACCCACTCGACATGCAGGACGCGCTGATCGAGTACTCGCGCAAGGGCGCGGTCATCAACACGACCTGGATGTTCTGAGTGGCCGATCTCGCCCTGCGCTCCGAGCTCGCCGTCCGCGGCCTGCGCGCCGCCCCGCCGCTACGGCGGCTGGCGGGCGCGGGTCCGAGCGACGACGGCCACTGGCTGCTCGACGGCATGGCCGCCAGCGTGCCGATCGCGCCCGACTCGCCGTGGGCGTGCTCCCCCGACGGCGTGCTCACGCGCGATGGGGTCGTCGTCGACGCCGAGCTTGCGCCGATACAACGCCCGCGCTTCTACGACCTGCAGACCGCCGACGGCATCCCCTACGAGCAGATCGCCCGCCTGCACGGCCGCGACGTGCTGGCCACGACCGTCGTGCAGACGTGCGTGCGCTACGGCGAGGACACCCGCTGTCGCTTCTGCACGATCGAGGAGTCGCTGCGCGCCGGGACGACGACGCGGGTCAAGCGCCCGGCGCAGCTCGCGGAGGTCGCCGAGGCGGCCGTGCGCCTCGACGGCGTGCGCCAGCTCGTCATGACGACCGGGACGTCGAACGGCCCCGACCGCGGAGCCAAGCATCTCGCGCGCTGCGTCGCCGCCGTGTGCAAGGCGGTCCCGGGTCTGCCTGTCCAGGTCCAGGTCGAGCCTCCGAGCGGCCTCGGCTGGATCGCGCGGCTGCGCGAGGCCGGCACGACCACGATCGGCATCCACGTCGAGAGCCTCGACGATGACGTCCGCCGGCGCTGGACGCCGGGCAAGGCGACCGTGCCGCTCGAGCGCTACGAGGTGGTCTGGACGGAGGCGGTGCGGGTCTTCGGGCGCAACCGCGTCTCGACGTACCTGCTCATCGGCCTCGGCGAGGACCCCGACGAGCTCGTCAAGGGGGCCCAGCGACTCATCGACATGGGCGTCTACCCGTTCGTCGTGCCGTACCGACCGCTCGCGGGGAGCCTCGCCCACGCCGACGGCGTGCTCGCGCCGAGCCGCGACCTCGTCGCCGACGTCACCGACCGGGTCGGCCGGGCGCTGCGCAAGGCTCGCATGCGTGGCGTCGACCAGGGCGCCGGCTGCGCGGCCTGCGGCGCGTGCTCGGCGCTGAGCGCGGTGGGCGGATGACAGCGCGCCATTGCTCGACCGTGGTCAGCGGGGGCTCGGAAGGTAGGCCCTCGCGATGACCGCGTGCCATTGCTCGACCGTGGTCAGCGGGGACTCGGAAGGTAGGCCCTCGCGATGACAGCGACGGTCGCAGACCTCATCCAGCGCCTCGGCGGGTCGGGCCCACGGCCGGCGGAGCCGCCGCCGTTTCTCATCGTCCGCCCCGAGGACGACGACGACCGCCTCACGTCCTACCGCGCGCTGCGCCGGCAGGCCTTCGTCGAGCAGCAGGGGCTCTTCGAGCGCGACGACGTCGACGAGCACGACGGTGAGGCACACACCGTCGTGCTCGTCGCGGTCGCCGCCGGCGGTGGCGTCCTCGGCGGCGTGCGCCTGCATCCGGAAGGTCCGGACCCGCGCCTGGGCTGGTGGCGCGGCAGTCGCCTCGTCGTAGCGACCGATGCCGGCGCCGCGCGCGGGCGCGTGGGCGCGGCGCTCGTGCGCTCGGCCTGTGTCGCCGCCCTGGACGCCGGCGCGCTGCGCTTCGACGCACACGTCCAGGCCGACCGCGTGCGCTTCTTCACCCGGCTGGGCTGGCAGCCGGTGCGCCCGCTCGCCGGCCCACCGTTCGGCCACGAGCTCATGCGCTGGCCGGTTGACCGCTTCGAGGCGCTCGTCACCGCGACGAAGTCGGCGCTCGGGCCGCTGCTGTCCGGCCTGGTCGACGCGGGCGACGGCTGGTGCGGCGACGACGGTGTCCCCGTGCCCGGCAGTGGGCTCGTCGCCGCGACCGACGCGATCCTGCCCGCGATCGTCGAGCGCGACCCCGAGTGGGCCGGCTGGTGCGGGATGCTCGTCACCGCCCATGACTTGAGTGCGATGGGGGCGCGCCCGGTCGGCGTCCTGGACACGATCGGCGCCGCCGACGCCGGCCACGCCGAGCGGATCGTGCGTGGCCTGCGCGCCGGCGCGCAGGCCTTCGACCTGCCGGTTCTCGGTGGCCATACGACGCTCGGCGTGTCCGGCTCGCTCAGCGTCACGGGCCTCGGGCGCTGCGCGCGCCCGGTGCCCGCGGGCGGCGGTCGGCGCGGCGACGTCCTGACGCTCACGGCCGACCTCGCCGGCGGCTGGCGCCCCGGCTATCGCGCGCGCCAGTGGGACAGCACGTCGGGGCGCTCGCGTGAGGAGCTTGCGGCGATGCTCGACGCAGTCGCGCGGGCGCAGCCGCACGCGGCCAAGGACGTCAGCATGGCCGGCATCGCCGGCACGGCCGGGATGCTCGCCGAGGCGTCGGGCTGCGGCGCCGAGATCGACGTCGCGGCGGTCCCGCGGCCGCGGGGCGTCGACGCGGGCGACTGGCTGACGTGCTTTCCCGGCTTCGCGATGCTCACCGCCGACCGCGCGGGGGCGCCGCCGCTGGATGCCGGGCCGGCGATCGGCGCGCCGGTCGGCCGGCTGCAGGCTCGCCCGGGCGTGCGCCTGCGCTGGCCCGACGGCGACGTGACCGTCGCCGTCGCAGGGTCCGTCACCGGCCTCGGCCCGGCACGGAGGGTGGCTTTGACAGCGCGTCATTGCTCGACCGTGGTCAGCTTCGAGCTGGAACGTAGGTCCTCGCGATGAGCGGGCTCGTCCTCGCCGCGGTCGCGGCGCCGTTCGGGCGCGACATGGAGGCCTGCTTTCGCACGATCGAGCGCGTGCTCGGCGAGGCTCGCGTCTGCGGCGCGCGGCTCGTCGTGCTGCCGGAGGCTGCGCTCGGCGGCTACGTCGAGTCGCTGCACGTCGACGAGGAGGCGCAGGCGCCGCCGGCGCTCGACCCCGAGGGGCCGGAGCTCAGGCGGATCGCCGAGCTCGCCGGCGAGCTGACGGTCTGCGTCGGCTTCGCCGAAGACGGTGGGGACGGGATCGTGCACAACGTCGCCGCGTGCGTCTCGGGCGATGGGCTGCTGGGGTTGCACCGCAAGGTCCACCTACCACTGTCCGAGGGGCGTACGACGACGCCGGGCGACGAGCTCGCCGCGTTCGACACCCCGGTCGGCCGGATCGGGATGCTCGTCTGCTACGACAAGGCATTCCCCGAGGCGGCACGCACGCTCGCGCTCGACGGAGCGCAGATCCTCACGTTCCTGTCGGCCTGGCCGTGCAGTCGCACGAACGCCGCCGAGCGGCTGCAGGACGACCGCCAGTGGCGGCTGGCCGAGCTGTGGGACCGCTCGCGGGCTGCCGAGAACCAGGTCGTCGTCGCGTCGGCCAACCAGACCGGCCGCTTCGGCTCGCTGCGCTTCCTCGGCGGCGCGCGGATCGTGGGACCCGGTGGCGACCCGCTCGCGTGGACCGGTACACAGCCGGGCCTGGCGCTCGCGCGCGTCGACGTCGCTGCCACCGTGGCTCGCGCGCGGCGGTCGATGGCGCCGATCCGCGACCGCAGGCCCGACGTCTACCGGCTCTCCGAGCCGCTCGTGGTGTGACGGTGCAGCGGACCGATCGGCCGGTGATCGTCGTCGGCGGCGGCCAGGCCGGACTGTCGATGAGCTGGTGCCTCAAGCAGCGCGGCATCGATCATCTCGTCCTCGAGCGCGACCGGCTGGGGCAGGACTGGCGCGACGCGCGGTGGGACTCGTTCTGCCTCGTGACGCCGAACTGGCAGTGCCGGCTGCCGGGCTTCCCGTACGCGGGCGACGACCCGGACGGCTTCATGGAGCGCGACGAGGTCGTCGCGTACCTCGAGGCCTACGCCGCCTCGTTTCACCCGCCGCTGCTGGAGAGCGTCACGGTCACCGATCTGCGCCCCGATGGCGTTGGCGGCTTCGAGCTGTGCACGAGCGCCGGCGAGTTCACCGCCGGCCAGGTCGTGATCGCGACCGGCGGTTACCACGTCCCGCGCATCCCGCGCTTCGCCGAGCGGCTGCCGGCTCACATCGAGCAGATCGGCTCGGCCGACTACGTCAACCCCGATGCGCTGCACGACGGTGACGTGCTCGTCGTCGGGACGGGCCAGTCGGGCTGCCAGATCGCCGAGGACCTGCACCTCGCCGCGCGCACCGTGCACCTCTGCGTCGGCGGCGCGACGCGCACCGCGCGCTTCTACCGCGGCCGCGACATCGTCGCCTGGCTGCACGACCTGGGTCACTACGACGTGCCAGTCCACGAGCACAAGCTCGGCGAGGGCGTCCGGGCGAAGGCCAACCAGTACGTCACCGGCCGCGACGGCGGGCGCGACATCGACCTGCGTCGCTTCGCGCGCGAGGGTATGCGCCTCTACGGGCGGCTGACGGGCATCGACGGCGGGGTGCTGACGTTCGCCCCAGACCTCAAGCGCAACCTCGACGCCGCCGACGCGGCAGCCGAGGCGATCAAGGACACGATCGACGAGCACATCGACCTGCACGGCATCGACGCGCCCCGCGAGCCGCGCTACAGCCCGGTCTGGGAGCCCGGCGTGCAGCCGCGCGAGCTCGACGCGACTACCGGTGGGTGCAGGCGCCGATCTTCGACGGGCGCGGCCGGCCCTGCCACGAGCGCGGCGTCACCGACGTCGCCGGCCTCTACGTCGTCGGGCTGCCGTGGCAGTACACATGGGGCTCGGGACGATTCGCGGGGATCGCGCGCGACACCGAGTACCTCGCCGAGCTCATCGAGCTCGGCGATCGCAGCGCGCTGGTGACGTCGCTGTCGCGTCCCGCCTTCGGCCGCCGCTGAGCGCTGCGACCGTCACGGCGCCAGCGGCGCCGCGCAGGGGCTGACCGCGCCGCTCACGAACTCGACGCTCTCGCAGGAGAACACCTTCGGCGACGAGGGGTCGACCTTCAGCCGCAGCCACTCGTGCGGCACGCTCGTCGAGCCCTGGACGACGACGCGCGTGAGGTTCGCCGGTTGGCCCGCGGGCGTGTCGATCTTCCGCAGGTGCGAGTCGCCCTCGAGCAGCAGCACGGGCTTGGCGAAGCGGGCGGCGCGAGCGGCGAGGACGGCCTTGATCGCGATGAAGGCGGTCTGGTCGGCGGCGGTCCCATCCCACATGTCGGCCTGCATCCCGATGACCGCCGCCGGTGCGTCACGCTTCTCTGCCTCGTCGAAGATCCGGTCGATCCAGGCGAGCGCGGCGGCCTCGCGCGAGGTATACTCGCGGCCGCGCAGGGCTGTCTCGGCCGTCGTCTCCGGCAGCGGCGCGCCGGTCGTCGGATCTGTGCGATCGGTGTACCACGGCGCCTGGTCGTCGTTTGAGCCGACGACGTGGACGGTCCCGAACTGCACGCCCGCCGTCCGCCAGCTGACGTTCTCGGGGAAGGCGCGCGACTGGAATCTGACGTCGGCAGGCTGCTGGCCCAGCGTCCTACCCGGGTGCGGGAAGAAGAGCCGGCGGATCGTGTCGAGGCGCTCGGTCGGCAGGTATCCGCCGTTGTTGGCGCGGTGGCAGTCAGTCCACTCGTTGTCGCCGGGCGTGTAGACGAGCGGGTCCGCGAAGCGCTGGAAGTCCGCGAGGCGGGCCTCGAAGTACGACGTGTCGCAGCGGCTCGAGCCGTTCTTGATGTCGCCGAGGTGAATGACGCGACGGACGCGCGGGTCGGCGTTGATCTGCGCCACGTCGGCAGGGAACTCGGCGATGAGCGGGTCGCCGTAGGGGGTGTCGCCGATGACGGCGAGCGTCTGGGCGCCGGCGCGGGACCCGGCAGGATGGTCTGCGCCGGCGACGGCGGCCGGGGCTGCGACGGCGGTGGCGATCACGCCGGCGAGGAGGATGTTCCGGGTCATGGGCGCACCGTACGGCGGCGCCGTCATCCCCAAGGTTAAAGGCGCGTGATCGCCGCACCGCGGGTCACGGCGCGGCGATCACGTAGCGGTCAGCGGGAGCTCGCCGGCCGATCCGGCCCGGGGGGATCGGAACGGAACGGCCGGGCGGGGTGCCGAACTGGCCGCGGCGGCGGGCGATTGCGGCCGCGCCGTGCGCTTGCTCGGGTTCGCGGGGCTGCGCGCCGGAGCTTCATCGGCGCCGAGCGCGCATGAGAGCGCGGACGCGAGCACACTCGAACGCGCGCCCGGAGTCCGTTTCGCGTGGGCGCGGGCTGTGCAGGTGACGCAGGACGTGCGTCGACCTGTCGTGTCGGAGCGTAGGGCGATCTGCCATGAGCACGATCATCGCGCCGGCGGCACCGGCGATCCTTCGACGTCGGTCGCAAATCTGTGGCTCGCGAGTGGACCTGATGGCGGGCGCAGCGGCCCCGCCGGTCAGCGCCTGCGCGCGACGCGGAAGTGGATCTGCTGCGGGGCGCCGGATGGCTGCCCGGCGCCGCGCGACGCCGTCGCCGTCAGGCGCAGGAGTCCCGCGCTGCGACCGAGCACGGCGCTGCCGATCGTCACGGCGTTGTCGCCGTTCTGGCCGCTGTCGGCGAGCGTGTGCAGCACGCGCGACCACCGCCGGCAGGAGCGCTCGGCGCGGTTGGACTTCGTCGGCGGCGCGCAGCGCCCCGCGACGCTGCGGCCGGCTAGCGCGCGACGCAGCGTGAACGTCACCGTGGCCGGCCGGTCGAGCCGGTAGGCGAACTGTGCCGCACTGCCCGCGGCGTACGCGTCGCGCGTGCGCCGCAGGTCGCTGAGGACCGGCACCGGCGGTGGCCCGGCCAGTACGCGCAGCACCGAGCGCGCCATGCTGGCCTCCCCGAGGGCGTTGGGGTGGATCGGGGCGGCCGGCGCCGTCGGCAGGAGCCCCTCGAACCAGCGCGTGCCGAGCGACGTGCAGATGTCGTGGCCGATGCTCTCCTCGTACGTGTCGACGTACTCGGCGTCGTTTGCGGCGGCCTGCTCGGCGAGCATCGTGTTCGTGCGGCGCAGCATCTCGTCGATATACGTGACGTCGTCGGTCGAGAGCGGCACGAGCGGGTAGCAGCTTCTGCCCTTCGGTGCGACGTTCGGATAGCCGACGACCAGCACCCGCGCCTGGGGGGAGCGCGCGTGGATGCCCTGCAGCGTCGCGGCGATCTTCGGTGCCGTCGCCGCGATCTGGTCGACGAGCCGGTCGCCGCCGCCCGGCTTGACGAAGCTCGTGCGGCAGGCGGCCCCGGTCGGGGCGACCAGGCCGCGCACCACGCATGTCACGGTCGCGCCGACGAGCCCGACGTCGTTGCCGCCGATCCCGATGGTGACGAGCGCGGTGTCGGGGCGCAGCCGGTCGAACTGCGGTGCGTGGATTCCGAACGGCACCGGCTGTGGGCCGCTCATGTGCTCCGTCGTCGCGCCCGAGCAGCTCGCGTCGCGAAACTCCGTGACGCCGGTCGCCGCCGCGACGATCGACGGGTAGTTGTTGTCCGAGCGCGCGCAGGCGATCGGCGGGACCTGGTCCAGCACGAGCGGCCCGGCCGTGTAGGAGTCGCCGAGTGCGACGTAGGGCCCGGGGTCGGCGTGCGCGCCCGCCGGGAGCGCGAGGCACGCGAGCAGGGTGCAGAGGAGCCCGGCGAGCGGGCGGGGGCAGGTCACGGCGAGCAGTATCACCCAGATCTCTGCGCATTGCGCTCGCTTTTCGAGTAGTTCGCGCGAGCGCTGCGGGGGCGGGCGACTCAACCCTTGCGCAGCGCAGCCGCCACTCGCCCGCTGCATTGGACGGATCACGCAGGCCCGCGGCGCACGCAGGCGCCGCAGCCCTCAGATCGCCCCGACGAGCGCCGCGCAGACCCAGTTGCGAGCGCCGCTGCCGCCGGCCCAGAGCTGCGCCGCGAGGCGGTCCTGCTCGGCCTTCGAGGCTTGGAATGCCTGCGGCGTGGAGCCGCCGAGGCCGCGCCAGGTCGACACGAGGAACTGGTAGTACCCCGACGCGCCGGCCCCGTTCGGCGGGAGGTTCTGGCCGCCGGACTCGCACTGCACGATCGGCCACGGGATCGCCCATGGCCCGCCCGGCCCGGCCTGGTGCAGCGCGCGGCTGCGCTGCGCGAGCAGACGAGCGAGCGCGCGCTCGGCGCCGCGGCGGCTCGTCCGGCTCGCGCGCAGGGCAGCAGCGCGAGCCGCGCGGGCCTGTGCGAGCGCGGCACGCCGGGCACGCAGCCCGGCGGCGATCGACGCCAGCGCGTCGTGGCGGCGGCGAACGGCCTCGGCGGCGTCGCGGCGCTCGGTCGCAAGGCGCGTCAACACGCGTCGCTGCGCGATCGCCTCCGCACGTGCCGTGCGGACGGTCTTCAGGATGCGCTGGTCCTGGCGCTGGACGCGCTCGATGAAGTCGACGGTCTCCAGCAGGCGCGCGAAGCCGTCCGCGTGCAGGACGACGGTCACGATGTCTGGCCGGCCGCCGGCGTAGCGCTGACGCAACAGCCGCGCGAGCTGCGAGCGCGACGCGGCGAGACGTGCCCGCAGGCGCAGGGCGCGGGCGCGCTCGCGGTCGCGGCGCTGGACGGTGGCGTCGAGCAGCGCCTCGGCCTGCGCGAGCTCGCGCTGTACCGCGGCGACGCGCCGCGCGAGGATCGCCACCTCGCGCGCGGTGGCGCGCTCGAGACGAGCGAGGCGCGCCAGGGCGCCTGAGAGCGTGCGCTCGCGGCCGCGCTGGCCCTCGATGCGCTCGCGCAGGGTGTCGGCGCGGTCGCGGCCGCCGGCCGGGTTTGCGTCGATCGCCCACGCGGCGGCGAGCAGGGCGAGCAGCACGAAGGGGATGGCGCGGAAGCGAACCATGCGGCGGGGCAACGTAGCCCGCGCCTGCCCGCGCGCGAAGCGCTGCACGGGCTCGTGCGGCGCGCTCAGCGGCGGTTGCGCAGGTGCTGGCGGACGGCGATCCGCTTGGCGATCGTACCCGAGCCGCCCCACGCGGCGACGAGGAAGGAGAAGATGATGGTGGTCGTCAGCATGGCCCCGGGTGCTCCGGAGCCTGTATCGGCAGCTCGGCGGGCGAACCTGAGCCAGCGTGCCTGCGGGCCGCGCGTCATGATGTGCGCCATGGCATATTCGGTCCCCGACCTGCCCTATCCGTACGACGCTCTGGAGCCGCACATCTCCGAGGAGATCATGCGGATCCACCACGACAAGCACCACCAGGCGTACGTCGACAAGGCCAACGCGGCGCTCGCAGGCACGGAGTGGGAGGGCCTGCCGCCCGAGGAGATCCTCACCCGCCTCGACGATCTACCCGAGGACCTGCGCGACACCGTCCGCGACAACGTCGGCGGCCATTACAACCACAGCCTGTTCTGGCCCGCCATGAAGCCGGACGGCGGGGGTCAGCCGGGCGGCAAGCTCCTCGCGGCGATCAAGGACACCTTCGGCAACTTCAAGGTCTTCAAGGACACGCTGCGTGCGGCCGCGATGAGCCAGTTCGGCTCGGGCTGGGCGTGGCTCGTCGACGATGGCACGCGCGTGTTCATCGTCACGACCTCCAACCAGGACAACCCGATCAGCGACGGCCTCACGCCGCTTGTCGGCATCGACGTCTGGGAGCACGCCTACTACCTGCAGTACGAGAACCGGCGAGCGGACTACGTCGAGGCGTGGTTGAACGTCGTCGACTGGGAGGCCGCGCACGACCTCTACGCTGCGGCGCCACGACCGGACATCAGCGACGTCCTCGCCCGTCCGGTCAGCATCGCCGGCATCGAGAAGAACTTCGGCGACCTCACCATCGACGACGCGCGCACGCAGGCGGCCGAGCTCAAGGCGCTCGCGGGCTGGGGACCGATGGCGAAGGTCGGCTCCATCGCCCGCGGCTGGAGCGACCTCGCCTCGACGCTCGACAAGCACGGCGCGGCGACGGTCGCCGACCTGCACGCCGGGATCGTCGTGGCGTCGGCGAAGGAGCTGTGGGTGATACCGCCCGGGCGGTCGATGGTCTAGATCGGCCAGCGCTCTCGGCGGTAGCCCATCTCCCAGAACATCCACTCATAACGGCTGGTGTTCGCGAAGTGCGCTGCGAGACGTCCTCGCTCATGGCGGCCGAGGTCGGCGCCGACGCGGTTGCTGAGCGCGAGCACCTCCTTCACGACCGCGCCGAAGTCCTCGCCGCCGTAGGTGTCGATCCAGCGCTGGTACAGGACGTTGGGCGAGCCTCGCTCGCCCAGCGCCTTGCCGACCTCCCAGTAGATCCAGTAGCAGGGGAGCAGCGCCCCGAGCGCGTCGGGAAACGAGCCGCCATAGGTGACCGCCAGCAGATAGCTGGTGTAGGCGACGTTCGTCGGTGCCATCGCCGCCGCGGCGACGTCCCGTTCGGTGAGGCCAAGGTCACGGAAGAAGCTCTCGTGCAGAGAGCGCTCCACCTCGAGCGCACCGGCGGCGTGCCGGTTGAACATGAGGATGTCGGGCTCCCGTGGGGCGCGCGCGGCCGCGATCGACAGCGCCCGTGCGAACTCGCGCAGGTAGTGGGCATCCTGGACGACGTAAAAGCGGAAGCACTCCAACGCAAGGCTGCCGTCGGTCAGCCCGGCGATGAACGGATGCTCGAGGATCTCGTCGTAGATCTCCTCGATCGAGGCCCACAGCTCGTCGGTCAGCGACATCGATCTCACGTGCGGACGGTCAGCTCCTCGTTGCATCGTGCCCACCTCAAGAGGGCGAGATCCTGCACCTGCGCTTCGAGAAGGATCTCACGCGGACCGAGATCGCGCAGCGCACCGGTACCCGGCACGCCCCGGTCCCGTCACTGCGACGCCGCTCAGATGCACGCATGCAATCGCGTGCGGACGTCGTGTACTACGACGGCGACTTCGATCTGATCGCGTCAGTGACCGGCCAGCGCTGCCGGTGGATCGTGCCTGCGGGCAGGACCGGCTGACGTCGCCGGCCCGCGACGAGGACGGCGAGATGGTCGCCGGGATCTCTGCGATGGCCGCGTCACCGAGCACGGACCGGTAATCGCGTCGATCCGCGCAGCGCCTGCTATCCCGACCCCGGACGGTGGCCTTCGTCGTGGATCGGGTGCAGCTCGCAGCCGTCGCGGAAGTGCCGCAGTACCTGCAGTGCTTGCCTGAGGTCGGCGACCTGTCGTTGCTTGTCGGGATCGAGGTCGGCCTTCGCCCAGCGCGTGAGCTGGCGCTGGACGGCGCGCCCGCGAGGACGCGCTGTAGCCGGCACGAGTCTCGTGCAGAGGTTCTCTACTTCCCTTTAACGGCGGTGCTATGCGGCGGCGCACTCGGCGTTGGTGGGCTCTCTGACCTCTTCGACGATCCAGACGAGCGCGTGCTCTCGGGGTCGAGCGCCTGTGCCGCGTCGAGCGCCTGCTGGGCACGCGCCGCGTTCCCGCAACGGGCTTCGGCGTGGGCGAGCGCAAGGGCGAGCGTGACGGCGTCGTGCTCGCCGTCCGCGGTGCCGGCGACCGCCGCGACGCGCTCGGAGAGCGGCGCGGCGCCAAGCCGCGGCGGGCGCGCCGTGGCCAGGTACGGCGCGAGGTAGCGCCCGGCGACCTTCCCCGGCGGCGACCACAGCGCTCGCGCCGACGCCAGGCTCTGCCCCGAGGCGCGCGACTGCAGGTACAGCGGTGCGCCGCTGGTCAGCAGGCGGCCGCGTAGGACCGGGCGAAACGGCAGTGGATCGTCGCCGGCTGCGCAGGTGGCCGCGATCGCCTCGGCGACGGCGTCGGCCTGCTGCGCCGCCAGCCCGCCCTGGCGCAGCGGGAACGACGTCACCTCGCCGGCGGCGTAGATCGCGGGCTCGCCCGCGACGCGTCCATGCAGGTCGACCGGGACGAAGCCGGCGCGATCGAGCGGCAATCCGGGGACCGGCCGCGCGGCGATGGTGGCGAGCGTGACAACGTGCTCGGCCGCGATGATCTCGCCGTCGTCGAGCCGCAGCCCGCCGGCGACGACTTCGCGCGGCTGCGCGCACAGGATCAGCTCGATGCCGAGCGCATCGAGTGTGGGCCCGACGGCGTCGCGCGCCGCGGGGCCGAAGAGGCCGAGCGGATGCTCCTCGGGCGTAACGATCCGGACGGCCGCGTCGCAGCCGTGCTCGCGCAGCTCGTGTGCCGTCAGCATCGCGAGCTCGTAGAGGGGGAGTGGCCAGCTCGACGGAAACGGCAGCGCGAACGCGACGCTCGCCGCGTCGCGCGCCAGGACGTCAGCGACGAGCCCGCGCAGGTCCGCCGCCACGTCGGTGCGGGTGCCGAACGTCAGCGCCCCCGCGAAGGGCTCGATCCGGCGCGCGCCCGTCGCGATCGCGAGGATGTCATAGCGCAGGCGCCGCCCGCCCTGCGTGACGACCGACCGCTCGGCCGCGTCGACTGCGACGAGCGCGTCGAGCACGAGTCGCGCGTCCTGATCGCGTGCGATCTGCGACCACTCGTACGTCTGCGCGCCGCCGCGCTCGAACGGCTCGGCGACCGTCATCGCGCGCGGGGCGAACTCGGCCTGCGCGGTCAGCAGCGTGATCGCGACGTGGGGGCCGGCGAGCACGCGCAAGGCGAGCAGCAGCTCCAGCGCGGCGATTCCGCCACCGGCGATCAGCACTTGCGCGGGGCGGTCGCCGGCGGTCACGGCACGCGGGCCTGCTCGGCGGATTCGTGTGTCTGCTTGTCGTACGTGGGGAGGGATTCGCAGGCCAGCATTGCACTGAAGCTAGCACCGCAGCACGGGCGCGCAGACGGGAGATGTCCCGCGCCCTCACGATTTCCGGCGGCGAATACCCTGCGGACCCTCCGGCAGGCCGCTTGAAACGGAGACCACGACGACTCCGGCCATCGTGGGCTCGGCGGTGATCGCCACGGAGCGGCACTGCGGCCTCACACGGATGCGGGCGCCGGCGATCGGTGCTGCGATGGATGCCAACCCAAATCGCAGGGAGGCTGACATGAAGGCTCTGGTCTACCACGGCGCCGGTGAGCGAAGCTGGGACAGCGTCGACGATCCTGGAATCGTCGATCCGACCGACGCGGTGGTGCGGATCGACACCTCGACGATCTGCGGGACCGATCTGCACATCCTCAAGGGCGATGTCCCCGAGGTCACGCCCGGCACGGTGCTCGGCCACGAAGCCGTCGGAACCGTCGAGGAGGTCGGTGCCGGCGTGGCCACGCTGCACCCGGGCGATCGCGTGCTGGTGTCATGCATCAGCGCATGCGGGCGCTGCCGCTTCTGCAAGGAGGGCGCCTACAGCCAGTGCCTCGGCGGTGGCGGTTGGATCCTCGGCCATCTGATCGACGGGCTGCAGGCCGAGTACGCGCGGACGCCGTTCGCCGACAACTCGCTGCACAAGGTGCCCGAGGGGCTGAGCGACGAGCAGGTCCTGTTCCTGGCAGACATCCTTCCCACCGCCTTCGAGGTCGGCGTTCTCAACGGCATGGTCGGTCCGGGCGATGTCGTGGCGATCGTCGGCGCCGGCCCGATCGGCCTCGCCGCCGTCCTGACCGCCCAGTTGCTGACGCCGAGTCAGATCATCGCGATCGACCTCGCCGACAGCCGCCTGCGGCGCGCCACTCAGTTCGGTGCCGACACGACCATCAACAACGGCCGTGAGGACGCACGCGCACGGGTCATGGAGCTGACCGACGGCCTCGGCGCCGACGTCGCGCTCGAAGCGGTGGGCACGTCGCAGACGTTCGAGCTCGCCGCCGAGCTGATCCGACCCGGCGGGCGGATCGCCAACATCGGCGTCCACGGACACCCGGCGACCCTGCATCTCGAGACGCTGTGGAGCCGCAACGTCACCATCACGACGGGCCTCGTCGACACCTCCACGATCCCGCAGCTCATGAAGCTGATCGCGCAGGGATGCCTGGACCCGACCGTCCTGGCCACCCATCGCTACGCGCTCGGGGACACGATGACCGCCTACGACACGTTCGCCGACGCGGCTTCGACGGACGCTCTGAAGGTGGTGCTCGAGGGCTCCGAGGTCACTGCCGCGGCGGTGAGGGACCGGACTCCCGCAACGGTCGCCGGCTGACCGGCCGCGCCTATCCCCGCCCCTTCGCATCACGGATCGCTGGCCGGCCGTCGTGACCCGCGACAATTGGATCAAGTGTCCGGCGACCGCTTTCTTTCACGAGCAATCGCCGTGGAGGGCACGTAGCTGCGGGTGACGGGACAGGCGCGACAGTGACCGGGAACGGGTCGGTCCGATGCTGCCGACCGGCACGCTCACGAGGGCGCTGATCTGCTGGTAGTCGAGCGCTGGATCTGTCAGCAGGATCATGATGAGCACCGGCTGCGATCGGAAGAGCCGCCGCGCCGGCAACCCATGCCCCGTTCACGCCCGCGTACTCGAGTGCCAGCCCGATACAGAGCGCGATCGCGCCGAGAAAAAGACAAAGGATCTGGCGCGGCTCAGTGTCAGAGGCGCGACGCAGCCGCGCGAACAGCGATACGACACCGAGCAACAGCGAAACCGCCGCGACGTGCGTACCGAGCCTGGCCGCGGTCAGCAGCCCTTCGACGGCCGGACCCGCCGGCGCGCCGAAAAAGCCAACCGGATCTGGTTCGATCGCGCTCGCGACCGCGAGAAAGAACGCGGGCACGATCACGCCAACGACAGCCAGTACAAGCACCACGCGCCAGCGCGCAGACGGCAGACGGCCCGTGGGGAACAGCAGCAACGCGATCGGCAAGAGCCCGACCGGCACCCGCACGATCCACGACCGCAGCCAGGCCAGGAGCTCGTAGACGTCGGTGCTCCAAGTACTCACAGTCACGGCGCTCGTAGCTCCGATCGACAGCAGCACCCACCCAAACGCATTCTCGGGTACACGAGACACGACCGCTGCACCAACGGCCGTGAACGCCGTCGCCAGCACCAGCCATGCCGCGACTTCCAGGCTCCACGGCGTCCCGAACGCCAGCGCTCCGGCCAGCAGGACGAGTACCACCAGCAGCACGACGGCGTTGGACACAAGGCGCGGCGCATGCCAGCCTGGTGCCCAACGCGCCAGACGCGCGCCGGCCGCGCTCAATCCGGGCAGCAATCGTCTCTACAGAGCTTCTGCATGGCGCTGCATTTCTTGCAGGGGCGACTTTTGATGGTGAGCTCGTGGCGGCCGTTGTCGTGCTCGGCCAACCCCAGCGCATCGAGCGTGTACCCGGGGCCGGGAGACAGGTACAGCCAGCAGAGAACCCTTTCGACCTCGGCGTCCAGCCGTCCGCCGGGCGCCGCGCACGTGGCTGCCCTGCGCAGCTCGTCCATCAGGCACCGCTGCAGGTCGTCGGGGTCCGCCGAACCGAGGGCTTCCAATCCCGTCGATCCGTCATCGCCCACGGTACGCGTCAGGACATTGCCCTGCGCGTCGCAGAATACGTCGCCGACGGAGGCTTGCTCAGCGACTGCCACAGCCTCTGGGACGGAATAGAACAAGCTCAGCCGCGCCTTCTCCGCCGGCTCTTCGGAAAGGCGCATCTGGACGATAGGCAGACACAACGGCTCGGGCGCCGCGTCCGAGCGTCGAACGCCGGATGTGGCTCGGTGAGCGCAACTGACATAACAATCCTTTCATTGACTACGGGCACACTTTCGTCGTCGCTGTCCCACTGTCAAGGGACCAGCGTCCTGATCTCACAGGGACCTTCTCGGGACATCATCGGCCGCTGTATCGCGAAGGCCAATGCCTTACCGTCCTCAGCACCACCCACCGACTCTGATACCCGCTGGACCAACAACCGGGGTCCGGTCACGGGAGGCGTAGCGGTCGCCAAGTACTCCTCCAGGTTGCTTGGCGCGTAGCCGGGCTTCTCTTGTAGGCGCCGGACAGCGCTCGACGCGACCGCGGAGCGGGCCGAGCCCTCTGGGTCCATCGTGCGTCGACGGCCGGGGAGCAGTCGGTACATGCCCCAACGCGAGTTGTGCAGGGTGCCGAAGGGGTCTGGCGCGATCTGCGCTGCCTCCTTCCTGAGTGCGGGATCGGGGGCTCCGCTGGGAATCTGCAAGTAGTCGGGCTTGAATGCCAGCCCGCACTCCCGCGCCCGCTGCGTCATCCACAACAGCGGGATCTCAGCGAGGGATGGATCGGGGTAGCCGCCCCCAACATCGCTGTGAACGCCTGCGAACCAGACTTGCTGGAGCGTCTGGCCGGTTGCGTCCGGCTGCTGTTTCCAGAGCGTCGGCTCGAAGAGGCCGCGTTGCTCGTCGATGGCGAGCGCCTGATAGGCGAAGCGCACGTGCCGGCTGAGCGTCGTGTCGTGAAAGCCCCACAGCCGGTTCGTGAACGGCATTTCAATCCGGGAATTCCTAGCGCTCCGACTGTGTCCCACACACCCACGAAGTGGATCTCGATGTCGTCATGGGAGTACATCCGCCGGAAGATCTGCGACTCGATGCCATCAGGACGGCTGAGATCGCTGCGCGCCCTGTAGAGGCGGTAGGCGTCATCGACGCGATCGACGTGCTCGCGGCGCAGGATACCGGCGTTGCGCACGAGCCCCACGGTGCTGCGAGCGGTGAACGCACCGCGGCTGAAACCGAAGAAGTACAGCTCGTCACCGGGCTGATAGTTCTCCACGAGGAAGCGGTAGCAGTCGCGGGCATTGCGCGACAGGCCCATGCCGAAGGCCCCGCCGCGAACGCGCTCAAGGGGTTCGGTGCCGACCCCGCGGTGGTAGTAGATGATCTGGGGAGTCCCGTCCTGGTCCTCCTTGGCGACTCCCAACGCGAGCTTCGTAACGTTCGTCGGTGACACGACACCGCGGCTGACCTGATCGGGACGATTCCAGGTTCCGTCACAACAGACCACCAAACGCGTCCTCATGCGCAGCCCCCGCTGTAGCGCGCTAATCGATGGCGACGTTCCGCCGTTCCCGCTGGTCCCTTCGGTTGGGCACAGCGGCGTACTTCACGCCGCACCCCAGATCGGTGAGCACTGCCCCGTCACGAAGAGGCTCACAGCCGAGCAAACGACGCGGCTACCAAACACCGTGGTAGCGACACAGCGGTGAAGACGATCGTCTCACGGGCAGGCCGCCGAGAGTGTGACGTTGCTCCGGGTGCGCTTGAGCGCGGGAGCGCCCTCGCCAACGGTTGGAAGACCTCGCCCCATCGCCCGCGCAGGCCCGTGCTTGCTGGGTCCCACGTGTCTCAGAACCCCGTCTCAACTTCAACGTTTCAACTTGGGCACGTCCGCGGAGTGTCGGTGGCCTAAAAGCCAGGGCCGGTGATGATCACGGCGGGCGCGCCATGGTGGGTTCTTCTGGCGTGAGCAGATAATCGGGCGGCCGAGTCGTTCTGGGATATGCTGCGTCAGCACGAGTTAGAGGTGCGCCAGTAGCCTTGACCAGAGCGGCCTGAGCGGGGACATCCGCGGCGAGATCGTCGAGTGTGAGGTAGCGCCCGGTCGCCCCGTACCGCAAATTTCGCCCCAAGGTACTGTTCGCTGACCGCGCGTATGGCAGTCATCCGCCGCCATGACCGCCCGCGTTGACATCCACGAAAACCCTCCTGACCATCGGGCGCCCTGGTCTGCGACCGCCACCTCAAACGCCCTAACCATCATTCTGTAGAGCCTCTTTAGGCGTTGCGCGAGCGAGGGCGCACACGGCCAGAAAGAATTTTGGGTCATCGGCCAACGGATGACGTTGTGCTGCGTTCTGGATTAAGACATCGACCACGGAGGCTCCAGTGCTATCAATGCAGTCGCATTCTGAGTGCACGCCCGACGATGGCTTTTGTGAGCAGTCGGGGCTGACAGCAACCACACGGGTGTCACGCGGCGTTCGGACGACCGGCGTGACCGTCACCGCCGTGATCCCGGCGATGAACGAGGCAGCCAACCTGCCGCACGTCTTCGCCCGCATTCCCTCGTGCGTCACCGAGATCGTCCTCGTCGACGGCAACTCCAGCGACGACACGATCGAGGTAGCCCGGGCATTGCGGCCCGACGTCCGCGTCGTGTTGCAGAACGGCCGGGGCAAGGGCAACGCCCTCGCCTGTGGCTTCGCGGCCGCGCACGGCGACATCATCGTCATGCTCGACGCCGACGGCTCGACCGACCCGGCCGAGATCCCGGAGTTCATCGCCCCGCTGCTCGCGGGAGCCGACTTCGCGAAGGGCTCGCGCTACGGGGGCGGTGGCGGCAGCGCCGACATCACCCGCATCCGCGACACCGGCAACCGAGCCCTCGGCGGCGCCGTGAACCTCCTCTTCGGGACGAAGTTCACGGACCTCTGCTACGGCTACAACGCCTTCTGGCGCAGCTGCCTGCCGCATATGCACATCACGTGTGACGGCTTCGAAGTCGAGACGCTCATCAACATCCGCGTCGCCCGCGCCGGCCTGCGCGTCACCGAGGTGGCGAGCTACGAGCAGGAGCGCATCCACGGCGAGAGCAACCTGCGTGCCATCCGCGACGGCCGGCGCGTGCTCGGCACGATCCTGCGCGAGCGCTTGAGCCGCCGCGTCAAGCCGTCCGACAGCTGGCGCCCGGAGTACCGCGAGCTCTGCGTCGACCACGGATCCGCCCGCGCAGGCGTCCTGAGCGACATGGCGACGATCGAATATCACGAGCGCCTGCAGGCGCTGGCGCACCTCGGGGTGAGCGTCGTCATCTGCGCCTACTCCGAGTGCCGCTGGGACGCACTCGTCGAGGCCGTCGCCTCGGTGCGCGAGCAGAACCCGGTGCCCCACGAGGTCGTCGTCGTCATCGATCACAACGACGCGCTGCTGGCGCGCGCCGCCGCCGCGCTGCCGGACGCGCTCGTCGTGGCGAACGCGGAGAGCCGCGGCCTCTCCGGCGCACGCAACACCGGCGTGCGTCACGCCAGCGGAGCGATCGTTGCCTTCCTGGACGACGACGCCAGCGCGCGGCCCGGCTGGCTGCTGGCGCTCATCCGCGCGTTCGAGGACGCGTCGGTCATCGGCGTCGGCGGTGTCGCGCTCCCGGTCTGGGAGTCCTCCGCGCCGGCCTGGCTCCCGTCCGAATTCCTCTGGGTCGTTGGCTGCTCGTACCGCGGGCTACCCGCGCAGCGCGCAGAGATCCGCAACCCGATCGGCGCGAACATGGCCTTTCGCCGCGCGGTCCTCAAGCGCGTCGGCGGCTTCACCGACGGCATCGGCCGCATCGGCCGCACGCCGCTGGGTTGTGAGGAGACCGAGCTCTCCATCCGCGCGCGCCAGGCGACAGGCGGGCGCATCGTCCAACGCCGCGACGCCGAGGTCGAGCACCTCGTCAGCGACGACCGCGTGAGCTGGAGCTACTTCCGCCGACGCTGCTGGGCCGAGGGCCTCTCGAAGGTCGCCGTCGCGCGGCGCGTTGGCAGCAACGCGGCGCTGGCGAGCGAGCGCAGCTACGTCGTGCGCACCCTGCCGGTCGGCGTCTGGCGGGGGCTCGCAGACGCTGCGCGCGGGGACCGCTCCGGCCTCGCACGCGCCGGCGCGATCGTCTGCGGCGTGGCGATCACAGCCGCAGGCTACGTCCGCGGCCGTCTCAGCCGGGGGGCGCGACCGACCGCATGACGCCGCCGATCCCCGTCCTGCTCTACCACAGCGTCTCCGCACGAGACTCGTTCGCCGTCGCGCCCGATGACTTCACCCGCCACGCCGAGGCGATCGCGGTCTGTGGCCGCACGGCGTTGACGATGAGCGATCTCGCCGACGGCCTGCGTGGCCTGCGTGCGCTGCCCGAGCTGTGCGTCGCGATCACGTTCGACGACGGCTACCGGGACACCGTCAGCGCGATCGAGACGTTGCGGACGCACGGCCTGTGCTCGACGCTCTACCTCACGAGCGGGCGGGTCGGCGACGGGGACGCGATCACCGCCGAGCAGGTCGGCACGCTCGCCGGGTGGCAGGAGAGCGTCGAGCTCGGCGCCCACACCGTCACGCACAGGCGCCTCGACGAGCTGGCCACGCCCGCCGCCGAGAGGGAGATCCGCGACAGCAAGGACGCCGTCGAGCATCTCGTCGCCCGGCGCGTGAACGCCTTCGCCTATCCGCACGGCGCCTTCGACCACCACGTTCGCGGGCTCGTCATCGACGCCGGCTACACCTCGGCGGCGGCCGTGAAGAAGGCGCTCTCGCACCAGCGCGACGATCCGTTCGCGATCGCGCGCTGGACCGCGCGCAGCACAACGTCGGTCGGTGATCTCGCCGCGGTGCTCAACGGGACCGGGGCGCCGCGTGCATGGCGCGGGCAGCGGGTCCGGACGCGGGCGTTCCGCGTCGTGCGGCGCGCACGACGATCGTTTGCACGGACGTCCGGGTAAGCGAGATGGCGACACCGCAGACATCGGCCGACGACCGCGCCTCGCGCAGGAATCTCGAACTCGCTGCGCTCGCGCTCATCGAGGCCGCGTGCCTCTGGAACCTATTCATGCCGGCCGGCGCGGTGCGCACGACCGTCACGCTGCTGGCCGCCCTCCTGGTGCCCGGCGCGGCAATCATGATCCGCTTGCCGGTTTCCGATGCGGCGCAGGGCGTGGCGCTCGTCGTGGGTCTCAGCCTCACCGTCGAGGTTGTCGTCACGCTCGTGATGGCCTGGACGGGGTGGTGGCACCCGGTGGCCGCGGCCGCCGCCCTCGCCGGCGTGACCGCGGCCGCGCTCGCCGCCGATCTTGTGCGCGGCGTGCGGTCAGTCCCGTGAGCGCGGCGACGATCACCTCGCCGCTCGAAGCCCCGTCCGGCCTGCTCCAGGGCGCCCTGCCGGTCGCCGGACAGCTTCTCCCCCTCGCCGCGGCGATCGTCCTGTGGGCACTCGCGCTGCCATCGATCGAGCCGACGTCGCTCGGTGAGTCCGGGCTCGTCGGCGACGCGCCGCTCATCTTCTTCGTCGCCCTCGGCATGCTCCTCGCCGGCGCGGTGCTGGCCATGTGGCTCCTGCGGACGCCGGGTTGGGTCCTCGCTGCCTACATCGGCGCACTCGTGCTCATCCTCTACGGGACGATCCCCGCAATCTCCGATTCGCCGCAGTACGCTTGGACGTACAAGCACATCGGCGTCGTCCGGCTCATCGACACGACGGGCGCCGTGCATCCGGGTCTGGACATCTACAACCGCTGGCCCGGGATGTTCTCGCTCGCCGCCGCGTTCTCCCGCGTGACGGGCGCCGACCCGCTGACGTACGCGGGTTGGCTTGAGTGCGTGTTCGCCTGGCTCGAGGCGATCGCCGTCGCCGCGATCGCACTTGCCGTTACGCGCAACCGGAGAGCCGCTGCGATGAGCACGGTCGTCTGGCTGCTGACGAACTGGGTCGGGCAGACGTACTTCTCGGCGCAGGCGCTTGCGTACCTGCTGAGCCTCGCGATGCTGCTCGTGATCGTGCGGCAGTTCCCCGTCGGCGGCCGGCTGCATGTGCGCATCGCCGGGCTACTGGGATCGCTTGTGCGACGCCCGCAGCCGGCCGACGCGTTCGTTGTCCCACTCCCGTGGCGCACGTGGCAGAGCGTCGTTGTCGTCGTCGTTCTCGACGTGGCCGTCGTCGCGACCCACCAGCTCACCCCCTACATGGTGATGCTGCAGGTCGGCGCGCTCACCGCCCTCGGTCTGCGGCCGCGCTGGCTAGTGCTCGTCTTCGCGGGGCTTGCGGCGGCCTACCTGGCACCGAACCTCAACTTCGTTCAGAGCCACTACGGCCTGCTGGGTGGTAACCCGATCGACAACGCGCAGGTCGACCGCGCGCACTACCACCGCGCTTGGTTCTACGCGAACGTCGGCGGGCTGCTGTCGTACACGACGCTGCTGCTCGCGGCGCTCGGCGGGCTACGGCTCGCGCGCGTCGGCCTCGCGCAGCGGGCGATCCCGGTCGCGGCGCTCGCGCTCGTGCCGTTCGTCGTGTTGCTGGGAAGCAACTACGGCGGCGAGGGGGGGCTGCGGGCGTTTCTCTTCTCGTCGCCGTGGCTGGCGATCCTCATCGCCTGGGGGCTGTCGACGCTGCGCGAGGGCCGCCAGCTCGTCGCCGCCGTGGCGATGTCGGCGCTGCTCTGCGGCTTGTTCCTCTTCGCCTTCCTTGGCAACGCGGGCACGAACGTCATACCGGCGAGTGAGGTCGCGGCGAGCGACTACTTCTACGCACACGCCCGGCCGGGATCGGTCCTCATGCTCGCCGGCGAGGACTTTCCCCTGCGAGTCGGCGCTAACTACGGCGACATGGCCGGTCCGGCCGGCGACCACAGCCCGAACCTCCTCGAGGACTCGCGGCTGCAGGGGCGCCGGTTTATGCGCCGCGACCTGCGCCTCATCGCGGCAGACATGCTCGACTTCTCACCCGACGGCTACCTCGTCTTCTCGACGACGCAGAACCGCTACGCGCGCTTCTACGGCACGACCCCCCCAGGGGCCTACGAGGAGCTCGAGCGCTGGGTCGCGGCGTCGCCGACGTTCGCACTTTGGCACGCCTCGACGCATGCCCGCATTTACCGCCTGCGCATCACGAACCGCTGTGAGCTGGCGGACGACTGTCGCGGACGCCCCTCCGTTGCCCACCCTCCCCGCCACAGGAGCACCCGATGACTCCCAGCCCCGCTCTACCCGCCGCATTTGCCGTCCTAGACCTCGACAAGCCGGTGAAGGAGCTCGAGCTGCTGCTCGGTGACGGGCGCCCGTGCCGGACGCTCGTCGGGCTGGTACGGCGCGACGGGCGCCTCGTGACGTCGTTGACGATCGAGCTCGACGCCGGCGGGCGGGCGTCCGCGTCCGAGGTACGGTCGGCGCTAAGCGCGGTGCCGACGAAGAAGACGAACGGGTCGCACCCCGTGGTCACGCCGCTGCGCCAGCCCGGCCTGAGCGTCATCGTCGCGACGTGCGCGAACGACCTGCGCACCACCCGCTGCGTGCACGCCCTGCTCGCCTGCGGCTACGAGAACCTCGAAGTCGTCGTCGCCGAGAACCGGCCTGCCGGGTCGACAGTACGGGTCACGCTCGCTCGCGAGTTTGCGGCCGAGGCCCGCGTGCGTGTCATCGATGTCCCGCGCCCCGGGCTGTCGAACGCTCGCAACGCAGGGATTGACGCCGCGTGCGGGGAGATTGTCGCGTTCATCGACGACGATGTCCTCGTCGACAAGCGCTGGGCCTACACCGTGGCACAGGCCTTCGACGAACCGTCCGTGGCCTGCGTCACCGGACTCATCGTTCCGCTGTCGCTCGGCAACTCCGCGCAGGCGCTCTTCGACGAGTTCGCCGGCTTCGGCAAGGGCCTGGAGACGCGCGCGTTCGAGCTCGGCGGCGGGCGCTTGGAAGGCCCGCTGTTCCCCTACGCCGCCGGCACGTTCGGGTCGGGCGCGAACACCGCGATCCGCACGTCGATCGCCCGCGCGCTCGGCGGCTTCGAGAGCACGCTCGGCGCCGGCACGCCAGCGCGGGGCGGCGAGGACCTCGACATGTACGTCCGCCTCCTGCTGCGCGGTGAGCGACTTGTTTACGAGCCGTCCGCAATCGTCTTCCACGAGCACCCATCCGATCGCGAGGGCGTGCGCGAGCGCGTCTTCGGCTACGGCGTCGGCCTCACGGCGATGCTCACGCGCCAGTTCGTCACGGGCCCGCGGCTACCGCTGCTGAGTGCGATCCCCGCCGGCATCCGTCACGGGCTGGACCCCGCGTCACGCAAGAATGCCGCCCGCTCGGCCACCTATCCGCGGGCGCTGACGGCGCTGGAGCGCCTCGGTATGGCGTACGGTCCGATCGCCTATGCGAGCAGCGCCTGGGCCGCCCGGCGCGCGGACTACAAGCCAAGCCGCGTCGACGAGTACTACCGCAGCAACGCGGCGGTGCTTGCTAAGCACGCCCGCGGCGGGGGCACGTCGCTGCTGCTGGCGGGGCGGCTCGCAACCGGCATCCTGCTGACTGCGCGACGCAGGCTCGCGGTCGCGGCGTACCTGCGCACCATCGCCGACGCCATCGCGCTGGGCGGCGGCGGCCGCGCGCGATGACGGGCGCGACGCACGCGCTGCGGGCGGAGGCCGAGCGACGGCTCGCCGACCCGCTGCTGCGTAGCGCCTACAGCCTGATGCTCAACGTCGTCGTCACGTCGGTGCTCGGTCTCGGCTTCTGGATCGCGGCGGCGCGGATCTCGCCGCCGGCGTCGGTCGGCCGCGACGCTGCGCTCGTGTCGGCGATGATCCTCGTCTCGACGATCTGCGCGATGAACCTCGGCTCGGGGATCCTGCGCTTCCTGCCGATCAGCAAGCTCGATCCGGCCCGCGTCGTGGTCGGCGCGTACGCCGCGACGATTCTCGTCTCGGCGGCCGGAGCGACGGCCTTCGTGCTCGTCGCACCGCGGGTCTCGCACAGCTATCTATTCCTTGCCCATGACACGACGCTGGCGGCCGTGTATGTGCTCGCTGTGACGGCCTGGGGCGTCTTCGCCCTGCAGGACGCGGTGCTCACAGCGCTTCGCCGTGCACCCTGGATCCCGCTCGAGAACGCGCTGTTCGGGGTGCTGAAGATCGCTGCGCTGCCGATCCTGCTCGCGGTCGGGTCGCTGCACGCCGTGTTCGTCGCGTGGGTCATCCCCGTTCTGCTCCTGCTCTTGCCGGTCAACTACCTCATCTTCGCCAAGGCCATTCCGGGCCGTCCTGACGCCTCCGGCGAGCTCTCGCCGGTCGAGCGCTTCGGCCGGCGTGGCCTCGCTCGCTTCCTCGCCAATGACTACCTCGCGACGATCTTCATCCAGGCCTCGACGACGCTGCTGCCGGTGCTCGTCGTCGCGCTCCTCGGCAACAGCCAAGGGGCGTTCTTCTACATGCCGTTCACGATCATCTCGGCGTTCGACCTTCTGTTCATCAACGTCGTGGCGTCGATGACCGTCGAGGCCTCGATGGCCGGCGACCGGCTGTCCGAGCTCGCACGCGCGACGGTGCGCCGATTCGGCGGCGTGCTCGTGGCTGGGGTCCTCGTCGTCGTCGCGGGTGCGGGCCTGATCCTCCTGCCGTTCGGCTCAGCGTACGTCGACGGCGGCGGCGCGCTGCTGCGCCTGTTGGCCTGCGCGAGCGTGTTCCGGGCGATCATCGGCCTCTACAGCGCGATCTGCCGCGTCCAGGGTCGCGCAGGGCGGGTGCTCGTGGTCCAGGCCGCGGTGTTCGTGCTCGTCGTCGGCCTGACGCCGGTCCTCGGGCGCGGTCACGGCCTCGAGGGCGTCGGCCTGGCGTGGCTCGTATCCAACGGCCTCGTCGCCTGCGCCGTAACTCCGGCGACTATGCGCGTCCTACGCTGCCGCACCGGCACGCGTACCACCCCCGCGACCATCTTGTCCCTCCAGCGTGATCACTAGGAGATCGACCCAGATGAGCGACCCATATCCCACCGCACGCGTGTGCTTCAAGGCCGATCCCGCATGACCCACGTGAGGTTGGCTGTAGAGCGCGCACGGTGGCCGTGGCCGTCTGCCGCCTCGGCAGCTGGCTCGACCGTCGCTTCGGCCCGTCGGTCGAGGCGCTCGAACGCCCGAGCTTGAGCGCCACGACCCGCGCTTCCCGTTGCTCGTGTCCGCCGTCGTGCGCTGGGGCACGCACGCCGGCCCAGGCTGCTGAGTGGCCTATCGGTAGACCCGCACCCAGTCGACAAGCAGCGTCGCGGGGAGCGGCGTGGATGCGTCCGGAGGGCCGGGCCAGGTCCCGCCGACGGCAAGGTTCAGGAGGAGATGGAACGGGCGATCGAAGACCGAGCTCCACCCGCGCCGCCGTATCGTGGGCCCGACGGTCGCGTAGGCCTTGCCGTCGAGCAGCCAGGTGACCGAGTTCGGCCGCCAGCTCACGGCGTACGTGTGAAAGTCGGATGCCAGCGAGCGAGGCGCGACGAATCTCGACCCGAGCTCACCGGCCTCGGCGCCGGCGGGGCCGTGCAGCGTGCCGTGGACGGTGTACGGATCGTGGCCGAGCGCCTCCATGACGTCGATCTCGCCGCTTGCTGGCCAACCGACGGCATCGATGTTGTCGCCGAGCATCCAGAACGCAGGCCACAGGCCGCGCCCCGCCGGGATCTTCATGCGCGCCTCGAAGAGGCCGTGGGCCGCCGAGAAGCGTCCGCGCGTCGTGAGCCGGGCGGAGGTGTAGCGGCGCGTGCGGCCGTCTGGTCCCGTGGTGGTCTGGCGGCGCGCCACTATCGCGAGATGACCCCGGCCGTCCTGCGCGGCGTTGGCCGTGGCGCCCGTGTAGGTCTGAAGCTCCTGGTTGGTCCAGCCATAGGCGCCGACGTCGTGGACCCACGCGCTCGACGGCGGCGCGCCCGCGGGCCCGTCGAACCCGTCTGACCATACGAGCCGCGTGTAGTGCCCCTTCGCCGGCGGCTGACCGGCGACCGACCTCCCCGCCGGGAGCGACGCGACCGCGACGGCGGCAAGGCCGGCGACGAGCAGCACGACCGCGAGGACGCGACGCCCGGGGACGCGTGCGCGCCAGAGCGCGACTGCGATGACGGCGCTCATCGCGAGGAGATAGATCCAGTGCGGCAGCGTGAACGAGCGCAGGCTCAACGGCCACGCGAGCGGTACGCCCGATGCAGACTCCGAGAGGTCGCGGGCCAGATGAGCGCCGATCCCGAGCAGCGCTCCGAGCAGCAGCGACCGGCGCCCGCGCCAGCCGATCGCGGCGAGACCGACGACCGCGATCGTGAGCAGCGAATGCGTGTACGGCCGGTCCGTCCCGCGCGTGATCCAGTCGAGCCCAAGGAGCCCGGGCACGTGGTCGACGTCGATGAGCACGGACATGACGAGCAGCCCGATCGCAAACCGGCGATCGACGACTCCACGCAGAGCCGCCAGCACAAGCGCTCCCGTGAGGAGGTGGGCGATCTCGTCAACCGGTCCCTCGCCCAGCCAGCCCTCCCCGGCGTGAAGCAGCACCTGATCGGCGACGAGCAACACGAGCGCCAGCGCCAACACCTGCGACAGAGCGTGAGCGCTCCACTGGCTACGATGCGATCGATGCGGCCTCGACGCGCTGAGATCATTCCGGGCAGCGTGTGGCGCCAGGTCGCTCTCGGGAGCGAGGCCATCTACGAGGTTCTCGCCGTCGATGGCGACCATGTGGACGTATCGGTCACCAGCGCCCCCGGCATGAGGCCCGGAACGCGCATCCGCCTCACGGCACATGCGGTCCGCGCCATGGTTCGCGTCGATGACGGGGACGGTGGGCATCTGCCCGCTGCCCCCGATCGTGATCTTCGCCCCACATCGGATGACAAGAATTCTCCACCCCGGTAGCGCGTAGAAGGCGGGCGTGGGGTCGATCGAGGCGAGGCCCGTACGGGCCTCCCTGCGCGCGACCCGACTGCGGCAGAAGATAAGTGTTCTCGACGGCAGTATCCACCGACTCTTACCCCGGACGCTGGTCCTCGTCGCCGATCGGGTGCAGCTCGCAGCCGTCGCGGAACTGGCGCAGGACCCCCAGTGCTTGTCTGAGCTCGGCGCGCTGTCGTTGCTTATCGGGATCGAGGTCGGCCTTTGCCCAGCGGGTGAGCTGGCGCTGGCCGGCGCGCCTGATCGCTCGGATCTCTGCTGCGCCGAGACGCGGCGCAGATCCGCCGTTGCTCATCGCGGTCCGCGCAGGCTTGCGGGGCGGGCCTGGCCGTCCGCGGGTTCCTCCGCCGGGCTTGATCGGCGGACGATGGTCGGCTCGGTGCATTCGCGCAGCCAGAACTCGGTGTCGGTCGGTGGCCAGTACTCCGCCGCCGGGCGCTCCAACCTGCCGACGAGCCGCCACTCCAGGCCGCCGTAGGCGTCCCGGCCGACGATCTCGATCGGATCGAGCCGGTCCGCCAGCCGCGTTGCGAACGCTCCGCGGCGTGCCATGAGCCGTTCGAGCTCGTCGCGTAGCCGCTGATCGACCCCTTCCACGAAGCGGACGCGGACGCGCCTTGCCGAGGGCGCGTCCGCCACGACGGTGACGGCCGCCCGCGCGCACACGAGCTGACCGTCCCGGTACGCGCTGCCCTCGAGGCGCTGCAGCACCGTCACGACGCACCCCCGCGCCCGTCGCGCCCCGGTCGCAGGACTGCGCCGCCGTCACGACGCCCGTCCTCGACGCGGGCGATCCGCTGGACCTCATCGACCGACGTGCCCGCCGCCCGAGCCAGCCGCTGCACCGAGACGCCCTCGCCGGCCGCGGCGCGGATCGCCTGGTGCAGCAGCCCGGCCGCCCGGCACAGTTCGCCCCGGGCGGCGCGGACTCCCGCCAGCGCAATGGTCGGACGGTCGACAGGCATCGCGTCCTATCCCCGGCTGCGCCGTGTGTCGCCCGCCGCGCAGGTCAGGGAGGGGGCCTGAAACGAGACGTCTGACACGACCGGCAGCATGTCAGGAGGTAATCTACTCCGTCAAATTTTCCTTGAAGCGGAAATATTGCGCGGGATTTTCCTGCCTTCCTGGGGAACGCAAGCAAGTCAGAGACAAGGGGGGACGGGATGGAACGTGCTTCGAGCGGTGGACCGTCAGAGTCGACCACGGTGCTGCGAGTCGGCATCGATCGCGCGACGATGCGGGGGCGATGGCTGGGGGCGCGACTGCGCGAGCACCGCCGCGCCGCCGGGCTGAAGGGCATCGAGATCGGCAAGCGCATCGAGCGATCGCCCGGCACGATCAGCAAGTGGGAGTCCGGCGACCTCATCCCACGACCCGCCGAGATGTACTACATGCTCGAGATCTACGGCGTCCGCGACGAGGAACGCGACATGCTCATGCGTCGAGCAGAGGAGGCGCGGCAGCCAGGCTTCTCGGAGGTCGACGTGTCGGTCTCACTTGCCGACCACATCTGGCTGGAGAGCAGGGCGTGGAGGATCGAGACGTTCCAGACCGTCCTCGTCCCCGGCCTCCTGCAGACGCCCGAGCATGCCCGCGAGGTGCTCATGGCCTGGCTTCCGACCGCGACCTCCGAGCGCATCGAGCGCACGATCGCCGCCCGCGAGCTGCGCCAGCGGCGGCTGACAGGGGAAAACCCTCTCGAGTTCTCCGCGATCCTCGACGAGGCGGTCCTGCGCCGCCCGGTCGGCGGCGCGGAGACGGCCCGCGCCCAGCTTCGCTCCCTCGTCGAACGCGCGGCCCTGCCGAACGTCGACATCCGCGTCGTCCCGTTGGCGGCCGGCGCTCACGCCGGCCTCGCCGGTGCCTTCGACGTGCTGCAGTTCCGCGACGAGGACGACATCGTCTTCGTGGAGACGCGGGGCGGGCACATGTATCTCGACCGCCCCGACCCCTTCGCCGCGGCCCTGCGGCGCCTCGAGGCGGTCGCGCTTCCGGCGCACGAGTCGCTGGCTATGATCGATGACATCGCCAGGGAGATCGCATGACCGCGCATGACGATCGGCAGACGCCGGCTCCGGACCTCGCCCACGCTGGCTGGCGAAAGAGCCGCCACAGCGCCTCTGAGGAGGGCTGCGTGGAAACCGCGTTCCTCCCCGACGGCCGTGTCGCCGTCCGCGACAGCAAGGACCGCGGCGGGCCCGCCCTGATCTACGCGCCCCGCGAGTGGCGGGCCTTCATCGCGGGCGTGAAGGACGGCGAGTTCGAGTTCCTAGGCTAGATGCAATACCGTTTAGGTTAGTTACTTGCCGCGGATAAACGGCTGAGCGCGAAAGCTCGACGGCCGCGTTGGTGGCGCGATGCTGGGTGCTCTGGCGAGAGCGGATCGCAGTGTTTCAGGCGGTGCGGATGGTCAGGGTGTCGAGGTTGTAGGTCAGGATCGCCCATCCGGTCCACGTCTTCTGGCCGTCATCGCCTTTGAGGCGGCTGCGGCGCAGGCCGTAGCCGCGTTTGAGGTGGCTGATGCGTCCTTCGGCACCGGTGCGGTAGCGCTGCAGGCGCCGTTGGGTGCGTCTGGAACCGGGCTGCTGGCGCCCAGCGATGAACACCCGGTCGGGCGCGAGGCGGGCCAGGAAGGACACCTATGTCCAGCATGATGCAGGGCGCCCCGTCGTTGAAGATGGGGTGCGTGACCGACAAGTCGCGCAAGCGATCGCCGCGTAAGAGCGCTGCGGTCGAGCTTCCCGATGATGTCGTCGAGCGGCTCGCCGAGTTGCTGCCCGCAGATGCCCTGGAGGGGCGTTGGCGGGCCTTGCGCCCGACCAGATCACCGGCCCGGGCGGGCTGATCGGCCAGCTCGCGGGCCGCGTGATCGAGGCGGCGTTGGCGGCCGAGCTCAGTGCGCATCTCGGTCACCCGCATGGCGGGGTTCCCGACGGGCCCAACGTCCGCAACGGCGCGACAGCGAAGACGCTGCAGACCGATCTCGGGCCGGTCGGGATCCGCACGCCGCGTGATCGTGACGCGATGTGAGCCGGGATAATGACGGGACAGCTCGAAGCTTGGCGGCTAACGAGCTCGTGCTGGGTGGGGCGAGCCTCAGCTAACGTGCTCTTGGCATGAACACCGTCCTGCTCACAGCCGGGGTTGTCGCATTGCTGGCTGCCGTCGTCGGCGGCGGTCTGACAGCGTTCAACGTCGAGCTGCCGGTGCTAAAGAGCCTGGGCATTCGGGTTGTGCTAGGCGTGCTAGGTGTTGCGTTTCTCATTGCCACGGTTCTGCTGAGGCAGGAGACCTCTGGTGAGGACCCGGCAGTGGCTCGCTACGAGCGTCAGGTCGCGGCGACGTGTGGCGCGATCCGGGTGTTAAGTAGGCGAGATGTCGTCAGGGCGTCGGCGTCCACCGCGGAGGGGCAGACTAGGTATGACCGCGCTATGTTGCTGTCAGGCTTACGTTTTCAGATGAGGGCTATCGATCGACGCCTTGACCTGCTGCTCGCAATGCCGGTGCCGGACTCGCTCCGTAAAGCAGCAGAAAGCGTGCGCCGCCGCGCCCAGAGCTATCGCCGCGAGTTCCGCGTCCTGCTGCCAGAGTTCGCCCACGCGTTGCCTAAGAGGCCGACATTGAAGGACGTTGAGGCCGCCGCCACGCCCTTTCGAGACCAATTGGATGAATCCGGTGCTCCGCTTGAGGACGCAATGACGCAGCTCGGCGACCGTGACTGTCGTGGGCCGTCACCGGTCTCACGTGATGCGAGGCCGTGAGAGTCGGCCTCGTCAAGCATGGCCGGAAGGTGCCGGTGTACTCGTTCGCGCAGATGCACGCCTTCGCCGCCGCCGGGTCGCACGAGGCGATGGTGCGGGTGCTGTCGGATTGCGGGCTGCGGCTCGGAGAGTTGCTCCTTTTGAGCTGCCCCCGTTCCGCGGAGACTTTTCTATTTGAGATCCCCGCTCTTGATGGGAGAGGGAGATGATTCGGACTGTACGGCGTAGAGGGCTTCGAATTCGGCGACTCCTTATGCACGTCCAGATCACGCGCGACCTGCGCGATCGGACGCCCCGACTCCAGCGCTGTCCTGACTGCCCGCTCACGCAACTCCGGCGGGTACTTTCGTCCACGAGCCATATCCCGAGTTCGACAGCTCGGTGGGTGGTTGGGCCGCTCTGCAATCAGGAGTATTGAGTGTTGATGGCGTCTGGGGTGGGGTTCCTGGGGTCGTGGGACACGTGTTCATAGGTAAACGCTGTG
>Ga0136631_10000020_pt1 | contig 42216 bp, 42 predicted proteins | sample AntDrymUQ6012206_2_FD_104655 | JGI IMG/M metagenome (GOLD analysis project Ga0136631, IMG submission 104655) | Polar desert sand microbial communities from Dry Valleys, Antarctica - metaG UQ601 (22.06) | ecosystem: Environmental > Terrestrial > Soil > Desert | place: Antarctica: Dry Valley... | reverse complement strand
GTCGGGCGGGTCACAGACGTCTGGGCATCCTCCACGGCTTCCTTGTCGCCGGGCCACTCGCCGAGCGATTCGAAGGCAGCGCGGAGCTGCGCTCGGATCTTCACGATGTCCTCCTCGAGGCGCCGCTTCTCGGCGGCAGACTCGCGCGTCACGCGCCGCGACTCGGCGTGCGCCTCCTGGACGATGAGATCGGACTCGCGCCGCGCTTGTTCCTTCATGTCCTGCGCTGCCCGCTCGGCAGAGACGAGCGTCGAGCGCAGAAGCGCCTCGAGCTCGCGATGCTTCGCAGCCTCGCCCTCGAGTTCCTCGAGGCGATCCGAAAGATCCGCGCGCTCGCGCCAGACCTCCTCGAAGCTGTCTGCGATTTCCTCGAGCAGCTGGTCGACGGGTCCGCGCCGATACCCGCGGAGCCAGGCGCGCTTCATATCGACATGTCTGATTTCGACGGGAGTGAGCGGCATGTGACCTCCTACAGGAGTGCCCCGATCAGGGCGTTGAGGGCTCGAGCCGCAACGAGCAGGACGACGACGGCCACGATCGGCGAGAGATCGAGTGGCCCGAGTGTCGGTATCCGGCCTCGGAAGAGGCGCAGGTACGGGCTGACGACTTCGTCCAGGAATCGTTGCAGAGTTGAGGCGACAGTGGAATAGGGCAGCTGAATCCACGACAACAGCACGTACGCGAGGATGAACAGGATGTAGATCGACGTGAACACGGTCACGAAGCTCTGCAGCGACGAAGCCGCGTCCGCGAGGAGGCCGAGTGAGGCGTATGCGCCCATCGGACGCGTATTCGGCGCGACGAGCGGCGTTCCTTGCGGCCGCGTGTAGGGGCGAGGCTTGCCTCGCCCTCGATCAAGGCTCGCGTTCCGGGCGAGGCAAGCCTCGCCCCTACGTCAAGCTTGGTTGTAGAAGCCGCCGCGCTCGATTGCGCGGGCGCGCTCTTCAGCTGAGAGCTCGACGTCGCGGGGCGTCAGGAGGAAGACCTTGTCGGCGACGCGCTGCATGCTGCCGTCGAGGGCGTACGTGAGGCCGCTGGCGAAATCGATGAGGCGCTTCGAGAGCTCCGTATCGGCGCTCTGGAGGTTCAGGATCACCGGGATCTGCGCCTTGAAGCGATCGGCGATCTGCTTCGCGTCGTTGAACGCGCGCGGAGCCACGAGGTGCACCTTCGCAGGGGCAGGAGCGGAGACGCTACGCAGCCTCGACGACCGCTCGCGTCTCGGCGCTTGCGCAGCGGACTCCTCCGACGGCCACTCCTCCTCCTCGTCGGTGCTCTGAAGCCGGCGCACGTTGTGTCGATCGCGGCGCCGGTAGCTGTCCGCGACCTCCCGCTCGTTCGTCTGCATGCCGTCGTCGTCCCACTCCTCGTCCTCGGCGATACCAAAGTAGACGAGCGTGCGGCTCCACAGATCGCTGAACCCCATGACCGCGGGATATTAGCCCCGGTTGGCGGCGAAGATCGTCGAGCCCACCCGAACGTAGGTCGCACCTTCCTCCGCTGCGACGCGATAGTCCTGCGACGTCCCCATGCTCAGATCCGGGAGACCGTGCGCTTCGGCGAGCTCGCGGAGGCGCTGGAAGGACGGCCGCGACGCTTCGGGATCGTCCGCGAGCGGCGGCATCGTCATCAGGCCGCAGATCAGCGGGAAGCGCTCGCGGAACGATTCCACCTCCTCCGGCGCGACGCCGGACTTCGCCTCCTCGCCGGCGAGATTGACCTCGAGCAGAGCCGGAATCTCGACACGACGTGCCGCGGAGTCCGATCCGACCGAATGGACCAGCTCGCACAGGCGGTTGACGACCTTGACCTTGTTCGACTGCAGGTGCCCGATGAAGTGCCAGCGGAACGCGTCGCCGTAGCGGGCGTGCTTCTCCTCGAGGTCCTGCGCTCGGTTCTCGCCCACGACTGCCACGCCGGCCTCCGCCAGAGCGCCCATCTCGTCGGCGGAGACGTACTTCGTGGCGACGACGACCGTGACGGCCGGGCCGACCTCCTGGCAGACGCAGGCGTAGCGTTCGGCGATCTCGCGCGGGTTCGCGATCGTCATGCGGGCACCCTCGCGGCGACGAGCTCTCGCGCCGCAGCGAGCTCCGCCTCTCGCCCGTCGAGCTCGCCGTTGAGCTTGCGCCTCCGGATCTCGCCGAGGACCTGCCCGATCTGGGGCGACTCGGGAAGCCCGAGCGCGATGAGATCCGCCCCACCGATCTCGAGACGGATGCTGCGGAGCCGGTCGAAGTACTCGCGGAGCTCCGGTCGATCCTCGATGGCGAGCGCCAAGAGCGGCGCGTCGGGGGCGAACGGGTCGGCGAGCGCGACGACCTGCGCCGCCGCGAGGGGCTCCGAACGGAGGCGCTCGACGATCCGAGGTGCGACGGTCACGGCACCGACGATCCGTTCGGCGTCGCGTCGCCGCAGCGTCAGTCGATCGAGCCAGTCGTAGGCCTCGTCGGGCGGCATCTCGCGCGCGAGCGCGGCGAGTCCGATGTGCCAGCGCGGGACGTCGACCCCGAGCTCGTCACGGAGGTCCGACGCGCGCGAGAAGAGCGCGGCCGCGGCGTCGTCGCCGACGAGGTGGGGGTGGATCGCGCGGTCGGCGCCGAGCTCGCCGAGCCGGCGGATGCCGGCCGCGGCACCGGGCTCCTCGAGCAGCGCCACGAGCTCGTCGCGAAGCCGCGACGACGAGAGATCCCCCACGAGGCCCATCTCGATGCACCCACGGAGAAGCCTCGCCGTGTGATCTTCGAAGCGAAAGCCGTGGCGCGCCTCGTACCGGACGCCGCGGAAGATCCGCGTCGGGTCGTCGATGAACGAGAGGTTGTGGAGGACGCGCAGCACGCGTGCGTCGAGATCCGCCCGGCCACCATACGGATCGACGAGGCGGCCGAAGTCGTCGGTACCCAGGGAGGCGGCCATGGCGTTGATCGTGAAGTCGCGCCGGAAGAGGTCTTCGCGCAGACCGGCGCGCTCGACCGCGGGCAGCGCTCCCGGTGCGTCGTAGAACTCGGTGCGCGTCGTGACGACGTCGATCCGCTCGTCGTCTCCGTACGACACGATCGCCGTGCCGAACCGTTGGTGGGGCGTCGCTCGCCCGCCCAGCGCTCCGGCGAGCGCGTAGGCGAACGCGATCGCATCTCCCTCGACGGCGATGTCGACGTCGAAGCTCGCCTCGCCGAGGAGGATGTCGCGGATCGTGCCGCCGACGAGATAGACGCCGCCAGCGCGCTCGCCGAGCTGCGCCATCGCATCGGCGATACGGAGCAGGCGTGGACTCGACCGGAGCTTCTCGGCGATGCTCTCGACGACTTCGGAGGGCTGCGCCGGAACACTTTCGAGCGCGCGGAGAAGATCGGCGCGGCTCACGACGCCGACGAGCTGGTCTGTGCGCAGTACGGCGACACGGCCGTCCTCGGCCGCCGTTACGAGACTACGAAGCTCGGTGAGCGACGCGTCCTCGTGTGCACTCACGACCTGGCTGCTCATGATTCCGCGCACGGGTGCGTGCGAGAGGTCGTGGCCGATCGCCTTGTCGAGATCCTCGCGACTGACGCCGCCCACGAGCCGGCCATTCTCGGCGACGAACACGCCACTCTGACCGTGTCGCTGGCAGAGCGTCATCGCGTCGCGAACGCTCGCCGTGGGCCCGACCGCGCGCGCGGGCGTCGACATCACGTCACGCGCGAGCCGCGAGCCGCGAGCTGCGCGTAGCGCGCCGATCGCCCGCTCTCGCGCTCCGGCCAGCGCCTCCCGCGAGATCGCCGAGGCCGCCTGTGAGTGGCCTCCACCGCCGAGCGCGGCGGCGATCGCAGCCGCGTCGATCCGCTCCGTTCTGCTCCTCACGACGACGAAGACCCGCTCGTCCATCTCGACGAGGAGGACGAGCGCCCGGGCATCCGTGAGATCGACGATCTTGTGCGCGAGGTTCGACACCCCGTCGACGTACTCCGGCCAGCTCACGGACGCGAGCAGCACGTCGTCGCCGTGCGGCTCGATCGGCTCCAGCGCGTCGAGTAGGTGCTGCAGAAGGCGGCGCTCTGTCGGGGCGAGCGGCGCGTGGAGGTAGTCGTTCACCAGATCCTGGCGCGCGCCGTGTCGAAAGCACCACGACAGGGCGTCGATGTCGCGCTGCGTCGTCGTCGCGTAGGTGAGCGAGCCCGTGTCCTCGTGGATCCCGAGCGCGAATGCCGTCGCCTCGAGCGGCGTCGGGGCGAGCTCACGCTCGGCGAGGATCCCGACGAGCGTCGTCGTGAGCGCGCCGTCCGTGGACAGTACCGCCGTCTCCTCTGAGACCCACTCGGGAAGCTCGTGCTCCGCGTGGTGGTCGAACAGAACCGTCTCGACCGCCGGATCCAGAGCGACGGCCTCGAGCTCGCCGAGGCGCGACGCGCTCGTCACCTCGACGACGATCAACCGCCGGATCGCGTCGAGCTCGAGGCGGCTCACCTCGGAAATGGGCCCGAGCTCCTCGGCGTGCAGGCGGTAGAAGTCGCGGACGTTCCGGTTCAGCGTTCCGACGGCCACGACCGCGTCGGGATAGAGGAGCCGCGCAGCGAGCATCGTGCCGAACGCGTCGAAGTCGGTATTCCCGTGGGTCGCGATGACGTGCGGAGTTCGCATCGACTCATTCTGCCGCTGCTACTGGCTGGGCCGCTCGAGCGCGATCCTGTAACGAACGGCCGGCGCGGTCGTCCCGAGCCACGTCTCGTCCTTCGTGCCGCCGTCTGCGCACCAGCCCGTCTGCTCGTAGAACTGGCGCGTACGCGGATTGTCCTCGAACACCCAGAGCACGGCTTCGCCGAAACCATCGCTCCGAAGACGACGCACGGTCTCGATCATGAGCGCGCGACCCACACCACGACCCTGGATGTTCGGGAGCACATAGACGGCGTACAGCTCGCCGACATCGGACTCGTCGGCGCTGAAGTCTTTCGGCCCCATCGCCGCGAAGCCAACGATCACGTCATCAAGAACCGCAACGAGCGTCTGGAACCGAGCCGCCGCAGACTCCATCTGGCGTCGCCAGCTCGCAGTCGATTCCTCGACGGAGATCGAGGCGAGCTGCTCCGGAGTGAAGATGTGCGCGTAGGCATGTCGCCAGGTGAGCGCGCGAACGTGTGCGATTGCGCCCGCGTCGGCAGGACTCGCAGCTCGGACGAGCGGCGCCTCAGACGTGCGCGATCGCCTCGATCTCGACGAGCGCGCCGCTCGGCAGGCCGGAAATCTGGATCGTCGAGCGCGCGGGCGGGCGATCGCCGACATGCTTCGCATAGACGTCGTTCATCGCGGTGAAGTCGCCGAGATCCATGAGGAACACGGTCGTCTTGACGAGCTTGCCGAGACCGCTACCAGCCGCATCCAGAATCGCGCCGAGGTTGGCCATGATCTGCTCCGTCTGCTCGGCGACGACTGCGCCGGCGAGGGCGCCGGTCTCGAGGCTGATCCCGAGCTGGCCTGCGACGAAGACGAGATCCCCGACCCGGATCGCCTGGTTGTACGGCGCACCCTGGAACGGGCCGGGAGCGTTGTCGGTGCGAATGACATCCTTCTCGGCCATGCCTGCTCCTCTCGTGGGGTCAGACCCCGGTCTGCGTAAGGGCGTCGGCGAGCGCGATGCCGAGTGCCTTGAAGATCGCGGACAGGACGTGCTGCGAGCTCTCGCCCTCGATCAAGCGAACGTGGATCGTCAGCCCGGCGGCGCGCGCGAGCTGGTCGAGCACCGTCGCCGCGAGATCGGTCTGGAGCCCGCCGGCTCGCGTTTGGGAGAGGTCGGCGTTCGACACGACGAGCGGACGACCGGATCGCTCGACGACGACCATCGCGAGCGCCTCGTCTGCCGGCGCAATTCCGAAGCCGCGACCGGGAGTGCCGGACGACTCGAAAAGTGACTCGAGTGCCTCGCCCAGCGCGGCACCCGCCCTGCCCACCTCGGCCTCGGGCGCATCGGGCGCGATCTCGAGCGTCAGACCGAACGCGCCCGCTTCTGCAAGCTCCTCGAGGAGATGGTCGAGAACCGCGACGCCGGTGCCGACCCGACTCGTACGCCCGCCGAGCTCGACGTGCGCCGCACCTGCGCTCGTCACAGCTCGGTGCGCTCGATCGCAGCGCCGAGGTCGCGAAGGCGCTCGTCGATGCGCTCGTACCCGCGGTCGATCTGGCCGATGTTGCCGATCGTGGACGTCCCTTCGGCGCATAGGGCGGCGATCAGCATCGCCATCCCCGCGCGGATGTCCGGGCTTTCGAGGCGCTGTCCGTAGAGTCGCGCCGGGCCGGTGACGACCGCGCGGTGCGGATCGCACAGGATGATCCGCGCTCCCATCGAGACGAGCTTGTCCACGAAGAAGAGCCTGCTCTCGAACATCTTCTCGAAGATGAGAACCGTCCCGTGCGACTGCGTCGCACAGGTGAGGGCGATGGACGTGAGGTCCGCGGGGAAGGCTGGCCACACGCCGCTCTCGATCTTCGGAATCTGCCCGCCGAGGTCGTCGACGATACGCAGATCCTGACCCGGCGCAACGCGAAGGCTGCGATCCGTCACCTCCATCGCGATGCCGAGCTTCCGGAACGCCGGGACGATCGCGATGAGGTCGTCTGGCTCGACGTCCTCGATCGTGACGTCTCCGCCGGTCGCGGCCGCGAGGGCTGCGAAACTCGCGACCTCGATGTGCTCCGGGCCGATCCGGTACTCGCCCCCTCGAAGCTCGTCGACGCCTTCGATGTGGAGGACGTTCGAGCCGATGCCCTCGATGTTCGCGCCGAGCGAGACGAGAAAGCGGCAGAGGTCCTGGATGTGCGGCTCGCAGGCCGCGTGCCCGACGCACGTTTTCCCTTCGGCGAGCACGGCAGCCATGATCGCGTTCTCCGTCCCCATGACGGACGCCTCGTCGAGGTAGAGCCGCTTGCCGCGGAGCCCGTCGGTTCGCATCTCGTAGGCACCGTTGAGCTCGACGTCGACGCCGAGCTCCTGAAACGCGTGAATGTGCGTGTCGAGCCGCCGGCGACCGATGACATCGCCGCCCGGCGGCGGAACCGTCACTCGGCCGAAGCGCGCGAGGAGCGGGCCGGCGAGAAGAAACGATGCGCGGATCTCGCGAGCAAGGTCGGCGTCGAGATCGGTCCTCGTCACACCACTCGCGTCGACCCGGACGTCGTTTGCACCCATCCACTCGACGTCGGCACCGAGCTCCGCGAGAAGCTCGACCATCGTCTCGACGTCGCGGATCCGCGGAACGTTCGAGAGCCGCACCTCACCGGAGGCGAGCACGCTCGCCGCCAGGATCGGGAGCGCGCCGTTCTTGTTGCCCGAGGCCCGCACCGAGCCGCTCAGCGGCCGCCCGCCCTCGATGACGAAGGACTGCATCGCGCGGGCAATGCTACTCGCGGTCTTCACGAACTCCTCGGGTTCAGAGGTTGACGACTTCGAGCCTAGGGGTCGAACCGGCCGGCTCGAAGCCGAGGACCTGCGCGTAGAAGGACAGCTCGGCCTCCAGTGAGCCGATGATGTTCTCGGCCTTGCGGAAGCCGTGGCCTTCGCCCGCGAAGAGGAGGTACGCGTGCGGCACGCCGCGTTCGCGGAGCGCGCCGACGATGAGCTCGGCCTGTGACGGGGGGACGACGCGATCGTCGGAGCCCTGGAGCACGAGCATCGGCGTCGAAATGCGGTCCGTGAAGTGGATCGGGCTGCGCTCCCGGTAGAGGTCGGCGCGCTCCGGATACGGCCCGACGAGCGTGTGCTCGTACTGGAGCTCGAACTTGTGGGTCTCGCCCCCGGCGAACTGCTCGAGGTCGGCGATCCCGAAGTACGTCGTTCCGGCCGCGAAGACGTCGGTGAAGGTCAGCGCGCAAATGGTCGTGTAGCCGCCAGCGCTGCCGCCAGTGATCAGGAGTCGATCGGGATCGGCCTCACCCTGGTCGACGAGGTACCGCGCGGCGTTGACGCAGTCGGCGAGGTCGACCACGCCCCACTGTCCGTTCAAGCGTTCGCGGTACGCGCGGCCGTAGCCGGTCGATCCGCCGTAGTCGACGTCGACGACTCCGAAGCCGCGACTTGTCCAGAACTGCACGCCGAGGCTGAACGTGGCCGTCGCGTTCCCCGTAGGACCGCCGTGGCTCTCGACGATGAGCGGCGGGAGCTCTCCGTCCGGGGACTCGAACTCGGGGCTCGTCGGCGGGTAGAAGAACGCAAACGCGGTCAGGCCGCCCTCGGTCGGAAACTCGATGACGCGAGGCGTCGAGAAATATGCGGCGGAGACCGTCGACTCGACGCTCTTGCGGAGCACTTCGAGCGTGCCGCTCGTGACGTCGATTCGCGAGACCTGTGTCGGCACTGTTGCGGCTCCGGCGACGATGACGACGTGGTTGCCGTCGGCGCACACGTACGGCGACCCCCACGAGTCGAGGTCGACGTCGAGGCCCTCGAGCGCACCGGTCTCGGGATCGAGGACGGCAAAGTGGGTGAAGCCACCGGAGTCGTACCCGCACACGATGCGGCCGTCGCCGAGGAATGCATACGAGCTCACCCCGAACGACCACGCTGGATACCCGAACTCGGCCTTGGCTTCGTGGAGCGACGAGCGCTCTCCGTCGCGGATGCGCTCGAGGTTCCACCAACCGCTCCGATCACTCGCGAAGACGAGATCTCCCGACGAGCTCCACTCCGGCTGCCAGATCGACTCGAAGCCGTCCTTGCCCGCGACGTGCTCGACATTCGCGACCGAGCCGTCAGCTGCGAGGTCCGCGACGTGGAGCTCGCAGCCGTCCCAGGGCATCCACGGGAGATTCCAGGCGAGAAAGCAGAGCCGCGATCCGTCCGGCGAGATGCGCGGTGCCGAATAGAAGTCGCGACCGCCGACGATCACACGTGGCTCGGCTGACCCGTCCGTCGGCAGCACGACGAGCTCATTCACGACGTCTTTCGAGCTGTCGCTCTCGGCGTGTTGCTCCCGCACGCCGATCCAGAGGGTGCCGTCCGGGCTGACGCGCCCGTCGGCGTAGCGGTGCCGCCGCTCGCCGACGTCCGGGGTGATCGCTACCGGCTCCGCGCCGGGATCGACGCGGTACAGGCGCTGGTCGTCGAAGTTCGACACGAACGCGACGCCCTCATGGATGCAGTACGCGCCGCCGCCGTACTCGTGCACCGACGTCCGCACGTTGAAGCTTCGTGGGACGACGTCAATTCTCTCGCCACCAGGATCGCGTCGCACGAGGACGACCCTGCCGGCCTCGGCCGCGCGCCCCTCGAGCCACCAGGCGTCGCCGTCCTCCAGCCATGGCGCGGACAGCCGGAGACCGGCATGTGCCACCATCTCCGCGGAGATCGGCGACGACCACGTTCCGTACGCGGCGACGGTCTTCTGACTCGTTAGGGGGTTCAACGACGGCGGCTATGGTACTGCGCCATGCGGCCGACCCGCGAGCAGGCGTGGCAGACCCTCACGCGGTACACGTCGAGCGAGGCGCTCCTGCGGCACGCGCTCGCGGTCGAGGCGTCGGTCGGCTTCTACGCCCGGCGCGACGGCGACGACGAGGAGCTCTGGCGCGCGACGGCTCTCCTCCACGACTTCGACTACGAGATCCACCCCACCCTCGACAAGCACCCACAGGACGGTGCGCCGATCTTGCGCGAGGAGGGCTACCCGGAGGAGCTGATCGAGGCGGTCCTCTCCCACGCCGAGCACCTCGCGCTGCCGCGGGATACGCAGCTCAAGAAGGTCCTGTTCGCGTGTGACGAGCTCTCCGGGTTCGTCCACGCCTGCGGGCTCGTCCGCCCGACCGGCCTCGACGGCCTCGAGCCGAAGTCGGTGCGCAAGAAGCTGAAGCAGCCGTCCTTCGCCGCGGGAGTCCACCGCGACGAGGTCTACGCCGGCGCGGAGCTCCTCGGCTTGGAGCTCGACGAGCACATCACGTACGTCGTCACGGCGATGCAACCGATCGCCTCCGAGCTCGGGCTCAGGACCGCCGCGAACGCTCGTTGACGCTGAGCTAACACACTCGTCGCGGCCGCGACAGCGGACGCCTTCAGGGATCTTCGCGCGATCGGGAATCTGCTCTCGCGGATTCCCGATCTGCGCCTACTCAGGAGTAGCGTTCGAGGAACGCGACGACGCGGTTCCAGGCGTCGTTGGACGCCTCGGCGAACTCCTCTTGCTTCCGGTCGAAGAAGCTGTGCGGCGCGCCGTCGTAGATCACGACCTCGTGGTCGACCCCGGCTGCGCTCAGCGCCTGGTCGAACGCTCGCGAGTCCTCCACCGGAATACTAGGGTCGTCGCCGCCCTGGAGGGCGAGGATCGGCGCCGCGAGCTCTCCTGCTCGCTGAATCGGCCCCGGTGACCCGTCGTTTCCCACGCCAGGCCTCCCGTAGAAGCCGATCGCGCCGGCGAGCCCGTGCCCGGCCGCGGCGGCAAGCCACGAGTTGCGTCCTCCGAAGCAGAACCCGACGGTGAAGACGGCGGCGCACCCTGCTGCGCGGAGGTGCTCGACGCACGCGCCGACGTCCGCCTGAACCCCGCTCGGTGTCGTCTGTTGCACGTGCGGCATGTACTCGAAGTCGTCACCGCGCTTCTCTGCCCCGGCCGTGCGCCCGAAGTAGTCGAACGCGAGCGCCGCATATCCGCGCTCGGCGAAGCGCAGGGCGAGTTCCTCATAGAAGCGGTAGAGGCCGCGAACGTCCGGGAGGATCACGACGCCTGCCGGCGCAGGCTCGTCGGGCGTCGCGAGGAACGCTGCGAAGCGATTCCCGTCGCGCTGTTGGACGACGAGGTCGTCGTGCGACACCGCAGCGCCGGAGAGGCGCGGTATCGGTGGCCCCGAGTCGAGGTCGAAGCACATGCGCGCTACAACCCTGCCACGAGACGCTCGAGATCGTCGTCGTTCGTCCACCAACCGACGGAGGCACGGATCAGGCCTCGCCCCGGCAGATCGCGCACGACCACCCGGGCGTCGGCCAGTCGCTCGACGATCGCCGCGGACTCGTCCGCCGGCGCGCGCCAGGAGACGAGCGTTGCGCGGGTCTCCGGCACGATGACGTCCTCGCCCGCGTCCGTCAGCCGCGCGCGGAACCGCTCCGCCACCTCGGCGGCCCGCTCGAACGCCCAGGGAGGAATCGCGCCGATCGCAGCCCTGAGCCCTGCGACAGCCGAGGCAGGCGTGAGATTCGGATCGAACCGCGCGGCTCCCTCCCGCGGCTCGAACGCTCCGTCCTGCTCGTAACCGTCCTGTGAGAGGTAGCTCGGGCGGCCCACGCGAAGCGCGCCGGGGTCGGCGACGACGAGCGCACCCGTGCCCTCGGGCCCGCAGAGCCACTTCTGGCCGGAGATCGTGTAGAAATCGAGCCCGGTCGCGTCGACCGGCATTGCGCCGACCGATTGCGCTCCGTCGACGAGGATCGTGACCCCGGTGGAGGCCTGAAGCTCGCGCACGGGAATCACGGCCCCCGTCGTCCAGAGAACGTGTGAGAGCGCGATCAGTCGAGTTCGCGAGGTCACCGCGGCGACGATCTTCTCCGGATCGGGGTCGGCGACGACGACCGTCGCTCCGGACGCGTGAAGCGGCCCGAGGAGCCCAAAATGCTCGTCCGTCGTCGTGATGATCTCGTCGCCGTCGCGCAGATCGAGCCCGGCGAGCACGATGTTGCACCCGTCCGTCGTCGACGCGGTCAGCGCGACCTGCTCGGACGAGACGCCGACGAGCGCTGCGACGTCCGCGCGAAGCTCCTCCCGCGCCTCGAGGAGCCCCATGAACCGCAGGTAGCTGCCGCGTCCCTGCTCGAGCCCGGCCGTTTCCTCGCCGAGCACGGCTTCGATCGTCCCTCGCGCGAGCGGCCCGACGCTCCCTGCCTGCAGGTAGGCATAGCGGTCGAGGACCGGGAACTGGGCGCGTGCCTCTTCGAAGGTCACGTGCGGGATTCTGACGACAGCGGCTCTAAGGTTCCCGTCCAATGCGCGTCGTCATCGCCGACCCGCCTGCCTACACGCCGCCGTACGACCGGTCGCTGGCTTCGGCACTCGCCCGCGCCGGCGCGGAGGTCGACCTCGTGACGTCGCGGTTCCGCTTCGGATCGGTGGCCGCGCCGGAGGGCTACGAGGCACGCGAGTGGTTCTATCCGCTCTCGTCTCGCCTGGGAGGAAAGCGGTTGCGTCTCGGCGTGAAGGCGTTCGAGCATCCGCTCGGCATGGCGCGCTTCGGGCTCGCGAAGCCAGATGTGTTGCATCTGCAGTGGCTCGGCGCGCCGGAGCTGGATCGCTGGCTTTTCCGGCCACGCAGTCCCGCCGTCTTCACCGCACACGACATCATCCCGCGCCGCACGCTGTCGAAGACAGCGATGTGGAAGTCGCTCTTCGATCGCTTCGAGCGCGTGGTCGTCCACTCGGAGCGCGGACGAGGGCAGCTCGTCGACTTCGGCCTCCCTCCCGAGAAGATCCGCGTGATCGGGCACCCGGTCTTCCGCTCGGAGATCGCACGAGCGGACGACGGTCGCACCGCACTCTGCCTCGGGCTGATCCGGCCGTACAAAGGGACGGAGGACGCGGTCGAAGCCGTGCTCGGCGTGGACGGCGCACGGCTCCTCGTCGTCGGCGACCCCCGGGTGCCTCTAGACGGCCTGCAACGAGCTGCCGGCGAGCGTGCCGAGTGGCGGCTCGGCTACCTCCCGGAAGTGGAGCTGCGACGCGCGCTTTCCGAGGCAACCGTCGCGCTGTTCCCGTATCGCGCGGAGATCGACGTCTCCGGCGCGCTGCTCCAGGTGCTCGGCGCGGGTGTGCCGGCGATCGTCTACGACATCGGTGGCCTGGGTGAGGTCGTCGGCCGGTTCGGTGCGGGCGCGGTCGTCCCGCCCGGCGATGTCGAAGCGATGTCCGCCGCACTCGAGCGGCTCCTTCGCGACTCCGATGCGCTCTCTGCGGCACGGAGCGGCGCGGAGCAGGCAAGAGAGGAGCTGACGTGGGACGCCTCGGCAGCCGCGCACCTCGAGCTGTACCGGGAGCTCGTGTGATCTTCCGACGCGATCGGTTCGGCGAGCTCGTGGAGCGGCAGCTCGACCTCTTCGCGTCCGAGACGGATCTGCTCGAGGAAGCGACGGACGCCGACGCGGCCTGGACGAACGCGGCCGCCGACGAGACGGAGGAGCTCTACGGCGACTTCCAGCTCGTCGTGGACGCGATCGGTGAGAGGCTGTACGACATCCGCGAGACGTACGTATCGACTCTCGAGCCCGGCACCGCCGATCAGTACCGCGCCGCATTCGACCGCTCCGCTCGGAAGCGCTTCGGGCGCTACGCCTCGTTCCTCAAGGAGGAGCGGTAGTGGCGCTCATCGAGGACTACGGGCTCATCGGCGACCTGCAATCGGCTGCGCTCGTCGGCCGTGACGGCTCCGTCGACTGGCTGTGCCTGCCGCGCTTCGACTCGGGCGCGCTCTTCGCCGCGCTCCTCGGCGACGCGGAGAACGGCCACTGGACGATCCAACCGGCGGGCGAGTTCCGCTCGACGCACCGCCAGTACCGGGGCGACACGCTCGTCCTCGAGACCGAGTTGGAGACGGACGACGGTGCCGTGCGGCTCATCGACTTCATGCCGCCGCGCGAGACGAAGCCCGACCTCGTGCGCATCGTCGAGGGAATCCGCGGACGTGTCGAGATGCGGATGGAGCTCGTGCTCCGCTTCGACTACGGCTCGATCGTGCCCTGGGTGCGTACGCTCGACGGGACTCTCCTCGCCATCGCCGGACCCGACGCAGTGCTCCTGCGCACTCCGGTCGAGCACGAGGGCCGCGACCTGCGAACGGTGGCGTCGTTCACCGTCGCCGAAGGCGACCGTGTCCCCTTCGTCCTTCGCTGGTTCCCCTCCAACGAGACGCCACCCGAGCCGGTCGAGCCGGAGGAGGCCCTCGTGGATACGGTCGCCTTCTGGGAGGATTGGGCCTCGCGGTGCACGCACGAAGGTCGCTGGCACGACGCGGTGCATCGCTCGCTTCTGACGCTGAAGGCCCTCACGTATGCGCCGACCGGCGGGATCGTCGCAGCCCCGACAACGTCGTTGCCGGAGTGGATCGGCGGCGTGCGGAACTGGGACTACCGTTTCTGCTGGCTCCGCGACGCGACCCTGACCCTGCTCGCACTGGTGCGTGCCGGCTACGTGGAGGAGGCGGGCGACTGGCGAGACTGGCTCCTCCGCGCGATTGCCGGCTCGCCCGACGACCTGCAGATCATGTACGGCGTCGCCGGCGAGCGCCGGCTAACCGAGTTCGAGCTTCCGTGGCTCGCCGGCTACGAGGGCTCGCAGCCCGTCCGTGTCGGAAACGGCGCGTCGGATCAGCGCCAGCTCGACGTCTACGGCGAGGTCATCGACGCGCTGTACCAGTCTCGGCGCCAGGGCTTGGAGCCCTCGGATGCCGCGTGGCGCCTCACAGGCAGAATCTTCGACTGGCTCGAATCGGGCTGGCGAGAGCCTGACGAGGGGATCTGGGAGGTGCGTGGGCCGCGAAGGCATTTCACCCACTCGAAGGTCATGGCCTGGGTCGCCTTCGATCGCGCCGTGAAGACGATCGAGCGCTTCGGCCGCGACGGGCCGCTCGATCGCTGGAAGGCCGCGCGCAAGGCGATCAAGGACGAGGTGCTGCGAGAGGGCTACAACGCCGAGCGAGGCGCATTCACGCAGTTCTTCGGCTCGGATCGGCTGGATGCGAGCTGCCTGTTGATTCCGCTCGTCGGCTTCCTGCCGGCGACCGACGAGCGAGTCGTCGGCACGGTGCGCGCGATCCAGGAGGATCTGATGCGCGGTGGCTTCGTCGAGCGCTACCGCGCCGACGAGGAGAACGCCGGCGTCGACGGGCTGCCGCCTGGCGAGGGCGCATTCCTGCCGTGCTCCTTTTGGCTTGCGGCGGTGCTCGCCCAGCAGGGACGGCACGACGAGGCGGTGGAGCTCTACGAGCGGCTGCTCGGCCTTCGGAACGACCTCGGCCTCATCTCCGAGGAGTACGACCCGGAACGCGGCCGCCTCGTGGGCAACTTCCCGCAGGCGTTCACCCATATCGGCATCGTCGAGACCGCGTTCACGCTCTCGCGCGCGTCTGCCTAGCCCACGACGGCGAAGAGCCGCCACTCGCCCGGGATGCCCTTGAGCGAAGCGACGCCCCGATCCTCGAACTCGAGCCCGGATCCCGCGACGAGGTCCTTGACCGTTCCCGACACGAGCACCTCGCCCGCGTCGGCCTGCCCCGCGACACGCGCGCCGATGTTGACGGCGATGCCTGCCACCTTGCCGTCCGCGAGCTCGACCTCGCCCGTGTGCAGGCCGGCACGTACGGCCAGTCCCAGCGGCCGCACGCCCTCGACGATCGCCTGCGCGCAGCGGATAGCTCGAGCCGGGCCGTCGAAGGTGGCGAAGAAGCCGTCGCCGGCCGTGTCGACCTCGCGCCCGTCGAAGCGCGCGAGCTCGCGGCGCACCGCGGCGTGATGCTGTTCGACGAGATCCCGCCAGCGCCGGTCGCCGATCTCCACCGCGCGCTCCGTCGAACCGACGAGATCGGTAAAGAGCACCGTCGCGAGCGCACGATCCGGAGTGCTCGCCTCGCGCGTACCCGTGAGGAACTCGCGAATCTCGGCGATCGTGTTGTCGGGATCGAACCAGGGGACATGTTCGTCTCCCGGCAGCTCGACATACCGTGCCTCCGGGATCGTGCGAGCGAGAAAGCGCGCGTTCTCGACGTGACAGACCTGGTCACCGACGGCATGGATCACGAGCGTCGGCACGTTGATCGTCGGCGCGACATGACGAACGTCGATGTCGAACGCCATCCGCATGAATGCCTCCGCCGCGGCCGGCGTACACCCGTGCGTCTGAACGCGACCGCGCCAGGCCCGGGCCCACTCCTGGCCCGCGACGCTCGGGGCGATGAAGTCCATGCTGTTTCCGTTGCCCCACCGCGCCGGGAGGGATGCCATGGCCTTCTCGAACGCCTCCGCTGTGTTCTCGCCCCATGGCCACCCCGCATCGGTGCGCTCGCGGACCTCACCACCCTGAAGGATCAACGCGACCGTGCGCCCCGGATGCGCGGCTGCGAACAGCATCGCGAGCGGGCCACCCTCCGACTCGCCCATGACCGCGGCTCGCTCGCTTCCGACCGCGTCCATGATGGCCCTGATGTCGTCCATTCGCTCCTCGAGGGTCGTTGCGCCCGGCACGCGGTCGGACATGCCCATCCCGCGCTTGTCGAAGAGGATCAGGCGTGTGAACTCACCCAGTCGCTCGCAGTAGCGGCGGAACTGCGGAAGCTCCCAGAACACCTCGAGGTGCGTGACGGAGCCCTCGACGTAGACGAGGTCGATGGGTCCGTCGCCGACGACGCGATACGCGATGTCGACGTCACCGCTGCGTGCGAACCTAACCTCGGTCACGTCTGAACCATGTCGTCGAGCCCGGAGTGCGTCAAATGCTCACAGCTGCTCGCCGTCGACAGGCCAACGCGAGCTCGGGCGTGCCACCGGCCTTGAAGTCCCGCTGCGCAAACAGCTCGGTGAGAAGAGCGCACCGGCGAAAGACGCGAGGAGCGACCCGCGGCATAGCTACGAGCAGCCCCTCGGGCGTCCGCTCGACTCTAGAGAGCGGCTCCGCTCCTCAGCTCGCACACCCGGTCATGCGGTCTCGACCCGCGCATATCAGCCGTGACACAGGCGTCGACAACGGCCGGTGCGCTCCCCTCAATGCAGCAAGAAGGCCCGCATCGAGCGGGCCTTCGAGCCGTGCGCGCTTGACAAACGTCACTCCATATCAGCTATCGGGCTTTCTGACAGAACAGATGCACGAGCCGCATCGGAGATATCGCGCGTTCGCCAACATGTAGGTCAAAGTCACTCGCTCGTCCATATCGGGCCAACGCAGGACACCGCCCCGCCACCGCGCAAGTCTTTCAGCCGTTGAAGACGCGTGCCGCCGCGCGCTGGAACCGCTTCATTACCGCCTGCGCCGTCTTGGGACGCGCAAGGACTTCCTGGAGCGCCACGCCGAGACGGTCCCCGAGCTCGAGGGGCAGCAGGTCCGATCCGTCGAACCGGACGATGTCCGCGCTCGTGACCTGTTCCGCCGCCGTCCGAACGAGGACGTTGGGGTATGCGCTCAACGGAACGAGCTTGTGGGGCGACACGATCGTCCCCGTCGAGACCCAGATTCGGCCTGCGCCGGGCGACATCAGGTAGAGGAGCAGCCTGCGCACTGCCTCCTCGTCCGAGAACGCAACCAAGAAGTCCCCACCCACGACGACTGGGTTCCCGTGGCTCGCGTCGATCGGCGGAAGCGGCATTGCCGCGATCGTCCTTCCTGGGTCAGGCGCCGGCTTTACCACGTCGAGCGCCAGGCTGCCCACGAATGCCCCTTCCATGAGGAGATCGGCCAGGGGGTCTGCGCGGAAGACCGCATCGACCGCCTCTGGAAAGCTGCTCGAGAGCGCGCCCTCTACGCCGCCCGCCAGGTTCTCGTCGCTGAGCAGCGTGGTCATCCGCCTCAGCGCCGCGATGACGGACGGGTCGTTGAAGGGCAGTTTGCCCGCGAAGAGCGCGTCGTACTTCCACTGGCCCTGACTGCGGATGTACACATTCTCGAACCAGTCGGTGAGCGTGAACGAATTCTGCGCTCCGACGGCCCACGGCGCGCGCCCGGTGCTCTCGAGCCGGCGCGTCAGGGCAAGCAAGTCGCTCCACGTACGTGGCAGCCGGAGCCCGATCCTCCGAAAGTCCCGTGGCCGGTACCACACTAGGCTCTTCGACGTCATCGCCAGCGGAAGTCCGTACGCCTCGCCGTCCACCGTCCCCAGCGCGACCCACGCCCTCCCAAAGGTCTTCTCGAGGACGTCATCGCTCACGCCGACGCTGGTGAGCGGCTTCGCCGACCCGTCGCGGACGAACCCGGCGAGCGCTCCGGGCGTATTGAACCCGAGCATGACACGCTCGCCCGGGGCGACCTCGCCGGGCTGGAGCGTCGTCGTCTGGACGCCTGTCGTCTGCTCGAACGCGCGCAGCACCTCCGTGAATGCCTCGTGCTCTGCGTCACCTCGAAACCAGGGCGCGTAGATCGTGATTGGGTTCTCGGGGGTCCCGACGGATGACCCGTCGCTCGTCGTCTCCCAATAGACCGCGGTAGCCGCGACAGCGGCCACGAGCAACACGAGAAGTAGCGCAACGAGTCGCCGCCTGGGTGGCCGGTCTAGGCGGCGAGCCTTGAGCTGCGGAAATGCCTGCTGCAGCCCTTCGGCCTCTACCTGGTACAGGCGCTCCGGCCGCTCGAGGTCCCTGAGCTCGTAGGCACCGAGCTCCCGGAGTCGAGTCTCCGGCGGTAGCTCGTCTTCGACGAGCTCGCGGGTCGCGTTGGAAACGAGAATTTGTCCGCCGTGGCCGACGGCGCCGATACGAGCGGCTCGATGAACGCCGAACCCTACGTAGCGCTCGCCCGTCGCACGCGGCTCTCCGGAGTGGAGTCCCATCCGGACGCGGACGCGTATGCCCTCGGGCCACTCCTGGGTTTCGAGTGCTTGCTGCGCCCCAACCGCACACTCGATTGCGTCGCCCGCGCGCGCGAACGCGACGAAGAAGGAGTCGCCCTGCGTGTCGATCTCGCGCCCGCGGTAAGCCGCGAAGCAGTCGCGAAGAATCCGTTGGTGCTCGGAGAGCACCCGCTCGTAGCGGGGCCCCAGCTGCAGTACGAGCCGAGTGGAGCCCTCAATGTCGGTGAAGAGGAACGTGACCGTGCCGGTGGGCAGGTCGACCATGCTTTCTCCCTTACGAAGCTGGGGCCATCTTAGGCCCGTCCTCCGCCTCAAGCGGTTCGATGCGGCGAGCTCGAGCTAAGAGCATGAACCCGAGTAGGACCTTCTACAACTCGTCGCGGAGAACGCCGTCGCGCACACGAGCCGACTCGCTTACCTTCCCCGTCCTTTCCTCGGGCCGACTCAGACAGCCGCGAAGAACCGCTTGCTCACCTCGAGGTCGCGGACGTCGAGGATGACGTGGTGGATCACATGTTCTTCTTTGCACGTTGTTCACCGATGGCCGAAGGAGTGCGGGCGCGGGAGTGACTCCCACACCGTGTCGTCTGCCGCGACGCGCCGCGCCAGCGGGCCGAGCGACTCGAGTGACGAGACGAGGACGTTCCGGTTCTCCCCCACGCGCTCGTAGCGGCCGCGGGCGAGGATCAGCGGCTCGGCGCGCACCGTCGCGCGGTGCCGCTCGTAGATCTGAGCAGGAACGATGAGGTTCACCTGGCCGTGCTCGTCTTCGAGGAGCATGAAGACGATTCCCTTGGCGGTCGACGGGCGCTGCCGCGCAACCGTCATCCCCGCAAAGGCGACCTGCCTGCCGTGGCGCTCGGCATGGAGTTCTGTGCTCGAGAGCGTTCCGGGCGGCAGATGCGCACGCAGAAGCGTCAGCGGGTGCGTCTCGATGGACATGCTCGTGTGGCGATAGTCCGCGAGCATCCGCTCCCAGCACGTGAGGTCGCGAAGAAGCGGCGTCGCGGCCGTCGGGTCGAGCTCGAGCGGGAGCTGCTTCGTCTCGCCTTCCGTCCCCGGCACCGACTGCGCGCGAAAGACGAGGCCCAGCTCCCAGAGGAGATCGCGCCGCGGACGCCAGAAGCCGTCGCAGGCTCCGCCGTTCACGAGTGCTTCGAGCCCGCCGTAGGAGAGCTGTGACCTGCGCGCGAGATCGGCGATGTCTCGATATGGCCCGTTCGCGTCGCGCTCGGCCACGAGCTCCTCGGCGTCGTCCTTCCCCACAGAGGCGATGTAGTTCAGACCGATGCGAACCGCTGTAGCGGGGTCAGGTCCCGAGAGGACCTGACCCCGTCTCACAACACACCGCGCTGCACTCAGGTTGACGTCCACGGGAAGTACATCGACCCCGTGCCGCTGCGCGTCGCGAACGAGCGTCGCGGGCGGATAGAAGCCCATCGGCTGCGCGTTCAGGAGCGCGCACAGGAACTCCGCCGGGTAGTAGTGGCGCAGCCACGTCGACTGGTACGCGAGCAGCCCGAACGCGGCCGCGTGCGCCTTCGGGAAGCCGAAGCCCGAGAAGCCGACGAGCTTGTCGAAGACCTTGTCGGCTGTCTGCGCGTCGACGCCCTTCCCGGCCGCGCCTTCGATGAACCGCTCGCGAAACGCTTCGAGCGCGTCGTGGCTTCGCTTCCGGCTCATCGCGCGGCGCAGCCCCTCGGCCTCCCCCACGGTGAACCCGGCGAGCGCGATCGCGACCTCGAGCACCTGATCCTGGAAGACGACGACGCCGAACGTCGAGCGCAGCGGATCGCGCAGGAGCTCGTGGTCGACCGGGAAGACGTACGACGGGTCCTCCCGTAGTCGCTGGCGTGCGTCGATGTACGGGTGCACGGCCTTGCCCTGGATCGGCCCCGGGCGAACGAGCGCGACCTGCACCGTGATGTCGTCGAGGTTTGCCGGCTTCGTCCGCAGGAGGCTCTGCATCTGCGCGCGGCTCTCGATCTGAAACGTGCCGATCGTGTCCGCACGCTTGATGTCGTCGAAGACCGCCTCGTCGTCGAACGGGATGCGCGAGAGGTCGATCACCTCGTCGTGCGTGTGGGCGATCTGCTCGACGCAGTCCTCGACCGCCGAGAGCATCCCGAGGCCGAGGAGGTCGATCTTGAGGAAGCCCGCGTCCGAGCACGAGTCCTTGTCCCACTGGCACAGCTGGCGCCCGGCCATCGCGGCCGGCTGCACGGGCACGAGCTCGATCAGCGGCCGCGTGGAGACGATCATCCCGCCAGGGTGCTGCGAGATATGGCGCGGAAGGCCCGCGATCTCGCCGGTGAGCCACGCGAACGCACGCCAGCGCTTCGACTCGAGCTTGCGCTCGCCGTCGGGGAGCTGCGCCACCTCCTCCCCTACGCGCTTGGCGTTCCAGCCGTCGGAGAGCCGCGCGAGGCGCTCGAGCTCGGCGAACGGGAGACCGAGCGCCTTGCCCACGTCGCGGATTGCGCCGCGCGAGCGGTACGTCGCGAAGCTCGCGACGAGCGCGGCGTGGTCGCGCCCGTAGCGTTCCGTGACGCGGACGATGAGCTTCTCGCGGATGTCGCGCGGGAAGTCGAGGTCGATGTCGGGCACCGACGCGAGCTCGCGGTTGAGGAAGCGTCCGAGCGAGAGCTCGTTCGCGACCGGATCGACGTGCGAGAGGCCCGTGAGGTAGCAGACGATCGAGCCCACGGAGCTTCCCCGGCCGCGGCCTGGCGGGAGAAACGCGCGCGGCGAATCCGTGCCGCGCACCTCGCGCGCGCACTCGCGGGCAAGCTCGAGCACCTCGTGGTGGAGGAGGAAGAATCCCGCGAGCCCGAGCTCGTCGATGATCGCGAGCTCGCTTTCCAGGCGAGCGAGCGCGTGCCCTTGTAACTGATCGTTACAAGGGTTGCCGTAGCGCTTTGCCAGCGCTGCGTTGCAGATCACGGCGAGCTGTCGTATAGCCGGTTCGGACACGTCCGAGAAGTCGGGGTAGCGATAACCAAGCTCCTCGGTTAGGTCGAACTCGAGCCGCTCGGCCAGCGTGATGCTCCGTTCCGCGGCAGCGCGGTCGAAGGAGAACCGCTCGAGCATCTCCTCGGGCGAACGCAGGTAGCTCTCGCGGTTCCCGCGCCGCTCGGGCTCGCAGCCTTCGAGCGAGGTTCGGCAGCGGATCGCGACGAGCACGTCCTGCAGCAGGGTGCGGCGCGGGTGGTGCGAATGGACGTCGCCGGTCGCGACCGTTTCGACACCGAGGTGCTCGGCGAGATCGCGCAGGAGGCCGAGTCGCCGCGTGTCGCCTCGCTCGAACGGCCGCTGGAGCTCGACGTAGAAGCGCTCGCGGCCGAATGCACCTGCGAGACGCGCAGCCGCGTTCGGGTCGAGCAGGCCGAGGCCGCGGCGCGCGCAGCCGGAAAGGCAGACGAGCCCCTCGTTCGACTCGGCAACGGTCTCGAGCGGCACCGACGGCGGCAGCGGCTCGCGGTTTTCGCGCCCCGGGCGACGCGTTCCCGCATGTGCCGTCGTGAGCAGGCGGCAGAGATTCCCGTAGCCGCGTCGCGACTCGACGAGCAATGTGACGTGAGCACCGCCGCTGAGCGTCACCTCGGCACCGGTGATCGCCCGCACGCCGAACGCTTTCGCCGCGTGCGCGAACTCGAGCGAGCCGTAGACGCCGTCGTGGTCGGTCAGCGCGAGCACCTCGTACCCGAGCTCGGCGGCGCGTGCCGCGAGCTCCTCCGGCTGCGACGCGCCGTCGAGGAAGGAGTACGCGGAATGGCAGTGCAGCTCGACGTAGCCGGCCATCTAGGCTGCCGAGAGATGGTCGAGATCGGCGGCGGTGAGCTCATCTTCGGAAGCCCGAAGCTCAACGTCACCCTCCTCGCGGACATCGACCAGTTGGCTGTGGTCGAAGTACGCGCCGCGCCCGGCTGGGGAAATGCGTCGCCGCACGTCCATGCACGGCACGCCGAGGCGCTGCACGCCTTCGAGGGAGAGCTCACGCTCCAGCTCGAGGATCGCGTGCATTCGATCGGGCCCGAGACCTGGGTGTTCGTCCCCCGCCAGATCGCGCACGCGTTCGAGGTGACGGGCGATCGACCGGCGCGGTTCCTCGTTCTCCACGCTCCGGCCTCGGGCTTCGGCGACTACATCCGTGGCACGGCAGCTGCGTTCGACCAGCTGTCCCCGCTCGATGCCGTTACACGTGACCCCGGTCTCGTCGTCCTCCGCCGAACGGGTGGAGCCGAGGGCGGCGAGAACATCACCGACCGGCCCGAGCGACGAGCCACCGTGCTCGTCGACGCCGAAGAGATCACGATCTCCGAGTTCGACTACGGAGCGGGCGAGCGCGGCGCGCCGCCGCACGTCCACCACGAACACGCCGACGCGTTCCTCGTCCTCGAAGGTGAGTTCACGTTCCACCTCCGAGACGGCTCGCATGCTCTCCCGCCAGGAACGCTCGTCCTTTTCCCACCCGGAGTCGTGCATGGCTTCGACAACGACTCGGCGGCGCATGCACGTGTCTTCAACTTCCACATGCCGTCGCTGGGCTTCGCCGACTACATGCGAGGCCATAACCCCAACTTCGATCAACACGACCCGCCGGAGGACGGCGGCCTCGACCCGGCGTCTGCTATCACCGTAAGGCTCGCGAGCTAGATGGACGAACCGATCGCTCTGGGCCCCGGTGCCGGCGAGCAGGTCGGCGACTCCACTGTGAAAGTCGCGCGCCCGGAGCTGTCGTTGCTCGAGGGCGTCGTCGACCCGGGCGACGAGGTGAAGCCCCATCTGCATCGCGCCCAGAGCGACTCCTTCTACGTCCTCGAGGGCGAGCTCGAGTTCCTGATCGACGGCCGAGTTGTGACGGCGACTGCCGGGTCGTACGTCCTCTCTCCGCCAGGAGTGGTCCACGGCTTCAGAAACGTGAGCGAGAAGCGGGCGCGGATCCTCAACATCCACACACCCGGCGGCTTCGTCGAGTACCGTCGCGAGCTCGCTGAACTCCGGGCACAGGGGATCGAGCCGGACGGCGACTTCTTCGAGCGCCACGACGTGTTCGACGTCTGAGTCCACTACGATCCGGCCGTGAAGCAGATCTGGCAGGGACGAGCCATGCAGGTCGCCGCCAAGTACGGCGACCACGCCCCGATGGCCGCCGTCTGCTGCAACGCGTGCCGCACCTGCACGACGACGAACCTCTTCGCGCTCGCAGCAGGAGCGGGTCTTGGTGCGCTCTACGCCGTCGGGCGCTTCGGCGAGCGTCTCGTCGGCCGCGCTGCCTAGGCGTTCTGTGTGAACCAGCAGAGCTTCTCCGCGTCGCGGTAGACGCACACGTTCCGCCCGCCTTCGAGGACGACCTCGTAGTAGTGCCTGTCCACGGGCTCGTCCGTCCACCAGCGGTCGACGACGCGCCACTCGTCGCGCACGAGCGTCACCTGCTCGCGGTTCACGACATGCGGCGTCCCGCCCGGCCCGGTTTCGACCAGCGCCGGTCGCGGCTCATTTAGTCGTCCTAGCGCGGGGAAACCCATGGTTCCCCCGCGAGCCCCCTCCTTCTTGCCGTGCCATAGCGAGGCGCTGTGCGCCTACGGGCGAATGAATCGCCCTTCGGCGATGGAGCCGCAACCCTCCGGACAACGTACAAATCAGATGTCCTTGGGGACTACGAGAGCTCTCGTCTCCGGGATTCTCGACCAGGGAGCCACTTCCACCACCGAACACACCGACCCCGATCCCGTGCTCGCGCGCACCTGCCGCAGCCCTTCGCGCAGGCGCACGACGTTCTCCTCCCCCGCCGGCTCGACGAGCGCGAGCTGCTGCCCCGTGTGCTCCGCGAGCTCGACCGCCTCGAGGCGGAGCTCGACGATCGGCGCCGGGATCTCTGCCAACTTCGGCCCGAGTGCGGAACGCAACCGGCCGATCTCCGCCGTCGCGTCACGCAACGTCATGACGCGCCGCCACGATCCGCCGTCGACGAGCCGGGCGACCAGCGCGAGTTTTCGAAACGGCCGCCCGGCCCGTTCTGGACGCGCGAGCAAGCGCTCGAGAAGTGAGCCGAGTGCTCGTCGCAGCGTGATCTCGTTCGCAATCGCCTCGGGGAAGGTGAGCGCCTCGACGAGCTCCGAGGCTGGCTTGCGCCCACGCACGCGCCCCTTGCGGCCGCCCTGGGCGAGTCGCCACGAGTCTCTCCCCTCCACCCCGAGCCGTTCCGCAACCGCACCGCCGGGTAGCTGCGCCAGCTCTCCGAGCGAGCGCAGGCCCAGACCCTCGAGCTCCGCATAGCGATTAGGCGCCATCGGGAGCAGCGAGAGCGGAAGCGGCTCGAGGAACGCGTCTTCCTCCTTGGCCGCGACCATGAGGATCTGACCCGGCCGCGCGACGCTCGCTGCGGCGAGGGCGGTGAAGCGTCTCTCTGCGGCGCCGATGCGCGGATCCCAGGTGGAGCCGACCGCAGCGAGCGCGCGCTCGAGCGCCGCCTGCACGCCCCCGTAGAGGCGCTCCACTCCGCGCGTCTCGAAGACGACCGCGCCCTGCTCGACCGGATCGACGGCGAAGCCCGTGTCCTCGAGCCGGCGCAGGACGCCCTCCCACTCGCGTTCGACCGCAGCCGGGTCGCGATCGACGAGAACGAGCGACGGGCACGTGGCAAGCGCCTCGCCGAGGCGCATCCCCGGCGTGACGCCCGCTGCCTCGGCCGCGGCGGTGATCGGCCCGAGAAGCGGCTCCTCTCCCGCCTCAGGCGCGAGCGCCGCGGAGACGAGCGCCAGCCGTGGCCGCGCACGCAGTGCCGCTCTCAGCTCGAACCCGGGAATGAGGAGGCACGCGATCACAGGAACATATGTTCTATACGAACATACGTTCTCCTGTCAACCTTTTTCTATGCCTGAACAGCGCTTCGCGGCGCGGAAGCACTCGGTGACGTAGGCGAGCAGTGCGCCTTCAGGAGCAGCGGTCTCGTCGTACAGCGCGCCCACGGCCTCGAGAACGGGCTCGCGCTCAGCCGACGGGAGCTTCGCGAGGTAGCTCCGCGAGAGGACAAGGTCGAGGAGACCGTCGCGGTCGAGCACCTGCTGGAAGGAGAAAGCTACAGTCTCGACCGGGCCGAAGAGCCCACTCGCGTCGAGCACCGGGACGACGTCGGACTCCTGGATCGACTCGTTGCCGATGATCGCGGAGAGCCTCGCCATCCACGGGTCGCGATCGTCGCGGGTGTTCCAGACGAGCGCGATGTGCCCTCCGGGCCGAAGCACGCGGGCGATCTCGGGCAAGGCGTTGTCGTGATCGAACCAGTGGAATGCCTGCGCCGACGCGACGACGTCGGTGGACGCCTCGGGGAGCGGGATCGCCTCCGCATTCCCGACGAGAGCGCGGACCCCCGGGAGCACGCCCTCGAGCTCGCCTCGCATCTCGTCGAGCGGCTCGACAGCCGTCACGCGGTGCCCGTGGGCGACGAGCGTTCGCGTAAGCTTTCCGGTGCCCGCTCCGAGATCGACGACGTCGGCTGGTTTGTCGCCGACGAGCCAGCGCACAGCTTCGTCCGGATACCCCGGCCGGCCGCGCTCGTACGCGCCGGCGACGTCCGCGAAGGCCGTGTACGGCCCGCGCGCCTTCGGATCGCGGTTGACGATCACTCCAGCGAGTCTAGACCTGCCTCGATGCGTATCGTCTCGACCAAGCGGGTGATACGCCCGCCGTCGTCACGCTCGGCCGGCTGGAGGAGGGACTCAGCCGCTAGAGCGAGATCTCGGCGGCGCCGTCGCGCATCGCGACGAGCCGGGGGACGACGTCGAGGACGCTCTCGCGCGCGCAGAACGGGATGTCGGCCTCGAGCTCCGGGGCGTTCTCCATGAGATTCCGGCCGCTCTTCGACGCGCGGAATGCCTCCTCCGCCCCGCTCCAGGTCGACACGAGGCGCGCGGCGACATCGGCCGCATCGGTTCGCTCCCAGTCGAGGAGCTCGACGATCCGGCCCGCGACGAAGGTGTCGTCGAGCGCGAGCGTTCCCTGCACTCCGGCGCAGACGACGACGACGTCCTCTCCCGCCGCGCGAGCTGCCTCGACCACGGCTGAGAGGTTCAGCAGCGACGCGACGAAGACTCGCTCGCAGCGCTGAGCTGCGGCGACGACGGCTCGTGTCCCATTGGTGGTCGAGAGGATCAGCGTCTCTGCGAGAGGCTCGGCGTACTCCCGCGGCGAGTTCCCGAGATCGAACGCGGGGATACGAACGGCGTGCCGTTCGCCGCCGAGGACGCCCTCGCCGAGGGTGTCGCGGAGCGCTCGCGCCTCCTCCACCTCGGCCACGCAGAACGCTCGCCGGTACCCCGCAGCGAGCGCCTGGCAGATCGTCGACGTGGCCCGGATGACGTCGATGACGACTCCGGTCGGAGCCGCTCCGGCCTCGTCCGGAGTGAACACGACGTCGACACGCACGCGGGTACGCTAACCCGCCGTGACCGAGCCGATGCGCTGCTACCGCCATCCCGACCGGGAGACGTACGTGTCGTGCACGGACTGCGGCCGAGGGATCTGCCCTGACTGCATGACGTACGGCCCGGTCGGCATCCGCTGTCCCGATCACGCGGGTGTCGGCGGGAAGACGGCCGCGCCGAAGCGCGCCGCACGCAGCGCCTCGCACTCGCTCTCCGGCTACGGCCCGTACGTCACCTTCACGCTCATCGGGATCAACGTCGCGCTCTTCGTGCTCGAGCTCGCGACGGGAGGGCAGCTCAACGGGACCGGGAGCTGGATCTACGAGAAGGGCGTCCTCGTCTCGACGGCCGTCGACTCCTCCGGACAGGTCGTCGGCGTCGCCGAGGGCGAATGGTGGCGGCTCATCACTGCGGCGTTTCTCCACTACGGGCTCATTCATCTCGGGATGAACATGCTCGTGCTCTGGTTCATCGGTCCGCCGCTCGAGGAGTACTTCGGCCACGCGCGGTACCTGCTCGTCTATCTCGTTGCGGGCCTCGCCGGCTCGGCGGGTGCGCTGATCTGGTCTCCGAACGCGCTCACCGTCGGGGCGTCCGGCGCGATCTGGGGGATGATGGGCGCTGCGCTCGTCCTCGAAGCGCGCAAGATCTGGGTCTTCGGCGGGCAGGCGATGGGGCTCGTTATCTTCAACCTCGCGATCACCTTCGTCATCCCCGGCATCTCGATCGGCGGCCACATCGGCGGCCTGATCGGCGGCGGGCTGTGCGCCCTGGCGTTCTCGAGCTTCAGGCGCTCACCCGCGCTCGCGACGCTCTCGATGGCGGTCGTGGGCGTGACGAGCGTCGGCCTCGCCGTCGCCCAGGTGACGTAATGCCATCGTAAGACCTGCGAGCTACCGTCGGCGGCGATGAGATCGCTCGTCGGTCTGGAGCTTCTGTGCCTCGTCATCGTCGGATGCGGAGGAAGCGAGGCCGAGCGCACGCGCGGTGGTTCAGCCGCCGACGGCGACAGCCGTAACGCCCGCCTCGGCGAGCGCCGCCTGCGCGGCCGCTAGGCGGGCCAGCGGCACGCGGTACGGTGAGCAGGAGACGTAATCCAGCCCGAGCCCGTGGCAGAACGCGACGGAGCGCGGCTCTCCGCCGTGCTCGCCGCAGATCCCGAGCTTGATCTCCGGCTTCGCGCCCCGCCCGCGCTCGACCGCGATCCGCATGAGCTCGCCCACGCCCTCCTCGTCGATGACCTCGAACGGGTTGCGCTCGAGGATCCCGTGCTCGAGGTAGTACGTGAGGAACTTGCCTTCCGCGTCGTCGCGCGAGAACCCGAGAGTCGTCTGCGTGAGGTCGTTCGTCCCGAACGAGAAGAAGTCCGCTTCGGCAGCGATCTCGTCCGCGCGGAGCGCCGCGCGCGGCAGCTCGATCATCGTCCCGCAGAGATACTCGACCGTAGGCTCCTCGGCTGCCACGCGCTCGGTGAGCTCCCGGAGCCTCGCGAGCTCCTCGGTGAATCCGACGAGGGGGTGCATGATCTCGACGAGCGGCGCCTCGCCCGTCCGGTCGCGAACAGCGCGAGCCGCCCGGACGATCGCGCGCACCTGCATCTCGTAGATCTCGGGAAACTGGAGCCCGAGGCGACAGCCACGCGTCCCGAGCATCGGATTCGCCTCCTGGAGCTGCCAGATCCGATCGCGCATCGCATCCGAGGTCGCCTCGTCGAGCGGCGGCAGGAACTCGTGGAGGGGCGGATCGAGCAAGCGGATCGTCACCGGCAGGCCGGCCATCGCCTCGAAGATCCCCTCGAAGTCGCCCTGCTGCACCGGAAGCAGCCGGTCGAGTGCCGAGCGTCGCTCCTCCTCGTCGCGGGCGAGGATCATCTCGCGGACGATCGGCAGCCGATCCTCCGCCATGAACATGTGCTCCGTGCGGCAGAGGCCGATTCCCTCCGCGCCGAACTCTCGCGCTTTCGCCGCGTCCGTCGGCGTGTCCGCGTTGGCGCGCACCTTGAGCCGCCGAAGGTCGTCGGCCCAGTCGAGGATCGTGCCGAAGTTCTCGTCGATCGCCGGCGGGACGAGCGGCACCGCGCCGATGATCACCTCGCCCGTGCCGCCGTCGATCGTGATCATGTCCCCGACCGAGAGCTCGTGCTCGCCGAGCTTGATCGTCTTCCCCTTCACGTCGATCGAGAGCGCTTCACAGCCGACGATGCACGGTGTTCCTTCTCCACGCGCGACCACGGCCGCGTGCGAGGTCATTCCGCCATGCGACGTGAGGATGCCCTGCGCCTGGTGCATTCCCGGGTAGTCGTCCGGGGTCGTCTCCCAGCGGACGAGAATCACCGCCTTCCCGGCTTTTCCCTGCTCCTCGGCCGACTTCGCATCCAGGACGATCGCGCCTACCGCCGCTCCGGGCGACGCGTTCAGACCCGTCGCCACGACCTCGAGCGGCTGGCTCCGGTCGATCATCGGGTGCAGGAGCTGATCGAGCTGCCCGGGATCGATCCGCGCGACGGCCTCCTCGCGCGAGATGAGGCCCTCGTCGACCATCTCCGCGGCTACGCGCAGCGCCGCTGTCGCCGTCCGCTTACCCGTGCGTGTCTGCAGGAGGTAGAGCGTCCCCTCCTCGACCGTGAACTCGATGTCCTGGAGGTCGCGGTAGTGGGCCTCGAGCCGGTCGAGCGTGTCGACGAGCTGGTCGAACGCCTCGGGCATCCGTTCGCGCATGCGCTCGATGGGCTCGGGCGTGCGAATGCCTGCGACCACATCCTCGCCTTGCGCATTCGAGAGGAACTCACCGTAGAGCCGACGCTCCCCCGTCGCCGGGTCGCGCGTGAAGCACACACCGGTGCCGGAGGCCTCGCCGCGGTTCCCGAAGACCATCTGGACGACGTTCACCGCCGTTCCGAGATCGTGCGGGATGTCGTTCGCGGCCCGGTACACCTGGGCGCGCGGCGCGTTCCACGAGTCGAAGACGGCGCGGTAGGCACGTCGCAGCTGGTCGCGCGGCTCCTGCGGGAACGGGCGTCCGGTCTCGTCCTTGTAGATCGAGGCGAACGTGGCTACGAGCTCGCGGAGATCGTCCGCGGTCAGGTCGACGTCCTGGGACACTCCCCGCGCCGCCTTCAGATCGGTGAGCGCCTGCTCGAAGCGATGGCCGGCGACCTCGTCGACGACCTCGCCGTACATCTGGATGAGCCGTCGGTACGAGTCGAACGCGAACCGCGCGTTCCCCGTAGACGCTGCCAGACCCTCGACCGCGACGTCGTTCAGGCCGAGGTTGAGGATCGTGTCCATCATGCCCGGCATCGAGACCGCCGCGCCGGAGCGGACGGAGACGAGCAGCGGGTCCCGATCGTCGCCGAAGCCCTTGCCGGTCCGCGCTTCGAGTGCGGCGATACGCTCGTCGATCTCCTCGTCGAGCCCGGTCGGAACGTCTCCGCCGGCAGCGAGGTAGGCGCGGCACGCCTCGGTGGTGATCGTGAACCCGTCCGGAACGGGCACACCGAGAGCGGTCATCTCGGCGAGGCCGATCCCCTTCCCCCCGAGGAGCTCACGGCCACCGCCCGAGCCTTCGGCGAAGTCGAAGACGTAGCGCATTTGCGGGGGGAATCTACCCGCACTAGTCGGGGAGCGGAAACATATGTGGTTGTCGCGCCGGGTATGCCGCCGAATCGCGTCCTCGTGTGACACCGGTGTGACATGGAGACATTGCCCTCCCCGCCATCGTGCGCCCCGACCACAAGCGCGTCATCGTCGCCGCCTGATCGTCTGCGCCGTCGCCGAAGACGCTCCCTCGCCCGACTTTCCACTCGGCGTCGAGCTCGGGGTGTTTCGTCCGCGGCGAACTGATTCACCCAAACTCATCGGTCGGTGACGCGCGATCTCGGCGGACGCCTTGGAAACCTAGGCTAGTTGGAATTTGTCGCGGAATGGGAGAGGATGGTCGCGATAAAAGCCACGTAGAGGAGGTCTAATCATGAAGAGGAGAACCGTCATCTTCGGCGCGACCCTCGCCGTCATCGCTTTGTTCGTCAGCATCGGGGTCGCGTACGGGACGCCGGGATCGGGTGCGGCGACCGTGTACCCAGCTCGCGGCACCGTCGGCAGCGCGACCGAGCAGATAGTCCTGGGGACACCGAAGACCGTGACTATCACGAGGACCGTGCGGGTGAAGACGAAGAAGGGAACGGTCAGAGCTCGCGTGAAGTTCCAGGTGCCCGGGATGCAATCGCACATCGCCTGCGGCGCGACGCCTTGCGACATGGTGTTCCAGGTGCTCACGATCCAGGCCGGTGGCTTCACGGGATGGCACACCCACCCCGGGCCGACGTTCGTCGCGATCGCTGAGGGAGAGGGGACGATGTATCGCGGCGGCGGAACCGGATGCACGCCCACCAAATACGCCGTGGGCTCAGGGTTCTTGCAGCACTCGACCGAGGTGCACAACATGCGGAACGAGGGCTCAACGGCGCTCGTCCTGCACGCGTTCTACCTCCTGCCGGCGGGAACGCCCAACGCGGCAATCCGGGTCGACCAGCCGCAGCCTGCGAACTGCCCGAGTATCCCGTAGGTCGGCCAGAGACGGGCGTCGCGGTTGGCGGCGCCCGTCTCTACCGGCTCGTGCCGCCGTACCGTGATTCGCTCGAACCCACGACACCTGGCTTGGGAAGCCATGCCGACGGTCGCCATGCTCGACGACGCGGCGGCTACTATCGCCTGCAGACATGGGGGTTCTGCGGCCCTGAAGCAACGCGACCCGCATGGCTACGTCACGACGTCCCAGAGGGTTTGGGCATGAGTGGGGCACGGGGCGTAGACTCGATGGCAAGCAAGTTGCCGCCCGAGGACCCGTTCTATTTCCCTGATCCAGACCTCTTTGGGCACCCAGATGCGTACCCACTGTTCACGGGCTTCGCGACGAGACTCGAGGAGGCTGGACTTGCGGGGCGCTTCCCTCGGGAGACCGAGCTTCGCCATATCGCCATCGAGCTGCTGGCCGAGCGCTCGACGGTGGAAGAGGTCGAGGAAGATCCGAGCATGATCGAGGATGCAATCGCCGAGGCGCAGGGCATCCTCGACGAGCGCCGGCGCTAGTACACGATTCCCGTCGCCAGCCGATAGGCGAAACCGTGAAAAACGGATTCGCGCGAATAGGCGGCGGTGATCCCTCCCGATCTCCGCGCCGGCGAATCGGGCCCCTTCGAGGGCCCTTTTCGTTCCCCGGGTGTGACACCGGTGTGACACTGCTCCTTCGCAAGGTTCTGATAGACAGAGCCGCGTGCCGGGACAGATCGTGGCGATAGGCGGCTTCGTGGCGGATCGGCGTTCGCCGCTCGACGACTTCATGTTGTCGCTCTCGAACGCGACCCGGCCGCGTGTCTGCCTCGTCCCCACGCCGGCCGGAGATTCCGATCGGATGATCGCAGCGTTCTTCGAGGCGTTCGCGAGTAGAGATTGCGAGCCCAGTTGCCTGCGACTGTTCGGCGTCCCCGAGCAGCCGGTCGAGCACCTCGCGCACCAGGACGTGATCTACGTGTCGGGCGGCAACACCGCGAATGCGCTCGCCGTCTGGTGCCTGCACGGTGTCGACCTCGCGCTTCGCGCAGCCTGGGAGCGCGGAGCGGTGCTCGGCGGCGTGAGCGCGGGCGCCAACTGCTGGTTCGAGTGTTGCGTCACCGACTCGTTCGGCATCGCGCTCGATGCGCTCCACGACGGCCTCGGGCTCCTCCCGGGAAGCTTCTGTCCGCACTACGACGGCGAGGTGCGAAGGCGACCGGTGTACCGCTCGCTGGTCGACGACGGGTTCCCGCCCGGCTACGCGGCGGACGACGGCGCGGCACTCCACTTCGACGGGCTCGAGCTGCGAGAGGTGGTGACCACGCACGCGGGTGCGACGGGTTACCGCGTCGGGCCCGGCGGCGAGACGTTGATCGCCGCGCGGCTTCTGTGAGGCGGGTCGCGATCGTCACATCCGCGAGCGGCAACTGGCGGGACAAACGTCGGACGCGAGATCGCCCTGCGGCTGGACGTGCCGTTCCACGAGCTCGACGCGCTCTTCTGGCAGCCGGAGTGGACGAAGCCCGGCCGAGGCGCGTTTCAGACTCGTGTCGCCGAGATCGTCGAAACCGACAGCTGGGTGATCGACGGCTCCTGCCAGAGCTGGATCGGCCAACTCGTCCTCGGAAGCGCAGACGTGGTCGTGTGGCTTGACCTGCCAACGCGCGTGTGACTCCCGCGTCTGCTCCGGCGAACCGTGACACGCGCGCGAAGCGGCATGGAGCTCTGGGCCGGCAATCGCGAGTCGCTAGCGCGATCGCTGGGCACGCGACGTGAGCTCGGCGATCCAGGCTGCCGCGCGCAGGCCGAGCCAGATCGGCGTGAGCAGAACGTAGAAGACGAAGTCGCCGAGAAACATCAGGAACCACCACAGAGCCAGCCAGCGGAACGGAATCCACCCCTTCTCGCGGATGTCCCCCTTCCCGCCCGGCGGAGGCCGGAACGGATGGCGCAGCGGCGGCTCGCCCGGAGCGCCGTACGGGCTCGGATCGGGACGTTCGTCGCTCACGTCTTCGCCGGTGCACGCCGACGCTTCTCGACGAGCCGGACGATCCGCATCGCGGTCTCCTCGACGGAGAGCTCCGTGACGTCGATCACGGGGCAGCGCAGTCGCTTGTGCAGCTTCGAAGCCTCCTCGAGCTCGGCGTAGACCGCCTCTAGCTCGGCGTAGCGCTTGCGCGGGCCGCCCATGCTCTTCACCCGCGCGGTGCGGATGTCGGCGAGGCGCTCGGCACCAATCGTGAGTCCCACGATCTTCGCAGGGTCGATCTCGAACAGCTCCGGCGGGAGATCGATCCCGCGCACGACCGGCACGTTCGCAGCCTTGTGTCCCAGGTACCCGAGGAAGATCGACAGGGGCGTCTTCGAGGTACGCGAGACGCCGACGAGCACGATGTCCGCCTCGTCGAGGCCCCTCCCCACTCCGTCGTCGTACTTCACGGCGAACTCGATCGCCTCGATCCGCTTGAAGTAGGTGGAGTCGAGCGGTGCGCGCGCGCCCGGCTCCATCCGCGCGGCGACGCCGGCGACACGCGAGATGGAGTCGATCGGATGGCCGAGCAGGTCGCAGTAGTGGACGCGCGCGCGGCGGCAGAGCTGGCGCATCGCGTCGCGGAGCTCCGGCGCGACGAGCGTGTAGACCATGACGGCCGGACGACCGCGCGCCTGCTGCACGGCGATGTGCAGATCCTCGACGTTCTCGACCCGCGGGTGCCGGACTTCCGCGAACGGCTGATCGGGGAACTGCGCCTCGAGCGCGAGCACGAGCCGCTGTGCCGTCTCGCCCGTCGAGTCGGAGACGATGTGGAGCTCGACCGGAACGCGCTCGTCGCTCATCCGCGGGAGGCTAGCGCCCGCGAGGTCGTATGCTCCGAACGACGTAGACAAGGAGGGAAGGATGGCATTCGAGGAGCTCAAGGCACGTCATAGCGTGGCCTGGGGAAACGGGCCGTACGAGCGCATCACGGACACGATTCGCGACATCCACGACCTGGTGATCGATCGAGTCGATCCGCAGCCGGGTGAGCGCGTGCTCGATGCCGCCACCGGGACAGGTGCAGTAGCCATTCTCGCCGCCAAGCGTGGTGCCGAGGTCATCGGGCAGGACATCGCACCCGTTCTCGTCGATACCGCTCGCGAGCGAGCGGCCGAGGAAGGCGTCACCGTGGAGTTCGAGGTCGGGGACGCAGAGGAGATGCGATACGACGACGCGAGCTTCGACGTCCTCATGTCGACATGCGGCGTGATGTTCGCACCCGACCACGAAGCGGTCGCGCGCGAGCTCGTCCGGGTGACGAAGCCCGGAGGACGGCTCGGGCTCGCCTGCTGGACACCCGGGCCTGGCATGGCACAGGTCTTCAAGATGATGGGGCCGTTCCTGCCGCCGCCAGTGCCCGGCGCAGGCAGCCCGTTCTCCTGGGGAAGTGAGGAGCACGTCCGCGAGCTGCTCGGTGACGACTTCGAGCTCTCCTTCGAGGAGCACGACTCCCCGCTCGCCCTTGCGTCCGGCGAGGAGTACTGGCGGCTCTTCTCGACCTCATACGGGCCGACGAAGACCGCCATCGGGGCACTCGACGAGGAGCGCCGCGAGGAGTTCCACGAGGCGTGGGTCGCATTCGGAGAGCAACATCGCGAAGGCGACGGGATCGTCCACCACCGCGAGTACCTGCTCACGCTCGGCACGCGCCGCTGAAGGGGTCAGGTCTTCCACGTTCCGCGGAGCGGGAACGTGGAAGACCTGACCCCGCGCGCGCGGCGGTAACGTCTCGCGGGTGCCCGACCTAGTCACGATGGACAAGATCGTGTCGCTCGCCAAGCGACGCGGGTTCGTGTTCCCGTCCTCCGAGATCTACGGCGGTCTCGGCTCGGCCTATGACTACGGCCACTACGGCGTTCTGCTCAAGGAGAACGTCAAGGCGCGCTGGCTCGAGGCGATGGTGCGCGAGCGCGACGACATCGTCGCCCTCGACTCGTCGATCATCCTCCACCCGGCCGTCTGGGAGGCATCGGGCCACGTCGCGGGCTTCGCCGACCCGCTCGTCGACTGCCGCTTCTGCAAGCGGCGCTACCGCGCCGATCAGATCGACCAGGCGCAGTGCGGCCAGCGGCCGAGCAAGCGGCCGGGCGACACGGAGCAGTGCGATCTCACAGAGCCGCGCCAGTTCAACCTCATGTTCCAGACACGCATCGGGCCGGTCGAGGAGACGGGCCAGGACGCCTATCTGCGGCCGGAGACCGCGCAGGGCATCTTCGTCAACTTCAAGAACGTGGCCCAGATCGCCCGCCGCAAGCCGCCGTTCGGGATCGCGCAGATCGGAAAAGCGTTCCGCAACGAGATCACGCCCGGCAACTTCATCTTCCGCACGCTCGAGTTCGAGCAGATGGAGATGGAGTACTTCGTGCCTCCTGCCGAAGCGACGCAGTGGTTCGAGTACTGGGTCGAGCAGCGGGTCGCATGGCACCTGCGCTACGGCCTGCGCGAGAGCCACCTGCGCGTGCGCCCGCACGATGCCGAGGAGCTCTCGCACTACTCGTCGGCCACGAGCGACCTCGAGTACCTCTTCCCGATCGGCTGGTCCGAGCTCGAGGGGGTCGCACACCGCGGCGACTTCGACCTCACGGCGCACACGGCCGCGTCGGGCACGAAGCTCGAGTGGGTGGACGGCCAGGAGCGTTACACACCGCATGTCGTCGAGCCCGCACTCGGCGTGAACCGCTCGCTGCTCGCGTTCATGGTCGATGCCTACGACGAGGAGGTCGTGGCCGAGCGCGAGCGGACGGTGCTGCGGTTGCATCCCGCCCTCGCGCCGGTCAAGGTCGCCGTCCTGCCGCTGATCTCCAAGAACGACGACATGGTCGGGAAGGCGCGCGCTTTGTACGAGGAGCTCCGACGCGCCGTCGTCGTCGAGTACGACGACTCGGGCCAGATCGGCCGACGCTACCGCCGCCAGGACGAGATCGGCACGCCGTACGCGCTCACGATCGACGAGCAGACGCTCGAGGACGACACGGTCACCATCCGCGACCGCGACTCGCTCGCGCAAGAGCGAATCCCGATCTCGGGGGCGCGCGCGCTCGTCCTCGACAAGCTTGCGGCCGACTGGACGACGCCGAAGCGCGACTGACGCTGCTGTAAGGGAACGATAAGAACGCTCCCGCAGAGGCTGGGCGACAATCGCCGAAACCGACCTCTGGAGGGCATATGCGAAGAATCGTGACCGCCGCATCCGGCGCCGTGGCCGTGGCAGCTGTGCTCGCACTCGGCATCGCCGTGGCAGGTCTGGCATCGGGCGGATCGCTCGGCGGAATCGGCGGGACGACGAGCGAGGAGACGACCGAGAAGCCGAAGACGACGAAGTTCCGCGCCGTCGCGACGGTCGGAGCCGAGGTGCCGAAGCCGACGGGCGTGAAGGTGGGTGCGCGTGGCACGTTCGACCTGACGAAGACTGAGTCGAGCGGCTCCTTCTCGATTGCCTGGACGCTCGCCTTCAAGAACCTCACCGGGAAGGCCGCTGCCGCGCACATCCACCGCGGCAAGGTGGGTAAGGCCGGCCCCGTGCTCGTCAGCCTCTGCGGCCCCTGTCGCTCGGGCCAGAAGGGCAAGGCGAAGATCTCGAAGAGCGTCGCCTCGGCAATCAAGGCGGGGACGACGTACGTGAACGTCCACACTGCGAGGAACGCTGCGGGCGAGATCCGCGGCCAGATCAAGAAGCGCTAGCTGCACGTTGCCGGGGTCTGGCTTCAGCCAGACCCCGGGCTCACCTCGGCGAGCCGCTCGGCGGCCAGCAGGATGGTGAGTGCCGTCTGCCCCTCTGTGAAGCCACCTCGACGTGCGCGCGAAACGGCTTCTGCGAGCGGCATCCGCACGATCTCCAGGTCTTCCCACTCCTCCTCGACCGGAGCTCCGATGATCTCGACGCCACGCGCCAGCCAGGCGTCGGAACGCAAGCTCGTGTGCGCGCTGGAGGAGTAGAACGTCGACAGATGCTGCCACTCGCGCGCAGCTCCTCCGGTCTCCTCGCGCAGCTCGCGATCCGCCGCGTCGCGTGACGACTCGCCCTCGCGGGCCGAGCCCGCCGGCACCTCCAGCGTCCAGTCGCGAACAGGGTGTCGGTACTGCCGCACGAGGAGGAGCTCGTCGGCATCGGTCACCGCGGCCACGAACACCGCGCGCGGAACCGCGAGGTACGTGTAGTCGGTCTCGCGCCCGTCGATCCGCACCCGATCGCGGATGACCGCGCGCCAGGGAGAGGCGGAGAGCAGCTCGCTCGACAACAGTGCCACGTCAGGAGCTTCCGAGACGTGACCTACGAGCTCGGCGAGTAGCGCACGCGTGCGCTCCGCGCCGATCCGTTCGACGTCGCGCGCCACGAGCCCCAGATCGACCGGGGTGTCGATGTCGCGCCACTGCTCGAGCTCGACGAGTCGAAGTCCAGCCTCCCGGCACCGCTCACGCGTGACGGCGAGCACGGCAGGCGTCGACCACGGGATCTCGCGGAAGGGCTCGTCGTGCGCCTCCCGCATGGCGACGAGCCAGTAGCCGCCGTCGGCGGCCGGGCCTAGAACGACGTCCGCACCGTCTGCAAGCGCTGCGAACGCTGCCGGAATCGCTCCCTCCGGAATGCCGGGCACGTCGGAGGAGACAATCGCGGTCGGTCCGTGGGCGACGTGCCGTGCCATGCCGAGTCCGAGCGCATCGCCGAGCCCCGTTCCCTCCTGAACTACGCGCGGGATGCCCGGAACGAGCGAGCCGAGCACCGAGGCGTCGTGCTCACTCGCACAGAGCAGGCGGACATCGACGGCCTGCTCGCGGCAGGCGTCGATCGTGTCCAGGAGGAGCGCCTCGTGGAGCGCTGCCGCCTGGGCGGCGCTCAACGGCGGGACGAGCCGGGTCTTGGAGCGCCCGCTGTTCGGTGCCTTGGCCACAACGAGAACGAGCATCAGTCGTCTTTCGCGCCGGCGCGGATCCACGCGGCGATCGTCTCGCGCTCGTCCCCGGTGAGCAGGTCGCGCTGGGACGGGTCGGGCGGGTGTGTAAGGAGGTAGCTCAGCTCAGGCCGTCCCGGGAGCACGCGAACGAACGCAGGCCGCGTCTCGGCCGAGACGCGAACGAGGTCGTCGTACGAGCGGCCGCGACGGAGATCGAGATAGGGATAGGCGACTGGATGACATGAGACGCAGCTCGCGTCGAAGATCGGCTGCACGTCCGCCGCGAAGCGCGGATCGTCTGCCCGGGCGAGCAGCGCCGGTGTGGCCGCCGCGGCGCCTGCCACCGCGACGACCGCCACGGCGATCAGCCGTCGAGCGTGAGGAACTCGGAGACGTTGCAATTCTCGTCGACCGCCAGGAACACCCACGGCCCCGGAAGCGCCTTGTCGATCGTGGTCGACCAGCGGCCCGGCGCGTTGTCCGGGCTGTGCAGCTCGAAGACGAGGCCCGCATTCGGATTCACCGCGAGCGTGTAGTTCCCGTCGAGGTCCGACCCGCGCACCGTCATCGCGAGCTCGAGACCCGTCACGCTCGGATTCGAGATGGTCGGGTTCGGGACGTTCCGGTCCGGCAGGCCGAACTGCGCCTCGACGGACTCACCCTCCTCGAGCGCGACGATGCGCGAGACGTAGATCGAGTTCGGTGCGTATGCCTTGAGCAGGAAGCGGCCGCTCGGTGCTTCGTCGAGCGTGTATCTGCCCGAAGCGTCGGTCAACGCGACGCGGTAGTGCTCTTCCCCACCCTCGAGCCCCGCGCCGACGAGGAGCATCGTGACGAGCGCACCGGAAACCGGCTCGCGCCGCTCGTCGATGACCGTGCCGGAGATCGTCCCGGTTCCGCGCTGCTGGGTCGCGAAGGCGGTCTCGCCCACGGCCGGCGGAGGCGTGCCGGGCGTCGCGACCTCCGGGCCGCCGGTCTCGCCGTCCTCGTTCTTCGCGCCGCCGAGAATCCAGTCGCGAACGGTCGCGAGATCCTCGGCGGCGATGGCAGGCGAGCGCGGTGGCATCCGCGTTCCGATCCCTGGGATGTCTGCGGTAACCGGGTCGCCGCCGAGCTTGAGATACAGGAAGCTGGTGGACGGATCGCCGGCGACGACGCGGGTGAGCGTCGGATCGAGCAGCGCCTCGATGCCGACGAGGTTGTCGTAGCTCACCTCGGCACGAAGGTCGAGCGACGAGTTGACGCCCGGATGACACCCTACGCAGCCGTACTCGTCGAAAACGCTTTGCACCTCGGAGTACGGAACGTTGCGTACGGCGTTGTCGTCGCCCCCGCCGCAGCCCGCGACGAGTGCAAGCCCGGCGGCCAGCACGCCGCCCGCGAGGATGAGTCGCGCGACCACCCCGACACCCTGGCCCGTCGGCTCCCGCGGGTCAAGGCCGGAGTCCTCAAGTTTCGGTGAACGACTGGACTACTTCTCGGTCAGTGCGAGCTTCGCGCCGAGCGCGAGGAACGAGCCTGCTAAGACGCGACGCATCCACGTCATCACCTGAGGTCGCGAGATCACGTGCTTTCTCACCGAGGCTGCCAGGACGCCGTACGCCGCAAACACGACGAGCGTGAGCAGCATGAAGACGGCACTCAGCTGCAGGATGCGCAGCAACACATGCGGCTCGTCCGTGCTCACGAACTGCGGCAGAAATGCGAAGACGAAGAGCGTGCTTCGGATTGAGAGTGTTGATAGGACGCCTGAGACGACGACGCTCAGCGCAGATCGCGGCTCGGTGTCGTCCACATCCACGGCAAGCGCGCCTTTCTCCCTCAGCGTCATCCAGGCATGTAGAGCAGATAGGCCACGCCGAGGTACTTGAGCGTCTGGAACGCGAGCGCGCTCGTGTGCAGCAGAGCCGCGAGACCCGTGATCGCCGCGAGCATGTGCGGGACGATGCCAAGCGCGCATCCGACCGCCGCGATCACGCTGGCGCGCGCTCCGCGCAGGGTGATTCCCACTGCGCACTACGAGACGCGGCGCAGCAGCCCGAGTCCGCGCTCGTGCCAGGCCGAACGGTGTGTCGTCCCCGAGGCAGCATCGGCGCCTGCTCGCGCGAACCAGTCGTACGCGCCGCACAGCGCATCGGCTCCCGACCGCGTCGCCTCCCACCCGAGAACCTTCGCGGCCCGCGAGCAGTCGAGGAAGAAGTCGCGACCCGCCGACTCGATGTGCCACGTGGAGAGTGGAGACAGGTGCAGCGCGTCGAGAACGCCCAGAGCCGCGCGGGCAGGACGCGCCGGAACGCCGACCACCCGGCTCGAGCTCTCCGCGTGCTCGATGACCGCCTCGAGATCCTGCCGGACTGTTCCCGAGATGCCTCCGCCGACGTTCAGCACTCCACTCGCTTCGCACGCGGCTGCGAGGAAGACCGCGGACACCAGATCGGCGACGTCGAGCAGTTGGTAGCGGTTGCTCCCGTCGCCGATGACGTAGATCCGCCGACCTTCGCGGATCCAGCGGAAGAGGATCCCGAAGACGCCGAGGCGCTCCGGCCCGATGAACGCCGCAGGGCGCAGCACGAGCGGAGCCGGCGCGGCCGCGAGCCACAACTGCTCGGCGCGGAACTTTGAGCGCCCATACGGCTCGATCGGTCGTGGCTCGTCGCCTTCGCGCCGCGGTGAGCGACCGAGCCCGTAGACGACACCGGACGAGATGAAGACCGAGCGCACCACCCCCGCCTCCGCGCACGCGCGTGCGAGGCGCTCGCTCGCAACCACGTTGGTCGAGTCTAGATCGCCACCGGAGGGCAGAGCGGCTGCGGCGTGCACGACCACGTCGACGCCGTCGAGCGCTTCGCGCAGGACGTGCTCGTTGCGGACGTCGCCGACGACGACATCCACGCCGCTGAACTCGTCCTCGCTCGGAACGACGTCGAGCGAGCGCACTGCAACACCATCCGCAGCCAGCCGCCGCAAGAGATGAACCCCGAGGAAGCCGGAGCCTCCGGTGACGAGCCAGGTCACGAGTACCTCGCGACGACGCCAAGCATCCGCACGCCCGCTCTAGTCGACGGCACAAGGCGTCCGGAGACCTTCGACACACCTCCGCGCCGAGCGCGCGAGGCGACCGCGACCTCCACGACCGGATACCCCAAGCGGGCTGCCTTCACGACCATCTCCGTCGGCCAGCCATACGTCATCTCGGCGAGGTCGAGCTTCTCGAGAACGTCGCGGCGGATCGCGCGAAACGGCGGGATGTCAGCTACCGGCGCGCCGTACCACCAGCGGACGAGCCCCGACACGAGCCGGTTCCCGATCCGCTGGTGGACGTGCTGCGCGCCGGCCTCCGGCTCGACGCGCCTGCCGAGAGACAGCGCCGCCTCGCCCGCGAGCACGGGCGCGAGCACGAGCGGGAGATCCGCCGGGTCGTCGCTTCCGTCACCGTCGAGGAAAACGACGATGTCCGCGTCGGACGACTCGACGCCGGTGAGGCATGCGCGCCCGTAGCCGCGGCGGGGCTCGAGAACGACCCGCGCTCCCGCCGCCTCGGCCGCGTCACGCGTGCCATCCGTCGAGCCGCCGTCGACGACGACGACCTCCTCCACGATGCCGGATGGGATCTCTCGCACGACACTCGGGATCGCCTCGACCTCGTTCAGCACGGGAATCACCGCAACCACGCGCGGCGACGAGGGAGCGACGACGCTGACCGGTGCCGCACGCGGTGGCCGAGCGAGGTGGAGCACGGTCAGCGCAAGGAACGGCGCGTAGATCCCAGTACGCACCCACCACGGAAGTGGGCCTCCCTCGAGCCCGAAAACGTACAGGAGCGGCAG
>Ga0136631_10000019_pt1 | contig 43163 bp, 11 predicted proteins | sample AntDrymUQ6012206_2_FD_104655 | JGI IMG/M metagenome (GOLD analysis project Ga0136631, IMG submission 104655) | Polar desert sand microbial communities from Dry Valleys, Antarctica - metaG UQ601 (22.06) | ecosystem: Environmental > Terrestrial > Soil > Desert | place: Antarctica: Dry Valley... | reverse complement strand
CTCGCTGACCGATGGCTACCGGCCGTTCGCATCCTGCATCCCTGGCCCGAGCGGCGCTTCGACGCCAGAACCCAAGGCAGGAGCCCAATGCGTTAAACGCGCACGTTGGGATCTGCGCGGGGGCCGCCCCAACCCGAAAGGACCAAGAGCGGTCCCTACCGCGATTCTTCGGGGGCGAGTTCGGGGGTGACGGTGACGCGGAGTTCGAGCGTCTGGTTGGGCTTGTCGTAGACGGCGGTCACGTCGAAGGCGGCGAACAGTTCGGCGAGCTCGTCGGGCGCTGCGGTCCGCAGGGTCGGGCGCAGATCGGGGATGGCGTCGAGCATGGCCTCGATCTCGTCCGGGCTCGTGCCGTCTGGCCGTCGTGTTTGCAGCGTCTGGATGGCTTCGTCGGTCGCGGCGCGTCGTGTGCTGAGCTCCTCGATGCGCCGGTCGCGAGCGCAACGGCGGGATGGCGCGGGTCGTCGTGCTCTTCGAGGCGCACGCTCTGGCGGTACAGCGATCGATCGACCTCGTCTCGCTCGAGACGCAGGCGCTCGAGGTCGGTGTCGTGCTCGCGCCAGCAGTCGGCGACCGATCGGGCGAGGTCGTCGCGCAGCAGCCGCAGCCGGTCGGGTCCGAACAGTCGGCGGCCCATGAACTGTGCGCGCCGCCGGGCCACTTGAGTGATTTGTCGGTCCGCCGGGCTGGCGGATTCGACCGACGAGACCATGGATCCGAATGGATCTCAAGGCCATGCCGCCGCTCTTGTACTGCGGGTGCTCATCGGCAAGCGGGATGATGACGAGGCTGACTTAGAGCCCAGCGTCGGTGTGCGCCCGACTGTTGCGTGGCGGGGTACCGTCGCGGCCGCACACCGGCGTGATCACGCCGCCTTCCGCTCAGGTGTCGATGTCACGGCGGTTGAACGCGTGCTGCGCGATGGCGACCAGCACCGCGGCAGAGCCCGCCATCAGGAGAATGTGTCCGAGTCCGAGGCCGTTGCGCAGCGGCTCGTAGCCCGTGGCGTGGTAGAAGGGCGACAGCTCCTTGACGAAGTGCAGACCATCGATCTGCGGGCCGACCGTGTTGAAGACGTAGGTCAGCACGCCGATCACCGCACACCATGCGACAACCGTGGCCCGCCGGCCGGATACCGCGCCGACGGTCATCGCCAGGATCGCGAACACGGTTCCCAGCAGTGCGATGCCGAGGCAGGCCGCTCCGACGTCAAGCACGCTCACGCCCATGTCGAGCGTCGCGGACAGCAGCGACACCTCAACCCACAGCAGCAGGGCGAGGCCGAACATGATCACGGCGATCGCGCCACAGCGCTCGAGCAGCAGGCGCCGCCGGCTCACCGGGTGTGCGAGGTAGAGATCGAGCGTGCCGGCCTCCTCGTCGCCAGCCAGCAGGCGCCCGCCGACGAGGATGGCGAAGACCAGCAGGAGGATCGGCACGAGCAGGCCGAAGACCGTCGCGTGCAGGAAGCCGGCGCCGCTCGAGAGGTCGTCGAACGACAGGGCCGACGCCACTCCCGACGGCATCGATTCGGCCGCATTGGAGTCCTTGAACTGCGGATAGGACCCTCCGTAGATCGCGACCACCATCGCTAGGCCGAGGCCCCAGGCGAAGATGTTCCGCGACAGGTCCCGCAGGGTCTTGCCGACGATCGGTGCCTCAATGGGCATGCTGTGCCTCCTCGTACTCGCCGATGAAGATTTCCTCCAGGTCGGGCTCCTCGCTGACGATGTCGAGCACCTCGAACCGCGCAGCGGCCTTGACGAGCGCGTCGGGCACTCCGTTGACCTGGCAGTGCAGCTCGCTGCCGCGGACCTCCAGGTCGGAGACGTTGGGCAGTCGCGAGAACTCCGACTCGGGCACCTCTGTCGCGAACTGGATCTCGACGCGGCGCACGGCCCGGCGTCGGATCGCCTCGACGTCGTCGACGGTCACGAGGCGTCCCCCGCGGATGATGCCGACGCGGTCGGCGGCCGTCTGCACCTCACTGAGCACGTGTGAGGACATGAAGACGGTGGCGCCGCGCAGCCGGGCCTCGGAGACGAGCTCGAGGAACACCTGCCGCATGAGCGGGTCCAGGCCGCTGGTCGGCTCGTCGAGGATCAGCAGCTCGGGGTCGTGCATGAAGGCCTGGACGATGCCGACCTTCTGCTTGTTGCCCTTCGAGAGGCCCTTGATCTGGCGGCTCAGGTCGAGGTCGAGGCGGTCTGCCAGCGCGGGGATCCGGTCCCTCCCGGCGCCGCCGCGCAACCGGGCCAGGAAGCGCAGCAGCTCGTCGACGTTCTGGCGGCTCTCGAGTGCCAGCTCGCCGGCGAGATAGCCGGTCCTCGAGCGGATCTCGATGCCCTTGGTGAGCGGGTCCATCCCGAGCACCCGCACCCGACCACTGGTCGGGCGCAGCAGGTCCAGCAGCAGCCGGATCGTGGTGCTCTTGCCAGCTCCGTTGGGGCCGAGGAAGCCGTACACCTCGCCCGTCCTCACCTCGAGATCGAGACCGGTCAGCGCCGGATGGGAGCCATACGCCTTGCTCAACTGCTCCGTCTGGATCGCGTGTTCGCTCACTGCCGTCAGTCCCTTCGTCGCTGTTTGCGCTCGGTCTCGTGGCGTTCGAGGATCGGCCGCAGCTCGTCTCGCATCCACTCGTACAGGTCGGTGACGTTCTCCAGCCGCGCGCGCCGCTCCTGCGGCGCATCGGCCATCAGGCGGCGTCCCTGTTCCAGGATGTCGAGGAACGACGTCAGCTCGGCGAGCGCGCGCAGCACGGTCGCTCCCCAGCCCTCGTCGTCGATGCGAAAGTAGTCGCGCCGCTCGCCTGGCTTGACGACGCGCTGCACGAGCCCGGCGCCGACCAGTTGGCGCGTGGCCGTGCTGATCGATCCGCGGCTGGCCTGGAGCACCTCGGCGAGCTGCGTCGCAGTCTGCGCGGGGGGATCGCAGATCAGGAGATAGCCCACGATCCGACCGCACATGCGGGGCATCGGGCCGCGCTGCTCGAAATACAGCGCGACATCCTCGACGAAGTCGAGTTCCCGATCCGTGACGCCGTGGACTAGCTGATCAGAACTTTCAGTATGCACTGATCGTTCGAATCATACAGATATGGATGCTACGGTTCACCGGTGCTCGACGCGGCGACGGACTTCGACCGCTGGATCCTGCGTCCCGCGCCACGCGACGGTGGCGACCTGCGCCTGCTGTGCGCCCCGTACGCGGGCGGCAGCACCGCGGCGTTCCACGGCTGGGCGGACGCTCTGCCGGCGAGCGTCGATGTCTGGCTGCTGCGCCTCCCGGGCCGCGACGTGCGCCTTCGGGAGCCGCTCATGACCGACATCGCTGAGCTCGTGCCCGCGATCGCGGCCGCGATCGCCGACCGGCTCGAGGAGCCGTTGGCGCTGTTCGGGCACAGCCTCGGCGCCTCGATCGTGTTCGAGCTAGCCGGCCGGCTCGCCCGCGAGCATGGCGTGGACGCCGCCCACCTCGCCGTCTCCTCGCGTTGCGCGCCGCACATTCCCGTGTCCTACGGGCCAATCCACACGCTGCCGTCCGACCAGTTCGTGGAGGCGCTCGACCGGCGCTTCGAGGCGATCCCGCCGGCGATCAAGGAGGACCCCGCGCTGCGCGAGCTCTACCTACCGATCCTGCGTGCCGACGCGCAGCTCCTCGAGACCTACCGGCCGACGCTTGACGCCCCGCTGAACTGCCCGATCACCGCGTACGGCGGCCGCGAGGACCCCGAGGTCTCCGAGCAGCAGCTCGCGGCCTGGGCGCGGCACACGCGGGGCGTGTTCTCGCTGAGGATGTTCCCCGGCGGTCACTTCTACCTCCAGCACGAGCGAGATGAGCTCCTGCGGCTGCTCTCGAGCGACCTGCTCAGGTGCCTCGTGCCGTGACGGTCGCCGCGCCCGCCGCTCATCTGTCGTAGTACCAGGACATCGGCGCCGCGCCGGTCTGGGCGGGCGCCGGCCCGGCGAACCGCGAGCGCAGCTCGTCGAGCTTGGGCAGCGATGTGAGCACCGTCTCGAACGGCAGGCCGAAGTCCAGCAGGCACGCTATCTCGTCGACGCCGAGTTCGGCGAGTCGCCGCACGACCAGCTCGCAGCGATCCGGCGTGCCCAGCAACGAGCGTCGCTGATAGAAGTCCTCGGCGGCGGCGGCTGCCAGCAGCTCCTGCTCCTCGTCGGTGATCGTCGACGAGGATCCTGCGACCGCCGCGTCGCTCCGCTTCTGGGAGATGAACGAGGTCAGATAGGCCCGCACCGGATCACGCACCAGAGCTCGCACCTCGTCCTCGTCGTCGCCGACGAAGGTGTGCAGCCCGACGGTGATCGTGCCGCCTTCGGGGTCCAGGCCCGCGTCGGCGCGCGCGTCGCGATAGCGAGCGATGTTGTCCGCCAGCCGCTCCCAACTGTCGAGCAGGGTCAGCACGCCAAGCCCGCGGGAGCCCGCCGCGATCCAGGTCTTCGGGTTGGAGGTGTGCACGAGCCAGAGCGGCAGCTCGTGCTGGACCGGGCGTGGATAGGTGCGAACCTCCAGCTGCTGGCCCTCGGGACCCGGGCAGTGGACGATGTCGCCGCGCCACAGGGCGCGCAACGTCTCGATCCCGTCGAGCGTGATCTCGCGACGACGCTCGTAATGGTCCGGGTAGAAGACGAAGTCGCCGCGGTGCCAGCCGGTCGCCAGGCAGACGCCGGCCCGTCCGCCGGAGAGCTGGTCGACCAGCGACCACTCCTCGACGACCCGCACCGGATGATGATGCGGGAGCACCACACTGCCGGCACGCAGCTGAATGCGCTCGGTGATCGTGGCGATCGCCGCGCTCATCACCGACGGATTTGGGAAGCTGCCGCCGAACTCCTGGAAGTGGCGCTCGGGCGTCCAGATCGCAGTGAACCCATGGTCGTCGATGAAGCGCGCGACATCGAGGATGAAGCGGTACCGCTCACCGAAGTCGTAATGGTCGTTGGCGGAGAAGAAGTAGACGCTGAAGTCCATCGTGTGGATGGGGGTCATCGGTGCTCTCCCACGGTCGTCGGCTCGGCGGCGCCGCTGCCGTGCAGCACCGGACGGATCAGCTCGGCGATCTGCCGCAGGTTTTCGTCGTGCACGATCGTGAAGTGATCGGCCTCCATCTCGTGCACGGTGAGGCGCGTACCCGCGAGGCCGGCAAGGCCGTTCGTCCGATCTCCGTCGAGCCGCCGGATCTCCGGCATCCCGTACGGGTTGCCGGGCGCGGAGAAGCCTTGCGTGGCATGGAAGACGAGCGTGTCCACCGGCTCGGGGAAAGGCTGCGGCAGGTAGCCCGACAGAAGCTCGTTGTTGAGTTGCAGCACCTCCCACTTGCGCTGGGCCAGCAGGCGCACCGTCGCGGGCGCGGGCGCGGCCGACGAGCCGGCGGCGACGTGGGAGGCGATCCTGTCCAGGCGCTGCGCCTCGTCGCAGTCGATCAGCATCTCGACGTCGATCAGCTCTGGCACGCCCCAGAGCTGGCAGAACGAGTTCCCGATCAGCATCATCGTCAGCGCGTCCTGGTGCTTCTCGCCGACCTCGCTGGTGTCCACGCCATCCCAGGCGGCGGTCCCCGGCATCAGCGGGTCGATGAGGCAGAGGTGGGCCATGGGCTCGCCGACCGACACGAGCTGGAGCGCCATCTCGTAGGCGACGACCCCGCCGAGCGACGCGCCCCCGAGCGTGTACGGGCCGTGCGGGAAGGTCTCGCGCAGCGCCTCGACGTAGTGGGCGCACATCGCGCGCAGATCGCCGAAACGGCGAAAGCGCGACTCCATGTCGATCTGCTGCACCGCGAACAACGGGTAATCGAGGCCGAGGTGACGCGACAGGTACATGCAGTAGCTGACGTCGCCGAACAGGTGGTGGGCCCAGATCGATGGCGCGCGTGCTCCCCCGCGGTTGATAGCGACGAGCGGGCTGAGGTCGCCGTTGCCGGCCGCCTGCCCGCCGTCCAGTCCGCCGGCCGGTTCGCGCGCGACGCCAGCGGCCGGTGCGTCGGCGGCCGCATCCGCGACGTGCGGGGCGGGCGCGAGCGCGGCAGCGAGCGCGTCACACTCGACGCGCGTGCCGGACGTCTCGATCACCCGCGGCGGGGGCGCGAGACGGCGGCTCCAGTCGCCGCCGACTGCGCTGCCGTGCACGACCGTGGCCGCGGGCAGGCCGGCCAGCGGCCGGGCGGGGTGCTGCGGCACCCCGGCGGCGATGGCACTGCGCCAGCCGGCTGCCGCCGACAGCCAGTCGCGCAGTCGCGCTGCGGACATCGGCGCCGCGGCCGCTAGCCGCTCCACGGCGGCCGTGAGCCGCTCGGCATCGCCGCTGGCGGGGAGCTCGTGGGCCTGCGGGCGGGTCGCGCCCCAGGCGCCCGCCAGCGTGCCGGCCACGGCCGCCAGGTGGTCCGCGGAAGCGTCGCCGGCCGCGCCGGGCTCCGGGGCGTCGATCAGCAGCAGGCCGCGCACGTCCCGGCCGCGCTCGAGCAGCACGCGCGCGACCTCGACGGCGAGCGCCCCGGCCAGGCCGTGGCCCGCGATCCGGCATCCGGCCGCGGACGCGTCGTGCTCGTCGATCGCGGCGGCGAGGCTTTGGGCCAGCAACGCGAGGTCCGCGAGCGGCGGCGCGTCGGGGAAGCCCGGCGCCTCGACCCCGAACACCGGTCCGTCGGATTGGATCGCGTCGAGCAGCGGCAGTGCCCAGCTCAGCTCCCCGGTGTCCCCGGCCACGCAGTACAGCGGCAGGCCATCGCCGCTTGCGGTGAGGGACACGACCCGCGCCGCAGCGGGCGCGGCGAGCGCAGGCACCGCGCCGCCGGAGGACGGCGGCGGCGACTCGGCTGACTGCACGGGGCGTGTCGCCGCCGACGCCTCGGTGGCGGCCGCCGGGCTCCCCGGGTCGCCGGCGAGTGAGCCGGCGCTCGCGGCGGTCAGCGTCTGCGGGTGCTCGGCCGCAAGGTGCTCGACGAAGCGGTCGAGCGTCGCATGCTCGAAGATCGCGGCCATCGCGATGTCGTCCCCGAAGGTCGACTGGATGCGCTGCATGATCCGCAGCGCGGCGATCGAATCGATCCCGTAGGCGGAGAAGTCCCGTCCAGGATCGATCGCTTCGGGCTCCAGCCCGATGCCCTGCGCGACGTAGGCGCGGATCTGCTCGTGCAGGCGTGCGTGGGGATCGTCGGTGACGGCGGGCGCCGCGACCACCGGCCGCTCGGCCGGGCTCACCGAGGATGGCGGTGCGCCGGCGCTCGCGGCGGGCGCCGCCACGACCGGCGACGCGGCCGTGCCCGCGGGCGCCACGCCGCTCGACATCGCCTCGAACCAGTAGCGCTCGGGCGCGAAGGGGTAGGTCGGCAGCGGGACCCGGCGGCGGTTCGCGCCCGCGTGCAGCGCTGCCCAGTCGACCGCGATCCCGCTGGTCCAGATCGGCGCGAGAGCCCGCGTGTCGCCATCGCGAACGAGCGTTGCGAGGTGCCGCTCGTCGGCAAGGGCGCGGATCGTCGAGTCGTCGGCGCCGTCCGGCCGGGACGTGAACACGTCCGGGTGCTCCTCTCCGTCGAGGAAGGCCCGCAGCGCCTCGCTCAGTGCTTCCAGCGAGTCGCCCACGATCGCCAGCCTCGACTCCAGCGCCGGCCGCCCGACCTGCAGCGTGAACGCGACGTCGGCAGCCGGCAGCGCGCGCATCCGGCCCGTGGCAGCGAGGCGCTCGAGCCGGCCGAGCAGCCGCTCGGCGTAGACGCGCAGCCGCTCGCCGTCACGCGCGCTGAGCACGAAGGCGTGCGGACGCGCCGGCCCGACGCCGCCGGGCCGCGGAGCGCGGTCGCGCTCGTCGGCCTCCTCCAGCACCACGTGGGCGTTGGCGCCGCCGAATCCGAACGAGCTCACGCCGGAGCGCCGCGGCCCTCCGTCGCGCGGCCGCGTCCACGGGCGTGCGTCGTCCAGCAAGAAGAACGGCGTATGTGCGAGCTCCAGCAGCGGGTTGGGCCGCTCCAGGTGCAACGTCGGCGGCAGGACGCCATGCTCGAGCGCGAGGATCGCCTTGATCATCCCCGCGATGCCGGCCGCGGTCTCGAGGTGGCCGACGTTCGTCTTGACGCTGCCGAGCCCGCAATGCTGGCGGTGGCCGTTGCCGCCCAGCGCAGAGAACGCCCTCACCAGGCCCTCGACCTCGATCGGGTCGCCCAGCGCGGTGCCGGTGCCGTGGGCTTCGATGTAGCCGATCGCCTCGGGCATCACGCCGGCGCGCCGGTGGGCACGCGTGATCACGTCGGCCTGGGCGGTCGGGTTGGGCGCCGTGAGCGAGGTCGCGCGGCCCCCGTGGTTGGTCGCGCTGCCGATGATCAGGGCCCGCACGCGATCGCCGTCGGCGCGCGCGCGTGACAGCGGCTTGACGAGCAGCGCGCCGACGCCCTCGCCACGCACGTAGCCGTCTGCGCGGTGGTCGAAGGACTTGCAGCGTCCGTCGCCGGCGAGCATGCCCGCGCGACCGAACGCGACGAAGCCGTTGGGACTGAGGATCACGTTGACCCCGCCCACCAGGGCCTGGTCGCAGTCGCCGTGCTCGATCGCCTGCACGGCGCGGTGAACCGCCGTCAGCGAGCTCGAGCACGCGGTGTCGATCGGCTCCGAGGGGCCGTGCAGGTCCAGCAGGAACGAGATCCGGTTGGCGAGCAGGCTGTGGTCGTTGCCGGTGGCGAGCTGGCCGTCCACGTCGGCGCCGGCGGCCAGGAGCAGCTGGATGTACTCCGAGGAAGCGACGCCCACGAACACGCCGGTGCGCGATCCCGCGAGCGAGCCGGGGTCGTGACCAGCGTCCTCGATCGCGGACCATGCCGTCTGCAGGAACAGCCGATGCTGGGGATCCATACAGCGCGCCTCGCGCGGGGAGAATCGAGAAGAAGCCGGCATCGAAATGGTCGACGTCGCTCATGAAGCCTCCCCAGCGACAGGCCACCCCGCCAGAATCGACGCCCGGGTCGCCGAGCGTGTCGCGCCAGTCGAAGCGCTCGGCGGGGATCTCCGTGATGAGGTCACGGCTGGCGATCAGGTTCGCCCAGAACGCGTCGACGTCGGGTGAGCCGGGGAACGTGCCGGCCATGCCGACCACTGCGATCGGCTCTCGGTTACTGCGCGGGCTCGCCGGAGGCGACGGCTCTGGGTGCGGTGTCGGCACCAGCGTCGCGGGGGGCTCGTCGGCGGCCTGGCTCTCTGCCACTCCCATCTCCGCCGTCGCAACGGCGCCGCCGCGCAGTCGCGCCGCCAGTTCGCCGACCACGCCGGCCACGTCCGGGTGTGCGAAGAGCGCGGTCGGCGAGACGTCGAGGCCGAGCGACTCGGAGACACGGTCGGACAGCTCGACGAGCGTGACCGAGTCCAGGCCGAAGTCGCTCAGATGGTCGTCCATCGAGATCTCCTCGGCTGGGACGTCGAGCACCGCGCCGACGGCTTGGACGACCACCTTCCGTGCCGCGTCCTGCGTGTCGTGGTCTACGTGGTCGGCGATGGTCATGGGAGACGAACCTCCGGAACCGTGGTCGAGTGGGTCGGCGAGCCAGAACTGCTGACGGGCGAACGGGTAGCCGGGCAGGGAGACGATCTGCGGGCGCACGGCGTGCAACCGCTCCCAGCCGATGACGGCGCCGGCAATCCACGCCATCCCCAGCTCGAGCAGCTGCTCAGGCGGCGGGTCGGGCTCGAGCACCGGGACGGCGGGCGTGATACGACGCTCGGCAGCCCCGATCGTGGCCGTCGCGATGCCACTCTCGTCGCCTGCGGCGAACGCCTCCAGCGCGCCGGCCATCGCCGCCGTGTCGGAGGCGACGAGGGCTAGCCGGGCCGGCAGCGCCGTGCGGCCGATCTGCAGCGTGTAGGCGATGTCGGCGAGCGCGAGCTGCGCGCCCTGCTCGCGCAGGAATCGGGCGAGGCGCTCCGCATGGGCACGCAGCCGCTCGGGACGGCGAGCGGACAGGACCACGAGCTGCGGGCGCGCGCTGTCCGGCTCGCTCGGCCGCGCGGGCCCCGGGGCCTCCTCCACGACCACGTGGGCGTTCGCGCCGCCGGCGCCAAACGAGCTGATCGCCGCCCGGCGGCGCGCCCCGCCGGGCGGTGCCGGCCACGGCTCGAGTGCCTGGACGAGGCGCAGGGGCGACCGTCCCAGTGCGGGAGCGAGCGGATCGGCGTCGATCGTCGGGGCCAGCTCGCGGTGGCGCAGCGCCAGCAGCACCTTGGTGAGCTGGGCGATCCCGGACGCGGCTTCGAGATGGCCGATGTTGGGCTTCAGCGAGCCGATCGCGCACGGTGCGTCGACCCCGGCGGGCCGCAGCACGCGCCCGAGCGCCTCGACCTCGACCGCGTCGCCGACCGGCGAGCCCATCGCCTGCCCCTCGACGTAGCCGATCGTGCCGGGATCGATGCACGAGCGCCGGAGCGCTTGGGCGATCAGCTCGGCCTGCGCGTCCACGCTCGGCGACATCATGGTCGCCGACGAGCCGTTGGCGTTGATCGCCGAGCCGATCAAGACGCCGTGGATGCGGTCGCCGTCCCGCTCAGCGTCGGCGAGGGGCTTGAGCACCACCGCGCCGACGCCCTCCCCGATGACGAACCCGTCGGCGCCGTCGGCGAACGCGCGGCTGCGTCCGTCGGAGGACAGCATGCCGGTGACCTCGAGGCCGAGGTGGTGCGCCGGATGCAGGATCAGGTTGACGCCGCCGGCGATGGCCAGCTCGCACTCCGACCGGCGCAGGCTTTCGTACGCCAGGTGCAGCGCAGTCAGCGACGACGAGCAGGCCGTGTCGACGGCAAGGCTGGGGCCGTCGAGCCCGAAGGCATGCGAGGCGCGGTTGGCGATCGCCCACTGGGCGGAGCTGACGGTGACGCGTGCACCCCGCTCCCACTCCTGCAGGGCGCACAGCTGGTACGGGGCGTGCATGACGCCGGCGAAGACCCCGACGCCGGCGCGCCCGGAGCGGCGGGCGAGTCCGTCGAGTCGCTCCCGCGAGTACGCGGCGTCCTCGAGCACCGTCCAGACCGTCTGCAGGAAGAGACGCTCCTGGGGGTCCATGCGCTCGGCGTCGCGCGGCGAGATCCGGAACAGGAGCGGGTCGAAGTGGTCGACCTCGTCGAGGAACGCGCCCCAGCGGCGCCCGCGGTTGCAGGTGGTGACGGCATCCGCCCGCCAGCGCTCAGGAGGAACCTCGGTGATCGCTCGCCGCCCGTCGCGCAGGGACGTCCACAGCTCGTCGGGATCGGCAGCGCCCGGATACCGACCGGCCAGCCCGACGATCGCGATCGGCGCCGGGAGCTCGACGCCGCTGGGCGGGCCGGGGGCGACCGACGGGGCACCGAGGCCGGAGGGCGCGCCGGTGACGGGCGGCACCGTCCTTGTGGCACTGACGGGTGCGGGCTCCTGTGGCGCCGCCGCCGGGGGGTGGCCGGCAAACGCGCTCGCGGGCTCCTGCGGCGCCGTCTCCGCGGGCTCGCCGGACGTGCGGATCGCGTTCGGCCCTGCCGCCGCGACAGGACCGGTCGCTGAAGCGAGACGCTCGGCGAGGAGCGGCCCCGCGTGCTCGGCGAGGAGCGGCCCCCCGTGCTCGGCGAGCGCGGCGGCTACCTGCTCCAGCGAGCCCCCCTGAAACGGCAGGTCGGCGGGGATCGGGCCGAGCTCCTGCTCGAGCCGGTCGACGACCTCCATCGTCACGAGCGAGTCGGCGCCGTAGAGATCGAGCGGGGCGCTCGGGTCGAGCTCGTCCTGCTCGATCTTCAGCACCGCCGAGAAGTGGCGCGCGAGGTACGCGCTCACGGCCTCGTGCGGTGCCTGCGGCCCGGAGTTCGCGCCGGCAGGAGGAGGCGCAGCCAGACGCTGCTCGGCCGAGCGGCCGCCGCCGGCGGGACGGTCCGTGCTGGCCTCCTCGGCGAGGGTGCGCTCCGCCGGCTCGCGTCCCGCCCCGGTGCTCGCCTCGGGCTTCACGGCGGGTGACCGAGGGACCGGCCGCCACCCGTCGTGCTCGGCGACGATCACGTGCTGCCCCGCCGCCTCCTCGTCGTGACCGGGGACGCCGAATGCGCGAACGTCGCGGAGGTCCGCGTCGATCAGCGCCGCATGCCACTGCCCTACGCTGAGCAGCGGGCCGTGGGGGAGGCGCCGCTCGCGGTCGGCCGCCAGCCACCAGCCGTCGGTCAGGCCGAATACGAGCGTGACCGATTCGAGGACCGTGGTCGCCTCGTTGAGGACCAACACGCCGCCGGGCGCGAGCAGAGCCTTGACGTTGACGAGCGTCGCGCGCACGTCCGGCGTCGCGTGCAGGACGTTGCTCGCGAGGATCACGTCATAGGTGCCCGTGACTCCCTGGCTGGCTGGGTCCACGGCGATGTCCAGTGGCGCGAACCGAAGCGGCGAGCCGTCGAGTCCGAAGCGCTCGCGCGCCTTGCGGACGAGACCCGGTCCGATGTCCGTGAACAGGTAGTGGACGCGAGCGAGGTCGAGCTCGGAGCGCTGCAGCCGCTCCAGCACCGGGCCCGTCGTGCCGCCGGTGCCGGCGCCCACCTCCAGGACGCACAACTCGCCGCCCTGCGCCAGGCGGGCCTGAGCGACGCCGGCGACGGCCTCGGCGCACAGCCTGTTGAAGTGCGCCGAACGCGGATCGTCGCGGTACAGCGGCGCCAGCCGCTCGACCGAGCCGCCCGGGAAGAGCACATCGATGCCCCGGCGCCGTCCGCTCAGCACCGCGGGCAGCGCGGCGGCGCAGTCCGCCATCAGCGCCAGCGCCGCTCGCGCGTGCGGCCAGCGGCCCGCGATCTCGGCCTCCAGCGCGTCGCGGTCGTCACCGCGCTCGACTGCTGCAAGGGTGCGCAGGCGATCGCCGTCGCGCTCCAGGAGGCCGCCGGCGACCAAGCCGGCGACGAGCGCTTCCAGGAGCGGTCGCCGCTGGTCGACGACCTCCAGCCGGCGTGCCAGCGCGTCCAGGTCGTGCAGCTCGCCGGCGCCCCGCATCACGCCCGCTCCCTGCACCGCCTCGAGGACCAGCCGCCGAGCGTGGGACCGCATCTGCTCGAGGTGTTCGGCACCCGGCACCTGGGGCGCGTCGCGCAGCGCCGCCGCCGTCGCCTGCACGGCGGCACGCAGCAACCCGCAGGCGCGAGGCGACACGGGCTCGACGATCGTTCCGGCATCGGCGCTGTAGGCCTCCATCCGAGCGGCCGACGCCTTGAGCGGCGCGAGCTGCGCTGCTCCCGAACCGAGCGCCCGGCGGAACGCAGCGACTCCCTCGGCGTCGCTCAGCGGCTCCGCGCCCCAGCGCGTGAGCCGCTCGCGGTGCTCGGCGGTCGCGACCGAACCGCTCTCGCCCCAGAAGCCCCAGTTGAGGACGATCACCGGACGGCGCAGGCGGCTGGCGAGGAGGCGGCCGTAGGCATCCTGAAACGCCGACGCCGCGGTGTAGTTGGCCTGGCCCGGGTTGGCGGCGAACGAGATGCCCGACGAGAACAGTGCCAAGAAGTCCAGCGGCTCATGCTCGAGCACCTGCTGCAGGACCATCGTGCCGCGGACCTTTGCTCGCATCGCGGTCTCGAAGGTCTCCTCGTCCATCTTGGCGAGCGTGCGGTCGGCCAGCACGAAGGCGCTGTGCACGACGCCGTCGATCCCGCCCCAGCGCCTGTGCAGCTCGGCCACCACGCGTCGCATCGCGGCAACGTCGGCGGCATCGGCCTGCAGGTAGAGCGCCTCGCCGCCGGCCTCGCGCAGGGACGCCAGCCCCGAGGGCTCGAGGCGCTGGACGGGACGGCGGCCGACGAGCGCCAGGCGGGCGCCGTGCGACTCCGCCAGCGACCGGCTGACGGCGAGGCCGAGCCCGCCGGCGCCGCCCAGCACGAGGTAGCGCCCGCGGCGTCGCAGCGGGAGCGCATCGGGACCGGGGTCGCCGAGCGCGACCTGCTGGAGGCCGCGGACGAGCCGGCTGCCGCCCCGCAGTGCGACCTCCGGCGCCGGCCGTGCGGGCGGCTCGGCCAGCAGGGCGTCGATCAGCTCGTCCCAGCCGCCGCCGCGCCGGCAGCGCCACAGGTCGTCGCTGGCGAGGTCGACGCAGCTGAGCTCGAGGAACGTCAGCTCGTTGGCCATCGCGCGAGCCAGGCCGGCCGTCGTAGCGGCGAACGGGTTGCGCGCGGCCACGGCGTCGTCTGTCTGGTGGACATCCGCGGTGGCGACCCGCACGCGCACGTCCGCCGGGCGCGTGGTCGCCAGGAGCCGCGCGAGCTGGAACAGCGGCCGGGCGCCACGCGCGTGCGCAGTCTCCAGGTGGCCGAGGTCGGTCGGACTCGCGCGGCGGTCGTCGATCGCGCCGAGCACGTGAATCGTGCGCGGATCGCCCGCGGCGGCAAGCACCTCGGCGCAGGCCTGTGGGCTGTGCAGTGCCGCGGCGTCCACGATCGTCGCCGCACTTCCGTGGCGCCGGGCGAGCTGCTCGCCGAGGCCGAGGTCGGCCTCGCTGGTGACGATCAGCGCCGGCTCGCCGGCGACATCCGCCGCGGCGCGCCCGGTGAGCGGCGCGAGCCGCCAGCGCGGGCGAAAGCACGGCGGCGCCGCGACCACCGGTTCGGACGACGCTCCCGCGAAGGCGGCGCCGCGTGCCCCCCGCCGAGCGGCGGCGGGTGTGGGGGTAGCGCTCGCAGGCGCGCCGCGTGCCGCCGGGCGCAGCATGCGCAGATCGTGGAAGGCGAGCAGCGCGGTACCGTCGCCGTCGCACAGGACGACGTCGCAGCGCGCGTCGCCGCGCGCCGAGGCGGCTTCGATCAGGCGGGCATGGGCCAGGCGCGCGCGACGCGGATCGCCGGCGATCTGAACGCTCCGCACCGACGCGGGAAGCATCGCGCCGCCGCCGTCGGGGACGGGCACGACGCCCTGGACGGCGTGCAGCGCCGCGTCAGTCGCGCCCGGCGGGATCCACCAGGCGCCGTCGCCGCGATCGGTCGGCTCCGCAAGCTCGGCGAGCGACTCCCCGTCGCCGCGCCACAGCATGGCCACGCCCCGGAACGAAGGGCCGTAGGCGAGCCCGGCCTGCTCCGCACCCGCGTACAGCTCCGCGCCGTCGACCGGCTCGCGGCAGCGGTCGCGCACGCCGTCGAGGTCGATGCGTTCGAGCGGCGCCGCCTTCCCGAACAGCGCCAGGCCGTCGGTGTGCACGACGCCGCCGTCGTCGCCGGTCACGATCGTGAACCGCGCCCCCCCATCGGAGGGCTCGACCGTGATGCGGGCGATGATCGTGCCGCGGACGACCAGCGGCGCTCGCCAGCGCACGGAGGCGAGCTCGACCACCTCGCCTTCGTCGAGCATCGCGGCGGCGGCACGCGCCAACTCGAGCTGCGCCACGCCCGCGAGGATCGTGCGGCCGTCGATGACGTGGTCGGCGATGGCCGGATCGTCGTCGCGGAGAGTTGCCTCGAACACCGCGCCGCGCAGGCTCGGCACGCAGCGCATGAGTGCGCCGCCGTCGGCCGCCGGGCCGCCGCGCCCGGCAATCTCGATCCAGTGCGGCCGGCCGGCGAACGGGTAGCTGGGAAGCGGCACGTGCCGGTGGCGTTCGGGGAACAGCCGCTCCCACGCGACCTGGGAGCCCGCGACCCAGCGCGCCGCAAGCTCGTCCAGCTCGCCCTCGCCGGCGGGCGCGGCCGTGCGATCGGCGACACCGACGTGGATGCCAGCAGCCGTAGCGCCCTCGTCCAGGAAAGCGCGCAGTGCCGCACGCAGCTCCGCCAACGATGACACGGCGACGGCCAGACGGTGCCCGAGCGCTTCGCGGCCGAGGGCGAGCGTCGCCGCGACGTCGATCAGCGCCAGCCCGTCCATGCGCTCCAGGTGCGAGAGCAGCCGCCCGGCCACAGCCTGCAGGCGCTCCTCCGTCAGCGCCGAGAGGACGACCAGCCGCGGCCCACAGGGACCGGCGAGCGGCGCGTGTTCCGCGACGTGCTCCTCGAGGATGACGTGGCCGTTGGCTCCGCCCGCGCCGAACGAGCTGACCGCCGCGCGGCGTGGCGCACGTTCGCCCGGCGTCGGCCACGACGCCAGCTCGCGCTGTGGCACGAATGGCGTCGCGGAGAAATCGATGTTCGGGTTCGGCGGATCGCAGTGGAGCGTCGGCACGAGCGTCCGGCGCTCGAGCTGCAGGACGGCCTTCGTCACGCCGGCGACGCCCGCCGCTGATTCCAGATGTCCGATGTTGGACTTGACCGAGCCGATCGCGCAGAAGCCGCGCGCCTCGGTGTGCTTGGCGAAAGCGCGCGCAAGCCCTTCGATCTCGATCGGATCGCCGAGCGCGGTGCCGGTGCCGTGCGCCTCGACGTAGCCGATCGTGCCGGCGTCGATCCCGGCGCGTTCGAGCGCCTCAGCGACGACGGCGCCCTGGGCGCTCGGGGCCGGCACGGTGTAGCCGTTGGTGCGCCCGCCGTGGTTGACGGCCGTCGCGCGGATCACGGCGTGCACGTGGTCGCCGTCGGCCTCGGCCGCCGTGAGCGGCTTGAGGATCAGCGCGCCGACGCCCTCGCCGGGCACGAACCCGTCGCCGCCGGCGCCGAACGCGCGGCAGCGCCCTTCACTTGAGAGCATGCGCAGCTCCGCGAGCATGGTGTACCGGCTCGGGTGCACGTTGACGTACACCCCACCGGTGATCGCCATCGCGCACTCGCCGGAGCGCAGGCTCGCGCAGGCGAGGTGCAGCGCGGTCAGCGACGCCGAGCAGGCGGTGTCGACCACCATGCTGGGGCCGTGAAGGTCGAGCAGGTAGGACAGCCGGTTGGCCGTCGAGAAATCCATCGTGTAGCTGACGACGCGGTTGCCGCGGCCCCACTGCTCGGCGCCGAGGAGGCCGTACGAGGAGCCGGTCACGCCGACGAACACCCCGGCCGCGTGGCGGTCGCCGCGGCGCGTGCGCCGGTGCAGCAGCGCGCGCGAGTAGCCGGCGTGCTCCAGCGCGGCCCACGCAACCTCGAGGAACAGCCGCTCCTTCGGGTCGATCCGCTCCGCCTCGCGCGGCGCGATGCCGAAGAACGCAGCGTCGAAGCGCGCGACATCGTCGAGGAAGCCGCCCCAGCGGCTGTAGCTCATCCCCGGGCGGCGCTCGGGATCGAAGTAGCGCTCGTGGTCCCAGCGGTCGGCTGGGATCCCGCTGATGCGGTCGCGCCCGGCGACCAGGTCGTCCCAGAAGCCGTCAAGGTCGGCGCTGCCCGGGTAGCGGCCGGCCATGCCGACGATCGCGACCGCGTCCTGCGCAGGGGCGGGGTGGGTGGCGCGGGCGGGCTGCGACGACGGCTGACTGAGCTTGCCGACACCGCTCCCGGCGCCGAGCAGGGAGGCCACCGCTCCGGCGTGATGCTCGAGCAGGTGGCCCGCGAGCTCGCGCACCGTGCGATGCTCGAACAGCAGCGTGACCGGCAGCGGACCCAGCCGGTCCTCGAGCTTCGCGGTGAGCCGCTTGATGAGGATCGAGTCGACGCCGGCGGTCGACAGCTCTTGGTCGACACCCAGCCGCTCGGGCGGGAGCTTGATCGTCGTGCAGATCAGCTCGACGAGCATCTCCTGCAGCGCCTCGCCGGTCGTCGTTTGATCGACCGCCGACTCCGGCCGGGCGGCCTCCGCCGCCAGCTCCGCCATGCACCTGTCGATGTGCGCGCGGGCGCGTACGGAGTCGCCCCAGATCACGAGCCGCTCGGGCGCACCGGCGGCCAGGGCCTCCTCGAGCGCTCGCAGGCCGGCCGTCGTCGGCATCGGCCGGATGCCCTGCATCTCCTCGAGCACGCGCCGGCCCTGCTCGTCGACGTCCATGCCGCCGTCCTGCCACAGCGGCCAGGCAATCGAGACGGTGGTCCCCGCTCGATCGCCGGCGGCCACTGCGGCCGCGCGCTCGGCCGCGAAGGCGCCGAGCGCTCGGTTCGCCGCCGCGTAGTCGGCCTGGCCGGCCATCCGCAGGAACGCCGCCGTCGAGGAGAACAGCACGAACAGGTCGAGCGGATCGGACGCGGTGGCCTCGTCGAGGTGCGCGGCGCCCGCGAGCTTCGTGGCCAGCACGCGTTGCACCGCTTCCGGTTCGCGGTTGACGATGTAGGCGTCCTCGTTGACGCCGGCGGCATGCAGCACGCCGGCGATCTCGCCGAACTCGCTGCGCACGAGCTCGACCGCCGTCGCGACGTCGCCGGGTCGCGTGACGTCGCCGCGGACGTACAGCGCGCGGCCTCCGGCGCGCTCGATCCGCTCGAGCCGCGCGACCCGCCCGGCGTCCAGCTCGGAGCGGCCCATCAGCACGAGGCGCGCGTTGTGGCGCTCGGCCAGCAGCTCGGCGAGGGCGAGGGCGACGCCGCCCGCGCCGCCGGTCATGAGGTAGGCGCCACCGCGACGGAATGCCGCGGCCGTTGCAGTCGCCGCCGGTGCCGGCAGGGGGCGGATCGTCCGCTGCCAGCGACCGGCGATGTCGTGGCGGATCGTGCGGCTTCCCGGTAGCGGCGTCGCCAGCTCTCGCAGGCCCAGCCGGATCGCATCGGCGGCGCCGGCTGGGAGCCGCTCGGCGCCGATGGCGAGCGCGCGCACTCGGCGATCCTCGTGCCCGGCGATTTGGCACAGCGCGCCGAGCGCGTCGACGGTCTGCGCCGTTCCCGGCCCCGGCACCACGAACGCGACCTCGACGGACGTCAGGCGCCGCTCGGCGATGAGCGCCCGCAGCAGCGCAAAGGCCGTGTCGAGGCTGCGCCAGGGGGGGCGCCGATCGCCGCCGACGACGACGACGCGCGCCGCGCCGCCGCGCTCGCCCGCGCAAGCCGCGATCAGCGCGGGCCAGCGGCCGCCGAGCGGATCGATCTCCCAGGTGCCGTCCCGGAGCTGGCACGGGGCCGCGCCCGAGCGCGTGCGCACGACGGTCGCGTCGCTCGGGATGTCCACGGCCTCCAGGGCGCCCCCGTCGTCGACGACGATCGTGGTCTGGCCGCCGCCGTGCGGTGCGGCGGCAAGCGCGGCGCCAGCTCGCTCCCAGCCCGGTTCGAAGGCCACGAGCGTGTCGTCCTCCACCGGCGCCGGGGACGGTCCCGACCCGCCGAGCAGCCTGGCCGCATCGGCGATGGCGAGCTCGCCGTGCTGGACCCGCGCGAGGATCGAACGCTGCTCGTGCGGGCTCATCGGCGACCTCCGTCGTCGCCGGTCAGCAGCCGGTCGACCTCGTCGAGCGACCGCTCTCCGCGCTGGAGCGCAGTGAGGAGGTCGACGAGCTCCCGCTCGCCGGGGTCGCTCGCGCTCGGGCGGCCACCGGCGACGTGCTGGGCATCACGCGTGAGCTTGGGCGCAAACGGGTCGGCATCGATCCAGTGGCGGTCCGGGGCGAAGGGATAGCCGGGTAGCGGCACGCGGCGGCGCGGCCCCGCAGCCGGGCGCACCCGCACCCAGTCGACCTCCGTGCCTCCGACCCAGCGGTGCGCAGCGACGCGCAGGTCGGCCGGATCCTCGGGCGGCACGATGCGGTCACGCGCGCGCGGCTCCGCACGGCCGCTGAGCACGCGCTCGCCGTCGGCTGCGACCTCGACGACTGCGCGCAGGTCGGCGATCAGACCCTCGAGGCTCGAGGCGACCACGGCGAGGCGATGCTGGAAGCGATCGCGACCGACCTGCAGCGTGTACGCGACGTCGGCGAGCGACAGCTCCGCCCGGTCGTACCCGCCTCGCAGTCGCAGGTAGTGGGCGAGCGCCGCGGCGGAGGCCCGCAGCTGCTCCTCGCTGCGCGCGGAGAGCACCACCAGCTCAGGACCACCGGGCGGAGGGGAGACCCGCGGCTCACGGTGCTCCTCCAGCAGCACGTGCGCGTTGGAGCCGCCGAAGCCCAGCGAGCTGACCCCAGCCCGCCTCGGCAGCGTCGCGCCCGCCTCCCCGCGCGGCGCATCCCATGCTCGAGTGCGGTCGACGACGGCGAACGGGCTGTTTTCGATCTCCAGCAGCGGGTTCGGCTGCTCGAAGTGCAGGCTCGCCGGCAGCGTGCGGTGGCGCAGCGCGAGCACCGCCTTGACCACGCCGGCCAGCCCGGCCGCGGCCTCGAGGTGGCCCATGTTGGACTTGATCGTGCCAATCGCGCACCAGGGCTCGATCGGTTCGTCCTCCGGTCGCCCGGTCAGCTCGGCGTACGCCTTGCGCAGGCCGTGCAGCTCGATCGGGTCGCCGACCTCGGTGCCGGTGCCGTGGGCCTCGACGTAGCCGATCGTGCGCGGGTCGACGCCGGTGCGGCGGTGGACGGAGGCGATCACGTCGGCCTGCGCGCTCGGGTTGGGCACGGGCAGTGACTGCACCTGGCCGCCGTGCCCCACGCCGGCGCCGAGGATCAGCGCATGGACGGAGTCGCCGTCGGCGAGCGCGCGCGACAGGGGCTTGAGCAGCAGCGCCACGACGCCCTCGCCGCGCACGAAGCCGTTGGCACGACGGTCGAAGGTCATGCAGCGCCCGTCGGGTGACAGCATGCCCATCTGGCCGAACGCTACGAACAGCTCCGGAATCAGGATCAGGTTGACGCCACCGACGAGAGCGGCATCGCAGTCGCCCGCCTCGATGCTGCGCAGCGCCCGGTGCAGTGCGGTCAGCGAGCTCGAGCAGGCTGTGTCGACGGTCTCGCTCGGCCCGTGCAGGTCAAGCTCGTAGGAGACGCGGTTGGCGATGACGCAGTGCGCGTTGCCGCTCATCGCCAACGCCTCCTGGTCGCGGGCGGCGCGCATCAGGTGCGCCCAGTAGTCGTGTGTGGTCGCGCCCACGAAGACGCCCGTACGCGTCCCGCGCAGCTCGGAGGGCGGGTGGCCGGCGTCCTCGATCGCGTGCCAGGCGACCTGGAGGAAGAGGCGCTGCTGCGGGTCCATCAGCTCGGCCTCCAGCGGCGAGATGCCGAAGAACGCGGCGTCGAAGCGGTCGATCCCGTCCACGAACCCGCCCCATCGGCTGTCGGTCTTGCCCTCCTCGCGCCGCGGATCTCCGAAGATCCGGCGCCAGTCGAAGCGTTCGGCCGGCACCTCGCCGATGAGGTCGACGGCGTCGCGCAGGTGTGCCCACAGCGCCGGGATGTCCGGCGACCCCGGGAACACCCCCGCCATGCCGACGATCGCGACGGGCTCGGCGGCACGGTGAAGCGGCTGCGGCGGGGTGGCCGCCGGCTCGCCCGGCGGCGGCTCGACGCGTGCCGCGCCCGCAGGCCCCGGACCGCCATGCGCCGCGGACTCGGCGTCAGCGGCATGATTCGGGGCGCGGCCGCGGGCCCGCGCCGCGCCTGCGGGCCCGGGCGAGTCGCCGCGCGCGCCGGCCGCGATCGCCCTGGAGGCCTCGGGATTGCGCGCCATCAGGTTGGCGGCCACCGCGGCGATCGTCGTGCACTCGTAGAGCAGCACCTTCGGCAGGCGCCCGAAATCGGCCTCGAGGTTGCGCACCAGCTGGATTGCGCCGAGCGAGTCCAGACCGAAGTGTTCGAAGGTCGCCGCGTCGTCGAGCCTGTCGCGCGGGACGCGCAGGAACGTCGCAAACGCCTCGCGAAGATGCTCGCGCACGCGCTCCTCGACGTCGGGGGCGTTGCCCGCCACCGTGGCCCCAGCCGGCTGCCGCGCCGGCTCGCCCGGCTGTGTGGCGGCTTCGCGCACGCTCGGCGAACCACTCGCGGCGTCCCCGGCGTCGTCGCCGACCTGCGGCGCCATCTCCCCGGTGCGGGCGAGCAGTACCGCCTGGTCGGCCTCGTGCTCGGCCACTCCCCGCGCGACGATTGGCCAGACGGCACCGAACCCGGCCTGTCCGAGCGCCTGACGCCAGTTCGCGACGTCGAGCAGCGGTGCGCCGGGCAGGCGGCGCTCGGCATCCTCGAATGCCCACCATCCCGGGATCGTCCCGAACAGCAGCGCCAGGAAATCGAGGTTGCAGCAGACCTCGTTGAGCACGAGCAGCCCGCCGTCGGCCAGCAGCCGGCGGGCGCGCGCGAGCGTCGCGTCGATCCGGCGCGTCGCGTGAAGCACGTTCGCGCCCAGCACGATGTCGAAGCCCTCGGGCTCGAAGCCCTGCTCGTCCGGCTCGGCGTCGAGGTCGAGCACGTCGAAGCGCACCGCGACCGGGCCGCCGCCGAGACTCGCCTCGGCGGTGGCGAGGAACGAGGCCGATACGTCGGTGAACGTGTACTCGACATCCGGCGCGTGCGGCGCGAGCAGCTCCAGCACGCGGCTCGTGGTGCCGCCGGTGCCGGCGCCGACCTCGAGGATCCGCACCTTCCGGCCGGGGGCGTCGCACCCCCGCTGCGCGACGAATCCCTCGACCGCTCGGGCGGCCAGCTCGTTGTAGTGGTCGGCGACCGCGTTGCCGCGATAGATCCGCGGCAGCAGATCGGCACGCTCTCCGGCAAACAGCAGCTCCAGCGGGTCGAGGCGACCCTCGAGGACGTCGGGCAGCTCCGGCACGTATGCGTCGAGCAGCGCCACGTGCGCGTCAAGCTGCGGATGATCGGCGAGCAGCTGGGCGAGCTCGGCGTCGATCGCTGCTCGCTCGGCCGCCGCGTCGCCCGCCGGCTCGCCGGCGGCGCCGACGATCGGACGGAGCACGTCGAGCAGGCGCTCATGCTCTTCGATCACGCTGAGTCCATTCGTGAGCGCGTCCTCCCCCGGGGCGCCCGTGACGCCCAGACGGCCGCGGCAGACCTCGGCGAGCAGGCGTCCACCGATCCGCGACAGCCGCCGCAGTCCCTCCAGGACGCCCGGCCCGTCGTATCCGGCGAAGGCCGCCGCCTCCGCCGCCCGCCGCGCGCCGATCGTCGCCGGGTCCGACCCGGCCGGTTCGGATGCCGGCGTATGCGACACCGGGTCCTCGGTGAGCCAGTAGCGCTCGCGCGCGAACGGATAGGTGGCAAGCCGCGCGCGGGGAACGCCCGCCGGCGGCCAGACGACGGTCTCTCCGGCGACGAAGTCGTGCGCTCGCGCAAGCGCCGTGGCGTCCCGCTCGTCGCCGAGCACGCGCGCGGGTCGCGCATCGCCGGCGAGGAACGCGTCCAGCGCCGCGATCAGCTCCTGGCGGCTGCCGGCCACGACCGCGAGCCGCTCGGCCATCGCCTCGCGACCGTGCTGCAGCGTGGCCGCGACAGCCACGAGAGGCTGATCGCCCGCCGCGAGCGCAGCGCGCTGGCACGTCACGAGCGCTTCAAGGCGATCGACCGAGCGCGCCGAGAACGGGAACACGAACGGTCCCGGACAGGCCGTCGCCGGCGCCTGCTCGGGCGCCTCCTCCAACACCACGTGGGCGTACGCCCCGCCGAAGCCGAACGAGCTCACCCCGGCGTGTCGCGGCTCGCCGGGACGCCGCGGCCAGGCCAGCGGTTCGTGATTGACGAACAGCGGACCGTCGTCGAGCGCACACATCGGATTGGGTTCGTCGTAGCCGGGCATCGCCGGAATCAGCTCGTGCTGCAGCGACAGCGCCGCCTTGATGACGCCCACGACCCCGGCTGAGGCCTCCGTGTGACCAAGGTGCGCCTTCGCCGTGCCGAGCGCGCAGAACCGGCGGCGATCGGTACCACGCCGCAGCGCGCGGTTGGCGCCGTCGACCTCGACGGGATCCCCCAGCTGAGTGCCCGTGCCGTGGGCCTCGAGCAGGCCGAGCGTGACCGGGTCGATGCTCGCCCGCTCCCACGCCGCCGCCAGCAGGTCGGCCTGGCGATCGGGATTGGGCGCGGTCACCGAGCTGGCGTGGCCGCCGTGGCCGACGGCGACGCCGCCGATGATGGCGTGGATCGGATCGCCGTCGGCGAGCGCCGCCTCCAGCGGCTTGAGCAGCACGGCAGCGACCGCCTCGCCCGGCACATAGCCGTCGGCGCGCGCGTCGAACGCATGGCAGCGGCCGCTCGGCGACAGCGCGCCGATCGCCGACAGGCGCAGGTAGTGGCGCGGGCTGAGGATGAGGTTCACCCCGGCGGCAAACGCCATTGCGCACTCCCCGCGGCGCAGCGCCTCGATCGCGAGCTGCAGCGCGTAAAGTGACGAGGAGCATGCCGTGTCGACCGTCAGGCTCGGGCCGTGCAGGTCCAGCGCGTAGGACGGGCGGTTCGCGGTCATGGCGAGCGCGATCCCCGTCGGGTCATAGACGCCGACCGGCCGGCGCCGGTCGATCATCTCGCCGTCATAGTCGTGGAAGCACTGGCCGACGAACACGCCGGTGTCGGACCCCCGCAGGCACGCGGCGACGGCGGCGTCCTCGGCCGCCGTGTAGAGCACCTCCAGCAGCAGCCGCTGCTGCGGGTCCATCGCCTCGGCCTCGCTCGCTCGGACTCCGAAGAAGCCGGCGTCGAAGGCGTCGACGCCGTCAACGAAGCCGCCGGCCGGGCAGGGCGTCGTGTCGGGCGCTCCGTCGCGATCGAGGTAGCGGCCATGGTCCCAGCGGCTGGCCGGCACGGGTGAGACGAGGTCGCGGCCCGAGCGCAGCGCGTCCCACAGCGCATCGACGTCGGCGGCCCCGGGGAAGCGGCCGGCCATCCCGATGACCGCGATCCGCGAGTCGTCGCCTCGCCCCTGCCGCGGCGCGACTGCCACCGGCCGTGCGGCGGTGGCGGGTGGCGCGTCAACCGGCGCACGGCCAGCCCAGCCGGCCAGCGCGGCCGCGTGCTCGCCGGCCAGATGCTCGACGAGGTCCGGCACGGATGGGTAGCGAAACAGCGCAGTCGCCGGGAGGGGGACGCCGAGCTCGTTCTCGATCGCCTCGAGCAGCCTGATCAGCCCGGCCGAATCCACGCCGAGCTCCATCAGGCTGGCCTCGTACAGGGATGCATCGTCGAACTCCAGGCGCTCGTCGAGCAGCCCGCGCACGGTGTCCGCGAGCCAGCCGGCGACCTTGTCCGGCAGACGCGATGTCTCGGCGGCCGCGTCGGCGAAGGATGCGTTGCTCGCGGAGGGCGCCGCGCCCGCGCCGACTCGAGCGGCGAGCTCCCGGATCGTGCGAGGCCGGCCGACGCCGGTGACGGCCACGCCGTGGCGCTGGGCGTACAGCGCGACGGCCCGCATGATCGCGACGTCGTCGCCGCCGTACTCGGGCAGCGGCTCGGCTGCATCGAGCTCGGCGACGTCGACGTGCAGGATCTCCGCAAAGCACTCGAGCAGCTCGCGCTCGAGCGCCCCGGAGGCGTCGCCGGCGGGCGCGACGTCCACCCCGACCGGCTCGGCTGGCGGCACCGGCTGCAGCGACGCCAGGCGCTGCTCGATGCGCTCGCGATCGCCCGGCAGCACCGCCAGTTGCGCGCCGGGTGCGCCAAGCGCGCCCTCGAGCGCCCACAGCCCCTCAGCGGTTTCGAGCGGTCGCAGGCCGCTGCTCTCGAGCACCTGCGCCTCGACCGCGGGATTGATCCGCATGCCTCCGTCGCGCCACAAAGGCCAGCTGACGGAAACGGTGCGTCCGCTTCGCTCGCCGCGCGCGCGCAGCGCCTCCCGCCATTCGGCAAAGGCGTCGAGGCCGCGGTTGGCGGCCGTGTAGTCGCTCGTGCCGATGCTGCCGAGCACGGCGACCGCCGAGGAGAACAGCACGAAGTAGTCGAGCGGCGCCATGCGGCAGGCGAGGTCCAGGTTGCGGGCGCCATCGCGCTTGGGCGCGAGCACCCGCCGCACCGAGGCGAGCTCCTTGTTGACGAGCAGGCCGTCCTCGACGACCCCGGCGGCGTGGACGATCCCGGTCGGCGGTCCGAGCTGGGCCTCGATCCGGCCGAACGCGTCGAGCACGTCGGGCAGCCGCGCGACATCGCAACGCAGGTAGCGCGCCCCGATGGCGTCCAAGCGGGCGCGTGCCGGCGGCGCGAGGTACTCGACACGCGAGCGTCCGAGCAGCACGATCGCGACATCGGCGATCGCCGCCAAGCGCTCCGCCAGGTGCAGGCCGAGGCCGCCGGCGCCGCCCGTGATCACGTAGACGCCGCCGTCGCGGGCGAGCGGCACACGGTCGCTCGCGAGCCACCGGGCACGATGGAAGCCGCGGACCTGCCGTGCATCACGGTAGCGCACCTCGAGTTCCTCGCCGGCTGACAGCTCGGCTTCCAGCAGGTCGCACATACCCGCCACGGTCCCCGGCGGGATGGCCACGTGCACCGTCTTCAGCGCGAGCTTGGGCTGCTCGAGGCGCACGCCGCGCGCCAGGCCGCCGACCGCGACGTGTGCCGGATCTGCTGGTTGGCCTCCGAACGCGTAGACGATCGGCAGCGTGGCGCGGCGATGCAGCGCCAGCGCGCGGCACAGCGCGAACATGCACAGCAGCCCGTCGTCGGCCGCCGGGCCCTCGCCATCCAGGGCCCACAGGCAGAGCACGGCATCGGGGTCGATCCCCTCGGCGCGCAGCCGCGCCACGAGGTCGGCGACCTGGCGGTCGTCGGCTGGATCGAGCTCGTAGCCGTCCTCACGAGCCGTCAGCTCGCGGCCCGGCCGAACGCGCGTGACGCGATGACCGCGCAGGCCCAGCTCCGCGGCGCGCTCGGAGTCCGCGTCCAGCACGAGCAGCGTGCGCGGGCCGCCGCAGGCTGGGGCCGCTTCGCACCGCGACCATGCCGGCGCGTAGAGCAGCACGTCACCGGCGACTCCTGCCCGCGTGTCGGGTCGCTCGTCGGTCGCGGCCGCAGGATGCGTCGCACTCGTGCGCGCACGCACCGCAGACAGCGTCGTCCCGGCGACGGTCGAGGTGACGGGTCCGCTGCCACGGCTGATCCAGCAGCGCTCGCGGGCGAACTGGTATGTGGGCAGCGCGACGCGGCGCGCCCCCGGTGCGGCGAGAGCGGTGCCGGGCAGGTCGCCGCCGAGGGTCCAAGACCGCCCGAGTGCACGGGCGTCGTCGATCGTCGTCGGACGCGCGACGGGCTCTGGCGCGGGCCCCCGGCGCTCGGCGCGGCCCATCAGGACGCCCTCGGTGCGACCCGCGGCAAACTCCTCGAGCGCGTGGGCCAGCTGCCCGGTATCGGTCGCCACCACCGCGAGCCGCTCGGCCATCGGTCGGCGCCCGGCGCGCAGCGTGTGCGCGACGTCGGCCAGCGCGAGGTCGCCGTGCGCGCGCAGGTGGCCAGCCAGCCGTCCGGCCGCGAGATCGAGCCGGTCGCGGCTGCGTGCCGACAGGGGGATGAGCTCCAACCCGGCGGCGGGCGGCGGCGCCGGCGCTGCCAGATGCTCCTCGACGATCACGTGGACGTTGGCGCCGCCCGCGCCGAAGGTGCTGATCGCGGCGCGCCGCGGCACCGGCTCGCCCGAGGCGGGATCGATCGTCCGGTCCCAGTCCGCAAGCTCGCGAGACACGTAGAACGGCGTGTCCTCGAAGCGGATGCCGGGGTTGAGCGGGTCGGAGTGCAGCGAGGGGACGAGCTTCCCGTGGCGCATCGACAGCAGCGTCTTCGAGAGCGCGGCGATGCCCGCGGCGCCCTCCAGGTGGCCGACGTTGGACTTCAGCGAGCCGATGGCGCAGTAGCCGCGGCGGTCGCTGTGGCGGCGGTAGACGCGCGTCAGCGCCTCGACCTCGATCTGGTCGCCCAGCGCGGTGCCGGCACCATGGGCCTCGACATAGGTGATCGTCCCGGCGTCGATCTCGGACCGCTCGAGCGCATGCTCGATCACGCGGCTCTCCGCATCCGGGCTGGGCACCGTGTAGCCGCTGGTGCGGCCGCTGTGCATGAGGGCGGAGCCGCGGATCACGCCGTAGATGTGGTCGCCGTCGGCCTCGGCGTCGGCGAGCGGGCGCACGAGCGCAGCGCCGACGCCCTCGCCGGGCACGTAGCCGTCGGCGTCGCGACCGAACACGCGGCAGCGCCCGTCGCTGGAGAGCAGGCGGTCCTGCGCGAGTCGCAGGTACTTGTAGGGATGCAGCGTGAGGTTGACGCCGCCGGCGATCGCGGCGCGGCACTCGCCGCGACGGATGCTCTCGCACGCCAGGTGCAGCGCGACCAGCGACGAAGAACACGCCGTGTCCAGGGACACGCTCGGACCCTCGAGATCGAGCGTGTACGAGACGCGCGTGGCAACCGAACCGGTCCACGACTGCGCGACCTCGGGGTTGCCCTTGAGGATCTCCTCGAGCCCGTAGAGCTGGTAGTCGGCCCAGATGACCCCGACGAACACGCCGACCTGGCGGCCGAGCGCCGCACCCAGCGTCTCAGGCGTGTGCCCGGCATCCTCGACGGCCGACCACGCGGTCTCCAGGAACAGCCGCTCGTGCGGGTCGAGCAGCGCCGCCTGGCGCGGAGAGATCGCGAAGAAATCCGGATCGAAGTCGCCGACCCCGTCGAGGAAGGAGCCCCACTTGCTGTAACTGGTGCCGGGGGCCTTGCCAGGGTCGTAGTAGCTGGCGGAGTCCCAGCGATCGGAGGGGATCTCGCCGACGCAGTCGCGGCCCTCGCGCAGCAGCGTCCAGAAGTCCCAGATGCTTGGCGCCGACGGGTAGCGACCTGCCAGTCCGACGATCGCGATCTCCTCGTCGCTGACGGCGGCCGTCCGTCCGGGGGCTGCGGTCGGCGCCGTCGAGCCCCGGGATCGGTGCGCCACGGTCGAGCGATCAGGCGGATCATCCGCGGATCGACGAACCGGAGCGGCCGGCGCCGGCGGCCCGGCGCCCGTGAGCGAGAGCGGCGCCAGGCCGGCAACACCGTCCTGCGCCCGCGGCGCGAGACCCTCGTCGTTCAGGTGCCCGGCGAGTCGCACAACCGTCGGATGCTCGAACAGCAGCGTCGGGTACAGCTCGGCGCCGATGACGCGCTCGAGCTCGCCCGCGATCGACAGCAGCTGTACCGACGACAGTCCCAGGTCGTAGAATCCGCGCTCGCGATCGACGTCCGCGACCGCCACGCCCAGCTCCCCGGCCACCAGCTCCGCGACGACGTCCTCCAGCACCACCGGCGCCGGGGCGTCCGTCTCGGGCTGCGCCGGGGGCGGCTCGCCGCCGGTCAGCAGCCGCGTCAGATGCTCGGCGGAGCGCACGCGCTTGGCGCGGTAGCCGCTCAGCGTGGCAAGCGGCCGTCCATCGGGATCGCTGATGTGGATGTCGGCGGTGACCGTCTCCGTGGCGGCGTCGATATGCCGCTGGGTCATCGGAGGTACATGCACGCACGCCGCGCCGGCGCGGTGGTGCTCGCGTGCCCGGAAGCGTTCGATGAAGATCGGGATGTAGGGCGTCCGGACGGTCGCCCGCACCTGCCGCTCAAACTGCAGGAACGGCACGAGCACTGAGAAGTCGAGCAGTACCGGGTGCACGTAGAAGTGGTCCAGGAACGCCTCCGCCGCAGGCCCGAGCCGGACGTCCGCGATCGCGGCCCCCGCGCCGCCGCGGACGCGTCCGCGCACCTTCATGAAGTCGCCGTGCTGGATGTGCAGCTGTCGGGCGAAGGCATAGAGCTCGTCGGCGTCGGCGTCGGCGTCGGCGTCCTCGCCTGCCCGGGCCGGCGCGGGCGGGTCAGACAGCGGATCGTCGGCCGGGTCGAGCACGAGCTCGGCGCGGAAGTTCGTCTCCCACTCCTGCTGCACCGGCTCGCCATGCTCGACCGCGCGGCTGGTGATCGTGACCGCCAGCGTGCCGAGCGCGTTGGCGGCCCCGACCTCGACGTGCAGCTGTCGGTCGCGCACACCGCTCGCCACGACTGGGGCGACGAACAGGCAGCGGCGCAGTTCCACGCGCGACGGGTCGATTCCGACGTGGCGGACCAGTCGCAGCACCAGGTCGAGGTGGAAGACGCCGGGCAGCACCGGGACCTCGTGCACCAGATGGCCCCGCATCATGTCGTCCTCCGCGCGAACCAGCGTGCTGAAGCGCCGTCCGGAGAGCAGGGCGAGCTCGAGATGGGACATCAGCTGGACTCCTCCTGCAGTTCGAGGATCGGACGGGGCGCCCGGCGACGGCTCTCGCGATGGCCGTTGCCCGCGCCGTCGTGGCTCGTCGTGCGCTCCACCCAGTAGCGGCGGCGCTCGAAGGCGGCCGGTGCCAGCGGCGCGCGGGCGACGTGGTGCCCCGAGCGCTCCGCCTGCGTGAGCTCGCGCACGATCGCGTGGGCGTTGCAGCCGCCGAAGCCGAAGGCACTGATGCCGGCGCGGCGGATGCCGTGTCGCGGCATCCACGGGCGCGACGTCGTCGTCGGGAAGAACGGCGACTCGGCGAAGGAGAATCGCGGGTTGGGCTGCTCGCAGTGAAGCGTTGGGGGCAACTCGCGGTGTACGAGCGACAGCACGACCTTCTGGAGGCTCGCCTGGCCCGCGGCCATCAGCAGGTGGCCGACGTTGCTCTTCACGCTGCCGACCGCGCAGAACCCGGTTTCGTGCGTCGTCGCGCGGAAGGCCCGCGTGAGCGCGCGCAGCTCGATCGGGTCGCCGATCATCGTGCCGGTGCCGTGCGCCTCGACGTAGCTGACGGTGTCGGCGTCGACGTTCGCCCGTGCCAGCGCGTCGCGGATCAGTCGCTCCTGCGCTTCCGGGTTGGGCGTGGTGAGCCCCATCGTGCGGCCGTCGTTGTTCGTCGCCACGGCCTCCACCACCGCGTCGATGCGGTCGCCGTCGGCAAGCGCGTGCCCGAGCGGCTTGACGACGACCACGCCGGCGCCCTCGCCGAGCACGATCCCGTTCGCGTTCACGTCGAACGCGCGGCACGCGCCGTCCGGGGAGAGCGCGCCGGCGGCCGAAAGCTTGAGGTAGGGCCGCTCGTCGAGCAGTACGTCGGCGCCGCCGACCAACGCCAGCTCGCACTCGCCGAGCGTGAGCGCCTGCTGCGCGAGCGCGAGCGCGGTCAGCGACGACGAGCAGGCCGTGTCGACGACCATGTTCGGGCCGCGCAGGTCGTACACGTGGGCTGCCTGAGCGGCGATGAAGTTCTGGTTCAGACCGGTCACGGTGCCGCGCCCGGGGATGCCGATCCGCTCGCCATAGCTACTCGTGGCAGCCCCCGCGAACACGCCGATCCGGCGGCCGCGCAGCTCGGAAGGCTCGTAGCCCGCGTCGCGGATCGCTTGGTCGGTGCACTCGAGGAAGAGCCGGATGACCGGATCGACGTGCGCGGCATGGTCTTCCGGGATCCCGAAGTGCGCGGGATCGAACGCCTCGATGTCGGCGAGAAAGCCTCCCCAGCGCGAGACGGTGCGACCTGGCGCGGGCTCGGGCGAGTACAGCGCGTCGGTCGACCAGCGGCTCGCGGGGACCTCGCCGATCGCGTTGCGTCCGTCGCGCAGGAGCTGCCAGAACGCGGCGCTGCTGGGTGCGCCTGGAAAGCGCCCGGCGATGCCGATCACCGCCAAGGGCAGCGGCCCGATCGCAGCGGGGTCGGTTTCACGGTCGCCCCGCGCGCCGACCCGGGCGGGCGGGTGCCTGGGCGCGGCGGGCAGGAGCTCGGCGCGCTCGGCTGCTGGGGCGCGCTGGCCTGGCGGCGTGGACATGAGCCCGCCGGTGGGCACGGTGGCCTTTGCCTCGCTCGTGGGCGGCTCCGCCGCCGTCTCCACTGCCGGCTCGCCGCCAGCAATCACGTGATCGGCCAGCGCCTCGACGCTCGGGTGCTCGAGTATGGCCGACGGCTCGATCGGTCTTCCGGCGAGTGGCTCGAGCTTGGCGACGAGGCCCGCGACGAGGATCGAGTCCACCCCCAGCTCGGCGAACGGCGCGGTCACGTCGATCGTCTCGCGCTCGACCATCAGCTCGGCAGCGAGCACCTTGGCGACGTGCTCGATCGTACGCCCGCGCAGGCCGGCATCCGGCGTCCGGGCGTCGTCGTCGTCGTACGGCGTCGCTTCGTCGCTCGCTGGATCGTCGTCCGTCAGGGGGGCGAGCCGCTGGTCCGGCTGCGATACCGGCGCTCCCGGGCGGGCGGCGCCGGCGATCAGGCACGTGGCGCCCGTCGCGAGCGCGCGCTCGAGCAGGTCCAGGCCTGCCTCGCGGTCGAGCGCGCCGAACCCGTGCTCCGCGTAGCGTGGGCTGCGCACCTCCCCCATGCCGAGACCGGTCCAGCTGCCCCAGTCGATCGCGAGGTAGCGCGTGCGCGAGCCGCGCCGCCGGCCGGCGTGGGCGGCGAAGGCGTCGAGGAAGCCGTTGGCGCTCGCGTAGTCGGCCAGGCCGACCGCGAGCTCGGGCAGCGCGCCGGACAGCGACGCGTAGAGCACGACGAAGTCCGGCTCGTCCCGGCGCACCAGCTCGTCGAGCACGAGCAGGCCTGCGCCCTTGGGCTCCCAGATCGAAGCGATCTCGTCGAGCGATTTGTCCACGAACGGCGGATGCGCGTTCGAGATCGCGCCGGCGCAGTGCAGCACGCCGGCCACCGGCCCGAGCCGGGTCCGCGTCCGGTCCAGGAAGGCGGCGAGGGCGGGACGGTCGGCGAGCGATCCATGGTGCAGCGAGAGCTCGACGCCGGCCCGTTCGAGCCGTCGCAGCCTGGTGAGCGTGGGGGCTCGCTCGTCGCCCGCGGCGATCAGCCCATCCCATCTCTCGCGCGGCGGGAGCGCGCGACGGCCGAGCAGTGCCAGCCGCCGCGCCCCGCGCTCGGCGAGCCGCTCGGCGGCGGCGGAGCCGAGCCCGCCGGTGCCGCCTGTGACGAGATAGCAGCGCAGCGGGTCGATCGTGAACGTCCCGAAGCCGTCGCCGGCGACGGCCGGCTGCTGCAGCTCGCTCCAGTGGGGCACGAGGCGATCCCCGCCGCGCAGGCAGACCTCCGACTCGGGCGCCAGCGCGAGCTCGTGAACCGTTGCGGCCAGCGCCGCCTCCGCGCTGGCGCCGGGGTCGAGGTCGAGCGTCGTCGCGCGCACGGCCGCGTACTCGGCGCCGACGGCGCGCACGAGCGCGGCCATCCGGGCGCCCGCAAGCCGTGGCTGCGCGTCGCCGGCGGCCACCACGCCACGGGTCGCGTGGACGAGACGCAGCGGGCGCGTGCGGGCGCGGCGCGCCAGCGCCTGCAGCAGCGCCACGCGCGCACCCTCGCGATCGAGCGGGCGGGCGTGCTCGTCGACGTCGACGAGGTCGATGACGGCGTCGAGTTGAGGCCACGCGTCCAGCACCCGCTCGGCCAGTTCGGCGCCGGCCAGGCGGTCGTCGAAGTCGATCTCATGCTCGTCGGGCCGCAGCCGCGGCAGCGGCGAGTGTTCGCGCACGACGATCCAGGTCGCGTCCTGTGGCCGCAGCGCCGCGACGACGGGCAGGGCGCTCCCCCGCCCGACGAGCAGCAGGCAGGTGGGCGCGTGTTCCGGCGGGCTTCCGTCAGGTGGCGCGGTGACGGGCTCCCAGCGCCGCTCGAACAGCGCCGGACGGCATGCGTCCGCGGCCGTCCTCGCCGGAACGGGGGGTGCGCCGGCGGGCTGGGACGCGCGGGCGGCACGCGGCGCCTCGCGCGCGCGCAGAGCCGCAGTCGTCGCGCTCGTCAGCCCGTGGCGGCGCGAGTGGTCCAACACCGTGCGCTGAAGCGGCGTGCGCCGGGGCGCGCCGGAGGGCCGTGGCGGAGGCTCCTCGAGTATCAGGTGAGCGTTGCTGCCGCCGAAGCCGAACGAGCTCACCCCTGCGCGCCGCGGGGCCAGGCGTCCGCTCGCATCGACCGGCGCCGGCCACGGCTCGGGCGCGTCGAGCACGCGAAACGGCCCGCGCGAGAGCTCGAGGAGGGGATTCGGCGCGGAGAACGCGGCGTTCGGCGGGAGCGTGCGATGGCGCAGGGCCAGCAGCGTGCTGGCGAGCCCGGCGATGCCGGCTGCCGACTCCAGGTGCCCGATGCTGGCCTTGACGGCGCCCAGCACGCAGCCCGGTGCAGGTGGCCCGCCGTCCGCCGCGCCGTAGGCTTCGCGCAGGCCGTCGAGTTCGACCGGATCGCCCAGCTCGGTCCCGGTCCCATGCGTCTCGACGAAGCCGACCGTGCACGCGTCGATCGCCGCGTCGTGCAGGGCCGCGGTGATGACGTCCGCCTGGGCGGCCGGGTTCGGGGCCGTGAGCGAGTGCGCGCGGCCGCCGTGGCCGACGGCGGAGCCGAGGATCACGCCGTGCACCGGGTCGCCGTCCTCGATGGCGCGATCCAGCGGCTTGAGCACAACCGCGCCGACACCCTCGCCGCGCACGTAGCCGTCGGCGCGCGCGTCGAACGCATGGCAGCGACCGCTCGACGAGAGCATCCCGGCGCGGCTCAGCGACACGAACCACGTCGGCGAGAGCAGCACGTTGACGCCACCGGCGATCGCGAGCTCGCACTCGCCCGAGCGCAGCGACCGGACCGCGCGGTGCACGGCGACGAGCGAGCTCGCGCAGGCGGCGTCGATCGCCTCGCTCGGCCCGCGTAGGTCGAACGCGTGCGAGACCCTGTTGGGCACGATGCTGTGGACGTTGCCGGTCACGGTGTGCGCCGCGATCTCCGGCTCGTGCGCGAGCAGCAGCTCGAGGTAGTCGCTCAGCGTGACACCGGCGAATACGCCGGTACGCGTGCCGCCGAGCGACCACGGGTCGCGCCCGGAGTCCTGCAGCGCGTGCCAGCAGGTCTCCAGGAACAGCCGCTGCTGCGGATCCATGAGGTGCGTCTCGCGCGGGGAGATCCCGAAGTGCGCTGCGTCGAAGGCGTCGACGTCGTCGAGGAAGCCGCCCCGATGGCAGTCGGTCGTGTTGGGCTCGAGATGCGGATCGCCCTCGATCGCGTGCCAGTCCCAGCGCTCGGGAGGGACGTCGCCGACGAGGTCGTCGCCGGCGCGCAGGTGCTCCCAGAGCGCGTCGACGTCCGCGGAGCCCGGAAAGCGGCCCGCCAGCCCGACCACCGCGATCCGCTCGCCGCCGCGGCGGCCCGGTCGAGTAGCCGGCGCCCCGGCGGGCTCGGCGGCGACCGGCTCGAGCGCCGCGGGCCGCGGGCCGCCGGCCGGCGAGGCGGCCGCGACGGCCAGCGGCGCGGTGGCCGCGGGACCCGGGAGGTTGCCGGCCGCCTCCAGCGCGGGGGCGAGCGATCTCAGCGTCGGATGGCGGAACAGCGTGACTGGCGTCACGGCGCTCCCGAGCGCGGCGTTCAGCCGGTTGGCGAGCGCGGTCAGCAGCACCGAGTCGAAGCCGTAGGCGCCCAGCTCGCGGTCGGGGTCGATGTCGCCCGGCTCGAGCTTCGCGAGCGCGGCTGCCTCAGCGACCAGCCGGGCGACGAGCTCGCCGCGCGACAGCGCCGCCGCGGCCGTGTTCACCGACTGCGCCGCGGCGACCGGTCCCAGCGCGGCCTCGGTCCGGTCCGGGTCGCCGTGGGCGACGAGCACGAACGGCTCGTCGGTCGCGAGCCCCGCGTCGAATGCCCGCAGTGCCTCGGCACTGGCGATCGGTCGCAGCCCGACGGTGGACGACGTCAGCTGGATCATCTCGGAAGCCATCCGCATCCCGCCGGCCTCCCACGGCGGCCACGCGATCGAGATGCTGCGGCCCTGGCGCCGGCCAGCATGGACCCAGGCGGCTCGGCGCTCGGCGAACGCGTCGAGGAAGCGGTTGGCGGCGGCGTAGTCGGTCTGGCCGGCGTTGCCGACCGTCCCGACGAACGACGACATGAGGCAGAAGAAGCCCAGCTCGTCCTGCGCGGTGGCGCGGTCGAGCACGACCGCTCCACGGACCTTCGCGGCGAGCACCGCGTTGAAGGCGGCGGCGTCCTTCGCGCGCAGCGGTGCGTCGTCGATCACGCCGGCCGCGTGGATCACGCCGTCCAGCCGGCCGAAGCGCTTGCGCGCGGTCGCGACCGCGCGCGCCACCGCCTCCTCGTCGCAGACGTCGGCCTGCAGGTAGATGACCCGGCCGCCGCGTCTTCCGAGCTCGTGCGCGAGGCGCTCGACGTCCGCATCGGCCGGCCGCCGGCCGAGGAGCGCCACCGACGCGCCGGAGCGCTCGACGAGGTGCCCGGCCATGATGCGCCCGATTGCTCCCGCGCCACCCGAGATCAGCACGGCACCGCCCGGCGGACATGCGTGCGGCGGCATCTCAGGGAGCGGCGCGGCACCGAGCCGGCGCACCCAGCACGCGCCGTCGCGCAGCGCCAGCTCGGGCTCGTCGCCGAGCGCGGCGTGGACGAGCTGCGCGAGCAGAAGCGGCGGCGACGAGACGTCGGCCTCCACCCGCACAACGCGCAGCCGGTCGGTCTCGTGCGCGAGCGCTTGCGCGAAGCCGGCGACCGCGGCCGCGGCCGGGTCCTCGGCGGCCGGCCGTGTGAGCGCCACGTACCGGACGCACGGACCGTCGGTCTCGATTGCCGCGCGCGCCAGGGCCCGCGCGACCGCCGGGTCGCCTAGCGCCCGCGGCAGCGGGCCGGCTGGTGCGAGCGGCTCGGAGCGCGCGCCGAGCAGGTCGAGCACGACGACCGGCTCGGCCGGCGCGAGATCGCCGAGCAGCCGCTGCCAGTCGCGCTCGTCGGCCGCCCGCACCGCGTAACGGCCGGCGTCTCGGCGCTCGTAACGATCGACCGCGTGGATCCGCACCACGCGCGCGAACCCGAGGTCCCCGGTGGCATGCTCAGGGCCCTCGGCGTCGAGCACGACGAGGCACGCGCCGGGGGGCACCGTGGGCTGCGTCCCAGGCGCCGGCTCCCAGACCGCGCGCAGACCGGCCGTCACGACGCCCACCGTCGCAAGCGCCGGCTCGGATGGGTCCTCGTGCTCGGGGAGCCAGTGACGCGTGCGCCGCCACGGGTAGCTCGGCAGGCTTACGCGCCGCCGGTCGCCGCGGGGGAGGACGCTCTGCCAGTCGATGTCCGCGCCCTCGACCCAGAGCGCACCGACCGTTCGCAGCTCGCCGCCCTCCGCAAGCTGCGCCGGGAACGACGCACCGGCGCCGGCGAACAGCCCGGCGAGGTGCGAGCCGGGCCGCACGCTGCCCGCGAGGACTCCGTCGACGCCGGCCAGACCGGCGCCCGCGATCTCGTCGAGCGTGTCGGTCAGCTGCTGGGCGTCGTGCACCACGAATGCGGCCCGGGCGATCATCGCCTCGCGCCCGGCGCGTAGCGTGTGCGCGACGTCGCAGAGCCGCCAGTCGTCGCGGGCGCGCAGCGCGTCGCGCAGGCGGGCCGCGCTCGCGCGCAGCCGGTCGTCGTCGCTCGCGGACAGGACGATCAGCTCGGGCCCGGCAACGTCGCCCCGGCGGGCCTCGGGGTCATACCCCTCGAGGATCAGGTGGACGTTCACGCCGCCCGCGCCGAACGAGCTGACGCCCGCGCGCCGGGGGCCCGTCCAGTCGGCCAGCTCGCGCTGGATGCGCAGCGGCGTGTCCGCGAAGTCGATGTGGGGGTTGGGCTCCTCGGCGTGCAGCGACGGCGCGAGCATGCCGTGGCGCAGCTGCAACAGCACCTTCGTCACCCCTGCGATCGCCGCCGCCGCCTCGAGATGGCCGATCGCGCTCTTGATGCTGCCGACCGGGCAGGAGGCATGCCGCCCGCCGCGGGCGCCGAACGCCTTGTCGAGCGCGCGGATCTCGATCGGATCGCCCAGCTCGGTGCCGCTGCCGTGCGCCTCGACGTAGCCGATCTCGTTCGCGGTAAGGCCGGCGGCGTCGAGCGCCGCGCCAATGAGCCGTGCCTGGGCGACCGGGCTGGGAACCGTGAAGCCATTCGTGCGCCCGTCGGCGTTCACGACGCTCGCGCGGATCACGCCGTGGACCTGGTCGCCGTCGGCGATCGCGTCCGCCAACGGGCGCAGCAGGAGCGCGCCAGCGCCCTCTCCGATCACGAAGCCGTCGGCGCCAGCGCCGAAGCTTGCGCAGCGGCCGCGGCGCGAGAGCATCCCCATCTGGCTGTACTGGATGTGGCGCGCCGGGTGCAGCACGACGTTGACGCCGCCGGCGATCGCAGCTGTCACGGCGCCGCGGCGGATCGCCTCGCAAGCCTCGTGCAGCGCGACCCCCGATGCCGAGCATGCGGTGTCGATGAGCACGCTCGGACCGGTGAGGTCGAGCGCATGCGAAACGCGATTGGCGATCTGGTAGCGCTCGGCGTAGGGGTAGGAGCCGCGGCCCTCGAGCGCCGCGGCGGCGCTGAGCAGCGCGTAGTCGGCGGCCATCGCCCCGACGTAGACGCCCACGTCGCGCCCGAGGCTGCGCGGCGTGTGCCCGGCGTCCTGGAGTGCGGCGTAGGCGACCTCGAGAAAGATCCGCTGCTGTGGGTCCATCTGCTCGGCGTCGCGCGGCGCGATCCCGAAGAACAGCGCGTCGAACTCGTCGATGCCCTCGATCGTCGCCGCCCAAGCGGACACGCTGCGGCCCGGACCGCCCGCCGGGTCGTAGATGCGGTCGTGGTCCCACCGCTCGGGCGGAACCTTCGACACGGCGCTGCGGCCCTCCGAGAGCAGCGCCCACAGCTCGTCGACATCGCGGGCGCCCGGGTAGCGACCCGCGAGCCCGACCACGGCGATTGCACCGTCGGGGAGATCGTCGCGGTCGCGCGGCGGATCGGCGCAACGGTCGAGATCACCACGGCGCTCCGCCTGGCCGCGACGCGGCGCCCGGCCGGCACCGTCCCCGCTCCGGTGCCGCGGCGGCGCGACTGCGGGTGCATGCTCTCGCCGCTCGGCAACGAGCGAGCGGGCGACCTCGCCGATCGTGCGGTGCTCGAAGAGCAGCGTCCGCGGCAGGCGGCCGAACCGCCGTTCGAGCGCGGCGGTGGCGTCGACGATCGCCAGCGACGGGATCCGCAGCGACTCCAGCGACACGTCGGCGCCGAGCTCGTCGCGCGACCGGCGCAGCGCGTGCGCGAGCGCGTCGCGCACCAGCCCGAGCGCGATCTGCTCGGCGTCCTGCGGCGCCGCGGGCGAGGCGATGTCGAGCTCTGGGGCAGGCTCGCCGATCAGCAGCCGGTGCACGTCGCCGACGTTCCGGAGCTCACCGGCCAGCGCGGCGAGCGCCTCCAGCCGGCGCGGATTGGTCATACCGGGCGAGGGCTCGGGGAGCGGCTCGTGCGGCTGCATGTCGCCGGCGCCGTCCACCGCATGCGGGTCGAAGGCCACCGCCGCGACGGCGCCTGCCGGCGCACGGTAGACGAACGTGCCGTCCTCGCGACGCATGGCATTCCCGGCGAGCACCTCGTCGAGGAAGCGGCGCACGGGCGCGTTACGGTCCGTAGGGATGTGGACCGCCTCGATCATGGCACCCGGCGCCGCGGCGCCGACCGCCGCCAGCAGCGCGTGCTCGGCGCCGCGGCCGAGCGCCCGGCAACTCATGAGGAACGTGTCGAGCTGCTCGATGGCGCTGGCACGGCGCGTGATCGCCGCACCGACGAGCCCATGGTCGCCGAGGCGGTCGCGCACGCAGACGACGCGGCAGCGCACGCCCTCCTCGTCCAGGAGCGCGCGCAGCTCCGACAGCGTCCGCCGCCTGCTGGAGAGGTTGAATTGGTTCGTGCGCTGCGTCAGCTGCGCGACGCGGTCGAGCTGCCCCTCGGTCACCTCCGTGACCTCGATGCTCTGTTGCAGGCCGGCGATGAAGTCGGCGAACGAGGCGGCGCTGCTGCTCAGCGCGTCGAGCTCGCGCCGCGCCCGGTAGAAGGCCGTTCGCCCGCGATCCTCGGCGGTGACACCGGGCGAGTCGAACGCCCAGATCCGCGCAAGGAAGTGCGGCCAGTCGCCCGGGTTCTCCGGCAGCGTCAGCGCGAGCACGCCGAGTCGCGCAGCGCGTACGGCCGAGACCTCGATCGGATTGTCGTCGATGAAGACGACGCTGTCGATCCCGACGTCCAACTCCCGCGCGAGAGCGGTCAGGTTGGCCGCCTTGGCCTCCCAGTCCACGCGGACCGCCGCGAGATGCTCCGGTCGCAGCGGCATCTCGGGACGGCGCTCGAACACGGCGTCGACGTCCGCGCGGGCGTTCTTGGAGCACAGGCAGACGAGCACGCCGCGCTCGCTGAGTCCGGCGGCCCATTCCTGCAACGCGCGGTGGCCGTCGCCGAGCCGCACCCCGCAAGGTCCGTCCTCGCCGCAGACGCCTTCCCACAGCGTGTTGTCGCAGTCCAGCGCGAGCACCTTGAACGGCGGAGCCACGAGGCCGTGCACGGCGCGCATGACGTGGGTGCCCAGCGCCGTGTAGGCCAGTGGCGTGTACGGGATGTGCGCCAGCTCCGCGCGGATCGGGTCGTCGGGTTCGTCGACGTGGTAGGGATGGCTCCAGTCCCGTGAGCCGAGCAGGTGCACTCCCGGGATCGACGCCATGCCGCCTGCCAGCCGCCGCTCGAGCGCGTCCAGCTCGGGCATCCGGCCGGCGTCCACGGCCGCCCCCGATGGCGGGCAGATGCAGACCAAGGACGGCACCGCGGCGCGGACCGAGTACGCCTCGAAGGCTGCGATCAGCTCGCCGGCGGTCCGATCGCTCTCCTCTCGTGGCCAGTCCTCCGGCCGGATCAGCACGACGCAGACGCCCCGGCGGTTGCGGTGAAACGCGCTGTCAGGATCGAGCAGCTCCTGGAAGACCTGCCCGTACGGCGCGAGCTCTATCTCGTGGTCGAGCCCGAGCCGCTCGCTCCACGCGGCGCAGACCTCGGCGAGCGGGTCGATCGTGAACGTCGCCGCCAGGACGACCGCGCCGGCCGGCGGCTGCGCGGGCTCATCGTCGAAGGCATCGAGCAGGGCGGTCGTCCCCGGCGCGGGCGGATCGGCGATGCGGCGGGCGATCGCGGCCGCCACCGGCTCGGTCGGCAGCGCGCGCTCGGCGCCCAGCGGCGTCGCCGTCAGGGCGGTGCGCAGCTGCGGCGGACGCACGATCACGGCCGCGATCGACGGGTGCTCGGCGATCGCGGCGCGCACCAGTCCCTCGACCGCGCCCTTTGCAGTGACGTAGTGCGACCAGCCGGGCGGCGGGTCGACGACGTACGCCGAGGAGATCGCCACCAGCTGTCCGCCGGTGGCCGCGAGGTCGCCGGCCAGCGTCGCGATCGGCGCGCGCGCGAGCGCGACAGCGCCCGCCACGTGCGCGGCTGCGCGCGGACCCGTTGCGTGCTCGAGGCCCAGCTCCAGCGGGGGTGGCGCGGCGCACAGCACGAGGATGTCGAGACGGCCGTGCTCGGCCAGGAGCTCGTCGCGCAGAGCCTGGCAGCGATCGGCGTCGGCGAAGTCACCCCGCGCGAGATGCACACGGTCGGCGGCCGGGCCGAGCTCGGAGCGCAGTACGCGTCCCTCGGCCTCGCTGCGGTGAAAGCCGGCCACGACGGTCGCCCCCTGGGTGGCGAGCGCCTGCACGATCGCCGCTCCGAGGCCACGGCTGCCACCGACGACGAGAGCAACGTGCCCGTCCAGCCGCGGGCTGCCGACCAGCTGCTCGGCGATGCTCGCCGCGGACGGCCGCGGCGCCTCGGCGCGGGCGAACGCGCACGCTTCGAGCTCGGCGCGCAGCCCCCCTCCGGCGAGCGATCCGCCGAGCCGGACCAGCCGGAAGCGCTCGTCCACGGCATCGATCCGCGCGTGTGCCGACAGGACCTCGGCGGTGTCGCTGCCGGATGTCAGCGGCACCAGCTCGACGGACAGCGAGGACAGCAGCGCCGCACGACCCGGCGCCTCCATCCCGACCACGTAGGAGGAGAACGCGAGCGCCGCCGCGCGTCCAGGGTCCACGCCCCGAGCGACCAGCCCGAGCTCGTCGAGGAGCGCCGCGAGGACGGCCCAGTCCGGCGCCCAGGGGCCCTCGAAGATCGTCGCCGGCGTCAACTCGCCCAGCGCGACCACGCTTGCGACCGCGCGATGACCGGTCGGGCCGCGGAGGGCCGGCGCCGCGGGAGCTCCGGGACCGTAGCCGGCGACGACCTCGGCCAGCCGCTGAGCCCCGTCATAGAGGCCGACGACGGCACGCCCGCGTCGGTCCTCGTGCAGGCGGCGGGTGTACGCCTGGCCGGGGAAGACGGCGCTCTCGAAGCGCACCTCGACGCGTTCGAGCACATGGCCGTCGCGCTCACGCACGCCGGCGAGCGCGACGAGCGTCGCAAGCGCGCCGTGCACCACCGGCGCACCGAAGGGCGTCCGTCGAGCGTAGAGGTCGTCACAGTGCAGCGGGCTCGCGTCGCCGCTCGCGCGCCGGAACGCGTCCACGCTCGCGGCGTCGACTACAACCCGGGTCCCGTTCGACACCGTCACGCCGCCCGTGCCTGCTGGAGGTCGCCGGTGGTGACGACGTTCCCGCCGAGCCTGCGCACGAGCCCGGTCAGCACATGACCCGGCCCGACCTCCTGGAACACGGGATCGGGCAGCGTCATGAGGTGTTCGATCGACTCCACCCAGCGCACGGGCTCGGTCAGCTGGCGGCGCAGCAGGTCGGCCAGCTCGACGCGACCATACGGCCGTGCGGTGACGTTCGAGATCACGGGCAGCTTGAGCTCGGCGAAGCGGTAGCGCTCCAGGAACGCGCCGAAACGCTCCGCCGCGGGAGCCATGTAGCGCGAGTGGAAGGCGCCGGACACGTTGAGCCGCAGAGCCCTGAGGTCGGCGCGCTCGAGCGCCTCGATGAGCGCCGTCACCTCGTCGACGGGTCCCGAGATGACGGTCTGGTCGGGGGCGTTGAGGTTGGCGACGTCGATCCTGTCGGAGCCGGGCTGGCCGTCCATCACGCGCAGCAACTCGTCGTGGCCCGCGCCGACGACCGCCGCCATCGCGCCCGGTCCCACGTCGGCCATCGCCGCCGCCCGCTCGGCCACGAGCTCCAGCCCCGTCAGGAAGTCGAACGCTCCTCCCGCGAACAGCGCGACGTACTCGCCGAGGCTGTGGCCTGCCACGGCGTCGGGGATGGTGCCGCTGCCGCGCACGCCGTCGATGTAGGACAGCGCGCCGACGATGTACATCGCGCATTGCGTGTAGCGGGTGTCGGTCAGCTGCGCCGCGCTGCCGTGCAGGCACAGCTCCTCGATCGAGTAGCCGAGCAGGTTGTCGGCCTGGCGCACGAGGTGCGGGTAGCGTCCGAACAGCTCGCCGCCCATCCCGGGACGGTGCGATCCCTGTCCGGGGAACAGGTGGATGACGGTCATCGCGTGGCTCCTTGCGGGTCGGTCGGAAGGACCGCGGGAGGGCCCTCGCCTGGGGTGGGCTCGGAGAGCTCGATCAGCCGCGCCTCGAGCTCTGCGGCCGCCGCGGTCATGAGGCGCTGGGCGAGCTCGTCGACGTGGCGGTCCTGCCAGTGCTCTAGGAGGCTGGTGGCGAACGGTGTCCTGTGCGGGCTTTGACGGCACGGGATCGGTGATCGAGCCGTGTGCGCGGGCCGGACGGGTTGTTCTCGCGCAGCGCAGCATGGGCTTCGGGTCCG
>Ga0136631_10000018_pt1 | contig 43714 bp, 41 predicted proteins | sample AntDrymUQ6012206_2_FD_104655 | JGI IMG/M metagenome (GOLD analysis project Ga0136631, IMG submission 104655) | Polar desert sand microbial communities from Dry Valleys, Antarctica - metaG UQ601 (22.06) | ecosystem: Environmental > Terrestrial > Soil > Desert | place: Antarctica: Dry Valley... | reverse complement strand
TAGCGACCAGCCCCCACATCCGTCGCCCAAACCAAGCCCGGCCCCGGCCGGGCTTCCTCATGCCGCTACATGCTCACGCTCGATGACGCGAACATGCTCAAACTACGTGACGCCTTACAGCGGTCGAGAGCCTTGCCGCCCAATACTCCGAGTTCGCTTACTGGCGCTGCGCGCTCGCCTCCGTCTGCGCACTGCTCGGACGCACAGCGCAGGCGCGCCAAGAGCTCGAGACCCTCGCGCACGCCGACTTCAGCGACCTTCCACGCGACACGTACTGGCTTTCGAACCTGTCCGGGCTGACGGAGGTCGTGGTCTTGCTCGGCGACGCTCCCCGCGCGCAACTGCTCTATGAGCTGCTGTTGCCCTACGCCGACCACTGCGTGGTCACATACGCCCTCCTGTGCCGCGGCTCCGCCTCGCGTTCGCTCGGACTGCTCGCGACGACGCTGTCGCAGTACGAGGACGCGGCGCGGCACTTCGAGCAGGCCCTCGAGATGAATGCCCGGATCAGATCGCCGCTCTGGATCGCCCACACCCAACACGACTACGCCCGCATGCTCCTCCTGCGCAACCGTCCCGGTGACCGCGAAAAGGCACTCGAACTGCTCGAACACGCGCTCGCAACGGCCGAGCAGCTCGGGTTCAAGGCGCTCGCAGACAGGGCGAGGCCACTGAAGCTCGCCGCCGAAGCGCCCGAACCTCCCGGGGCGCCTCCCGGAGGGAGCGGTTAGCGGCGACCCCGGGGAGGCTCCGCCCTACTCACGCTCGGGGCGGCCGTGGCGTGATGCCACGCACGACGCACATCAAGATCGCGATGAAGACGACGAAGCCAGCGGCTGGGATTGCGGATGTCACCGTGGCGTGGAGGAAGGTGTAGAAGTCCGCCATCGCGAGGCCGGCGGCGACGCTGGCAGACAGCAGCCAGCCGACGCGCTTGTCGTGGAAGCGCTGCGCCCCGACGACGAAGCCCAGGGCGAGCAATGCCAGCAGGAGCGACGCGATCAGCCAGCCCCACGCAACGTCATAGCCTCCCGAGACCTCCATGACGCCAGGGTCGCAAGCGGGCGCAAACCGTCCGTCAAGACGGCGCAAAAGATCTGCAAACCCGTTGCTACACCTCCGGCGCCGGCACGAGGTCGACCCGCCCGCGTGCCGTCTCCACCCGTTCGACGGTCACCCGCATCGGATCGCCGAGACGGATCGTCTCCCCCGTGCGCTCGCCCGTGAGGATCGTGCCCTCCTCGTTGAGCTCCCACCAGTCGCCGCCAAGGCGGCGCGTGGGCAGCAGGCCCTCGTGGCCCTCGCCGAAACGCACGAACGCGCCGGCGCCGATGAGGCCCGTGACCTCGCCGTCGAACGCCTGGTCCCAGCCGCCTGCGAACAGCTCGCGCTCGAGCAGGAACGCGCGGGCGACGCGGTCGGCCAGGCGTTCGATCGCCATCGCGTCGCGCTCGCGGGCGCTGCACCATGCTCCGGCCTCATCGAGGTCGGAGGCCCGCGGCGGCTCCTCGCCCGCGCCGATCGCGCCCAGCAGCGCGCGATGGGCGACGAGGTCGGGGTAGCGGCGGATCGGCGAGGTGAAGTGCGCGTAGTGCGTGAGGCCGAGCCCCGCGTGGCCGAGGTTCCTCGGGCTGTAGTAGGCCTGCTTCAGCGCGCGCAGGACGAGGAACGTCAGCGCGTCGCGGCCGTGTCCGGTGCGCGCGACGTGCTGGGCGACCGAGCGCGAGCAGGCGGCGACGACCTCCGCCGCCTCGGACGGCGTCATGTGCTCGCGGACCGGCGGGGTCGGCACGTCGAGCGACGCGAGCTGCTCGACGAGGCGCAGCGCGCGCTCGGCGTCGGGCTGCTCGTGGACGCGATAGAGCGTCGGGACCGCGCGCTTGTCCAGGAGCTGGGCGACCTGCTCGTTGCACGCGATCATGAGGTGCTCGATGAGGCGGTGGGATTCCGTCTGGACGCTTGGTCGCGACTCGGCGACGTGGCCGCCGACGTCGAACCGGAACTCCGGCTCGCTCGTCTCGAGCTCAAGCGCCGATTGCGCAAGGCGGCGCTCGTGCAGCGCCGTCGCGACGGCGCGCGCCGCCGCAAGCGGCTGCGCCCACGGCTTGCGCGCCGGCTCCTCGCCGGCGAAGATGCGGTCGACCTGGTCGTAGTCCAGTCGCGCGTCCGAGCGGATCGTCGAGCGGTGCAGCGCGGCGCGCTTGACCGTCGCCCCGTCGAAGTCGAGCTGCGCGGTCACCGCCGCGCGCTCCTCGCCGGGAACGAGCGAGCAGGCGTCGTTGGAGAGCGCCTCGGGCAGCATCGGCTCGACGCGCCCCGGGACGTAGACGCTCGTGCCGCGCCGTGCGGCCTCGCGATCGACGAGCGAGCCGGCCGGCACGAACGCGCTGACATCGGCGATGTGGATCCACACGCGCGTCGTGCCGTCGTCCAGGCGCTGCGCGGAGATCGCGTCGTCGAAGTCGCGCGCGGTGACCGGGTCGATCGTGAACGTCGGCAGGTCGGTGAGGTCACGGCGCGCGACCTCGACGTCCGGCCCGCGGTCGCGTGCCTTGCGGGCGGCGCGCTGCACCGCGGGGTCGAAGCGCCGCCGCAGCCCACGGTCGAGCATGAGCGCCTCGAGGACATCGGAGGCGACGTCCGGGCGCCCGAGCGTGCGGACGAGCTTGGCGTGCCCGCCGCTGCGGGTCGCCGGGCGCACGAGCACGAGGTCGCCGGGTCGCGCGCGCGAATCGCGATCGAGGACCATCCGCCCGCCGCGCTCGAAGAACGGCTCGGCGACGAGGAAGCGGCCGCGCTTGTCGACGACCGCGACGGTGCCCTCGCCCGCCGGCGCCGCCGGACCGTCGTGCCCCTTCGGATCGCGCGGACCGGGGGATCGCGATCCCGCGCGCGCGGCGCCCGTGCCGCGTGGCGACCCACCCGCGGGCGCCCGCCGAGCCACGTCAGCCGTCCGCCAGCGTCTGCAGCGCGTGGCGCGCCGCCGCGCGCACGTCGCGATGGCTGTCGTCGAGCAGGAGCCGCAGCGCGGGGACGGCGTCGCGGGCCTGGAGCTCCTCGAGCTCGTCGATCGCGTTCTCGCGGACGATGTGCGAGCCGTCCTTCAACGCTGCCATGAGGATGTCGATGATCGACCGCTCGTCATCGACCACCGCCCGCAGGAACGACCGTACCGGCGCCGCGGCCGGGGTTTCCTCGGCTATCGCGAACACGACCGCGCGCGCCGCGTCGGCGTCCTCGAGCTGATCGAAGAGGTCGAGCTGATCGGGCGTCCCTGAGCGCCTGCCGAGCGCGAGGGCGACGTCGGAGAGGTGGGCGAAGGCTCCTCGTGGTCGCGAGCGCCGCGTCGCAGCTCGTCGCGCAGCTCATCGACCATCGCCCGCTCCAGGTCCAGTCCGTCCACCGTCCGCAGCTCCCGTATCTGGCTCACAGCTTCCCGGCGAGGACGTCCAGGGCCCGGTCGAGCGCCTCGTCGCGACGGGTCTTCGGGTCGTCCGCGACGCGGACGTCGGGCTTCAGGCCGCGGCCGGGCTTCGTGCCGGACCCGCCGATGTTGCGCCCGCTCGGCAGGAAGTACTGCCCGACGGTGATATCGAGCGCGCCGCCGTTGTCGAGCGGCAGGATCTCCTGGAAGACGCCCTTGCCGAACGTCCGCGTGCCGACCAGCGTCGCTCGCCTGCGGTCCTGGAGAGCGCCGGCGACGATCTCCGACGCCGACGCAGTACCGCGATCGACGAGCACGACCGTGGGCAGGTCGCCGGCGATCGGCTGGCCGATCGCCCGCAGCGTGCGCTCCTTCACGGCGCGCCCGCGCGTCGTGACGATCGGCCCGCCCTTGAGGAACATGCTCGCGACGAGCTGCGCCTCGGTGATGAGACCGCCGCCGTTGCGGCGCAGGTCGAGGACGATCCCCTTCGCCTTGCGTCGCTTCGCCCGCCGGATCGCGGCGGCCATCTGCACATGCCCCTTGCGCGAGCCGAACGTCGCCAGCGCGATGTAGGCAGCGCGCTTGCCGCCCGCGTCCGCGATGCGCGACCGCACGGTGGGAATCTCGATTCGCTCGCGCGTCACGCGCTTGGTGAATGTGCGGTCGCCGCGGCGGATGCGCAGCGTGACCCTTGTCCCGGCGCGGCCCTTGATGACTGCGGTCGCGGCCGTCTCCGGGAGCCCTGCGAGCCGGCGGCCGTTGGCGTGCGTGATGATGTCGCCGACCTTGAGGCCGGCCTTCTCCGCCGGCGAGCCGGGATAGACGGTCTCGATCCGCAGGCCCTGCCGGACGCCGCGGACGGCGGTGCCGATCCCCTCAAACGCATTTTCGAGCGACTCCCGGAACACGTGGTACTCCCTCGGCGACAGGTAGGCCGAGAAGCGGTCGTCCAAGTCCCTCACCGCGCCGCCGATAGCAGCGTCCGACAGCTTGCCGAAGGGCACCTCGCGGTAGTAGCGGTCGTGGATCGTGTCGAGCGCGTCGAGCGCCACGCGGCGATCCTCGCTGCCGACCAGCGCGTCGGCGACCGGCTCGGGCAGCCAGCGGGGATGCCCGCCGAGCCAGATCCCGAGCACGAGCAGCAGCGGCATGAGGACGACCAGGACGACCGTCAGCGAGGGCAGGCGGCGGGGCACGCCGGCTACACGGTAGAGATGACCGGCCCGGGTTGGCTCACCGCCGGCAGCGCCGGCGCTCGTGGCGCCCGAGCGAGTCGCCGATGAGCCATATCGTCGGCGGCCACAGACCGACGAACAGCGCCCGCCGCTCGGCGTTGCCCCGCTCGTCCTGATCGACGGTCTTGGCGCGGATCCACAGCGTGACGCACAGCCCGACGGCGCCCATCGACAGCGCCTGGAGGTGCCCGCTGCGCAGGCCGGCGGCATGGAGAGCAGACGTGATCATCTCGCCGCACCTACTTCCCCGGTGTGCACGACGCCATGCGGCGGGTACGTATCGACGATGGCGCGGCACCTCACTCTGTCCCGCCGCGTCGCGACTGCGGCCCGGTGGCCGCTCGGCGTCCTCAAGACCGGCTGGGACTACCTCTGGCGGACGACGCCTATGCGCCGCTCAGAGGGACCGGGCTCGGTGCCCGCCGACGTGCCGCCGCCGCTGCCGCCGGGCACCGACCGCAGCGATCTGCAGGCCGTGGAGGACGGCGTCGGCCCGCTCATGCACCGCTGCTACGTGGCGAACGTGCGCGAGGCCGAGCTCACCGCCGGCGAGCTCATCGGCGCGTTCGCCTCACGACCGAACCGCGCGGCGCCCACGGCGCTCGCGAGCTTCGTGAAGCTCCGCGGGGACGAGGACGAGCTGCACGTCGGCGACGAGTTCACAGTCCGCATGCCCGGTCCGTGGGACGGACCGGTGCGCGCCGTCGAGGTCGCCCCGACGCACTTCAGCTTCGTCACGCTCGACGGGCATCTCGAGGCCGGGCGGATCCGCTTCACCGCCCGCGATCTGGCGCCGGGGCGCCTGGAGGTGCGCATCGAGGCCTGGGCGCGTGGCGGCGACCGGCTGTCCAACTTCCTCTTCGACCGTCTGCGCGTCAACAAGGAGGTGCAGCTGCATATGTGGACGTCGGTCCTCGAGCGCCTGACGCGGTTGTCGGGCGGCCGGCGCGACGGCCCGATCGCCATCACCACGAGGCGCGTCGATCCCGCGCAGCTCGCCCGTGCTCGATAGCCGGCTGGCCGCCACGCCGCGCGCGCAGCGCGCGCTCGCCGAGCTTGACGGCCGATCGTTGAACTTCGATCCGACAGAGCTCCCGGACGGGCCGCGAGCCAAGCCGGGGTGGCGCGTCGACGACTACCGCCGGCCGCTGCCGTCCGAGTCACCCGGCGAGCCCGCTCCGGGCGGCACCTTCGAGATCGCCCAGGGACTCATGTGCGGCTACGCCTTCGCCGACCCCGCGATCGTGCGCGCAGTCTTCGACCCCGCAGGCGGGCTTGCCGACCGCAACATGCTCCTCCAGGTGCGCTTCGGGCCGCTGCGCCTGCTCCTCGGATGCCGTGTCGGCGCGATCGCCGACGAGACGCGCACGGTCGACGGGCGGTCGGTCCGCATCTGGGGCTGGAGCTACGGCACGCTGGCGGGCCATCTCGAGCGCGGGCAGATGGACTTCGCCGTCTGGAAGTGGCTCGACGACGGGGCGGTCGAGTTCCGCATCCACGTCGTCTCCAGGCGGGCGCGGGTTCGCAACCCGTTCGTCCGGCTCGGCATGCGGCTCGTCGGCCGCCGCGAGCAGGTGCGGTTCGCCCGGCGTGCCTGCGAGCGGATGGCCGAGCTCGTCGAGCGCGAGCTGGCGCGCTCCACGTCAGCGCCGCGGGACGAGCCCGGCGCGGCGCAGCTGGCGCCGCAGCGCAGCGCGGTTGCGCAGGAGCGCGCGATCGGCGACGGCGACGAACGTGACCTTCCCGCGGCCTACGCCGAAGACCAGCTGCCGTGACGATCCGCTCGCGACGCGCCGGACGCCTGGTACCGCGTTGCGCAGGCGCCGCCCGAAGCGGCGCTGCAGCGCCTTGGCGGGGCTGCCACGACCGAGCTTCAGCCGCCGGTGGCCGGGCGCGGTCGTGGCCGCGAGGCTCACCCGTCCGCGGGCGTCGAAGGCGGCCATGACACGGCCGCCGCCGCGCACGCAGTAGCGAAGCACGCCGCGGGCCGTGCGCGCCGGCGGGCCGAGGCGGCGGCCGACGAGCTCGCGCGTCGAGCGCAGCGAGAGGCCGCCGATCGAGCGCCCGCCGATGCGCAGCCGGCGTGGGAAGCAGCGTGTGCTCGCCACCGGCGTCTCGGCGCCGTTGGTCACGCGGGCAGAGAAGACCTCCTGGTAGGGCGAGTGCTCCTTGTCGGTGGTCGGGAGGTTGGCGAGCTGCGTGTCGTTCCAGAACGGGATCGCCACCTCGTCGTCGGCGACGAGCCCCTGGTAGTCACCGATGAACTTGCCCGAGACGGAGGTCGGCGCGTTGACCGCGGGATCCCACATCCGCTGCGACACGCGGCGGTCGCTGAACGTGCGCCCGCCGTCCTCCGAGCGCGCGAGGTACGTGTCGATGAAGTAGTTGGCCGGGTCGTTGCGGCGATCGAAGAACGAGATGTTGACCTGACCGGACTCGGTGACCGCCATCCACGGCTGGAACTGGTCGGCGTCGCCGTTGCCGGCGTCCTGGTTGACGCGCACCGGCCCCGTGTAGGAGCGTCCGCCGTTCGTCGACTTGAAGAGCACGACGTCCGAGCCCGACAGCGGGCCGGGCCCGTCGCCGCCGGCCTTGTAGTCCTTGCCGGCGATGTTGTTGGCTTTCTTCGTCTTCAGCAGCTCGGTGAGCTCCTCGACCGACAGCGCGCCGGACTTGATCTGCTTGCCGACCGCGAAGAGGTTGCCGAGCAGCGGCCTGCCCTCGGCGTTGCGCGACGCGGCGACGACGTAGACCGTGCCCTGCGCGTCGACGGCGGTCGTCGGCAGCGAGAGGTTGCGGAAGGACTCGCCGGCGAACGGTGCGTTGACGCCGGTGATGCCGGCGATCGGGGCGGCGAGCGTCCAGAGGCGACCCCGGTTCGTGGACTTCGCCTGCATGAGCGCGTTGAGCTGGTTGTCGTACCACGTCGCGTAGACCTCGCCGTGGGGGCCGATCGCGATGTGGCAGCCGATGCCCGAGAGGAGGGTCTTCTGGCTCACCGGGAACGGGATGTTGTCGCCGGGGGCGATCCCGCCCCACGTCTTGCCGCCGTCGAGCGAGCGCATGACGACGATCTGCTGCAGGGGCACGACGCTCGTGCCGTCGAAGCTCCAGCAGACGTACATCGTCCCGATCTTGCCGTCGTTCGGCCTGTTCGGCCCGCCGTGGACGTCCGTGTGGTTGTCGACGGCGATCCAGTTCTTGTCGTCGAGGAACAGCCGCCTCGTCAGTGGGTTGTCGCGGTTGTCGTGGACCGTCGTCGGCTCACTCCACGGCTGGCCGGGGCGCTTGGCGTGGACGGTCATGTTGAAGCCCTGGAAGGCGAACGTCCCGCCCGGCGCGTCGAGGACGTTCGCGTAGGCGTTGCCCTCGTCGTCGAAGGCGATCGACGGATCCGAGGTCGTGCGGTACGCGGCCTCGTTGGTGGGATCGCACTGGCCCGGCGCCGCGCAGTAGCCGGGCAGGTGGTCCTGGTCCTCCCATGTGCGACCGCCGTCCTTGCTCTCGTACGTGCCGACCTTGAAGAGGTACTTGTCGTTGTTCTCGTACATCTTCGAGCCGGCCATGAGGTGGTCGTGGTCGAGCGGGTCCATCGCGATCGTCGGCTCGGAGTGCGAGGTGTACGTGTCGCGCGAGGCGCGGACGTTCGGCACGCCGGCGGGCGCGCTGCGCTCGAGCTCGGCGAGGCTCGGACCCTGACGCGTCACGAGCCGCGCGCTCGCCGTGTAGTTCTGCGGGCCGATCGTCGTGTACGGCGTGAGGACGACGTAGTACGCCCCCGACGCCTTGTCGATGGCGACGTTCTCGTCGTTGCCGAGGATCTGCCCGTCACCCGTCACGAACGCGCCGCGCGTGCCGTCCGGGTTGCGCCTGTAGACGTAGAGGTCGAGGTCGGTGAGCCCGAAGCCGGTCGCGTTGATCCCGACCGCGCCCGGATGGTCCCGATAGAACGCGTCGTCGACGGCGACGTCGAGCGCGAAGGCGTCACAGCCCGAAGCCGGGGTCGGGCGGCTGTCGGCGCCGAAGCAGCGCGCGCCCTGATCGCCGACCAGCGTCTCGGTGCCGACCCGGACGGTGCCGCTCCATGCGATGCCGCCGGCGCCCGACGCGTCGGCGGTGAGCGTCGCGGCGGAGGGGTTCGCAGCCGAGGCGGGCGCGGCAGGCACAGCGCCCGCGACGACGCTCAGCAGCGCCACGACCCACATCCGTGCCCCCCGCGTGACCGACACCCGGGGCAGTGTGGCACGCGGCGTCGCTACACGCGCAGGAAGCGCCGCAGCGAGAGCCCCGAGCCGGCCGCCGAGACGGCGACGCTCGCTGCGAGCAGGATCGCGATGAGCACACCGAAGTTGATCGTCTCCGGCGCCGCGATGAGCGAGAAGTCGTGCTTGAGCGGGTCGATGAACGCGACCTTGCCGACGAGCAGCAGCAGGATCGCCATGACGCCCCCCAGGGCCCCGACGATGATCCCCTCGATGACGAACGGCCAGCGGATGAACCAGTCCGTCGCGCCGACGAGCTTCATGACCTCGACCTCGCGGCGGCGGGCGAAGAGCGAGAGGCGGATCGTGTTGGAGATCAGCAGGACCGAGGCGAGCACGAGCAGCCCCGCCAGGAGCGCCATGCTGAGCTTCACGACGCGCGTCGCGGAGAGGATCTTCGTCGTCTCGTCGCGGCGGTTCTTGACCTCGTCGATCGCCGGGTCGACGACCGTCCGCTCGCCGCTCGGGGTGACGGGTGCGAGCGCGTCGCGCAGCTTGCCGACGTTGCCCGGCGTGTCGGGCGACACGCGGAACGTGTCGGGCAGCGGGTTGGAGCCCAGCAGCTCGTACGCCTCGGGGTTCTGGCGCTTCTCCTTCGCGTAGGCCTCGGCCTTGGAGACGTACACGACGTTGCCGACGTGGGGCGTGTCCTGCGTGAGCACCCGCCGCACCCGCTCGACGTCGGCGTCGCTTGCCGTCGTCTTGAGGAAGACGTCCACCAGGACCTTGCCCCGAACCTCGTTGGCGGCCCCGGTCGTCGCCTGGACCATCGGGATGAAGACGCCGAGCACGAGCATCGTCACGAGCACCGACGCCATCGCGGCGAACGACGGCACCGCGTTGCGCCGCAGCGAGCGGCTCGCCTCGCGCAGGAAGAAGGTCACGCGCATGGCTAGTGGCTCATCCCGTAGGTCGTGTTGCCCTTGGGCGGTTGCTGGCGCCGTCTGGCAAGGACGCAGGGAGGAAGGTGTGCCTCTGGCACATCGACGACCGAGGACGCTGCCAGGCGGTGATCAGCGACCGATCCAAGGGTGACAGGACTTGCGGGATGAACCACTAGAGGCGGCGCGGGTCGTCGAAGTACGCGTCGCCGAGCATGTCGGAGAACTCGTCCGTCGTCTGCTCGCGCTGGGCGTAGAGCCCGCTGGCCTCGTCGCGGATGATGACGCCGCCCTGCAGCTCGATGACCCGCCGGCGCATGCGGTCGACCATGTGCGAGTCGTGTGTGGCCACGAGTACCGTCGTTCCGGCACGGTAGATGCGATACAGCAGCTGCATGATCCCCAGCGACGTGTGCGGATCGAGATTGCCGGTCGGCTCGTCGGCCAGCAGCAGCGGCGGGTGGTTGACGAACGCGCGCGCCACCGAGACGCGCTGCTGCTCGCCGCCGGAGAGCTGGTCCGGGAAGTTGTGGAGCTTCGTCGACAGGCCCGTGAGCCGCAGGACGTCGGGGACCTTCGCGCGGATCTCCTTGCGGCTGGCGCCGGTCGCCGACAGCGCGTAGGCGACGTTGTCGTAGACCGTCCGGTTGGGCAGGAGCTTGAAGTCCTGGAAGACGACCCCGATGTTGCGCCGGTAGTACGGGATCTTGTTGCGCTCGATCTCGTGCAGCGCGCGGCCGGCGACGCGGATCGTGCCCGACGTCGGCTCGCGCTCCTTGATGAGCAGGCGCATGATCGTCGACTTGCCCGACCCGGTCGAGCCGACGATGAAGACGAACTCGCCCCGGCGGACGCTGAACGTCGCGCCGTCGAGGCCGATGTCCCCGGCCGGGTAATGCACGCAGACGCCGCGAAACTCGATGACGTTGCGCGCGTCGGGCGGGAGGTCGGCCGAGCGCGCCGGCGCCTGGATCGGCTGACCCTGCGCGCGGCGGCGAGCGGACGGCAGGTGGCGTGCGCGGATCTGTCGCTCTGAGGCGGACATATGGCTGGCAACCTAGCGTGCCTGGCGGCCGGTGGCGCCAAGCGCACGCGGTCTTGCAGATGGGCTCGGCTGCGAGCCCATACCCCACCAACAGCCGGCTGCGGCCGTTGTTGCGGGGCCGGATGTCTAATTTTGACGGCTTGTGGGGGCCGGCTGGGGCAGCGCGCGCGTGGCGGCGGGACGAACGGCATCGATGAGGAAGGGGGCCGTTGGGCGAGCGGCGGGATTCAGACGTCGCCACCCCAGGCCGACCGTGTAACCCCGGGTTCGTTCCAGCCGCCGCACCGAACCGGGTCGTATGCAGGTCGACCATCCGCCCAGGACATCCCACGGCGCCTCGACCTCCGCGTCCCCTCAGCCCGCAACCATCCCCGCCCTCCCTCAGTGACGCCGTTCACCGACGCCGGCATCGCCTGCCGCCACCGAGAGACGGTCGCCGCTAACCCGGCAGCTCGAACATCCGCGCGAGCGCTGCGCCGACGCGCTCGCGAACGACGAGCGCGCTGCGCTGGACGTGGGCGCGCATGAAGGCGGCGGCGGCGTCGGCGTCGCGCGAGAGCACGCAGGCGAGGATCTCGAGGTGCTCGGCGATCGTCGCACCGATGCGGTCGTCGGTCGTGAAGTCGTAGACGCGCAGGATCCGGATGCGGTCGTTGAGGTCACCGAGCAGCGCCTCGGCGACGTCGTTGCCGCTGGCCGCGGCGAGCTCGCGGTGAAAGCCCTCGTCGGCGTGGACGAAGTCGGGGCCGCGCGGGAGCGAGCGCGTGTCCTGCCAGGCGGCCTGCAGCGCGCGCCAGTCCTGCTCGATCGCCTCGATGCGGCCGCGGTCGCCGGCCGACGCGGCGCGGCGCGCGACGAGCTCCTCGATCGCGACACGCACCTCGTAGAGCTCGCGCATCGACTTCACGCTGGGCGCGCTCGGGCACATGCCGCCGCCCGGGTCGCGAACGATGTGCCCGTCGCCCTCGAGGCGGCGCAGCGCCTCGCGAACCGGCGTCCGGCTCGTCTCGAACTCGATCGCGAGCTGCTGCTCGACGAGCCGCCGGCCGACCGGCAGGTCGCCGCGCAGCAGCCGCTCGCGCAGCTGCGCGTACACACGCTCGGCCTGGGAGCCCGCTCGTGGCACTAGTCACGCATCGAGCGCCGCGACCGCCGCCGCGAACGCGTCCAGCGGCGGGAGCGTCACACCGCCGCCGATCTGGCCGACGCCGGGCTCGCGGTGCGCGATGCCGGTGTGGATCGGCGGGACGATCCCCTCTCGTGCCACCGCACGCGCGTCGACGCCGAGGATCGCGGCGCCGTCGGGCAGCGCGAGCGCCGGGTGCTCGGCGGCCGCGATCCGCCGCAGGAGCGCCATCCGCTCGCCGATCGTCGCGGGATCCAGGCCGACCGACGGGGCCGACAGCGGGGACGCGGCGATCGCGAGCGCACCGAGGCCGTAGACCTCGATGATCGCCGAGTCGCCGAGGTCGGGGTTCATCTCCTCGTGCGTATGGCCGGGGTACAGCGCGGCCGGATCTGGCAGGGCGGCGGGTCCGGTGAACCAGGCGTCGCCGGTACCCGAGAGCTTCACGCCGACCTCGACGCCGTTGCGCGCCACGACGGTCACGAGCGGCGAGCCGGCGACCCCGGACGCGCAGACGAGCGCGAGCTTCGCGAAGACCATCGCGACGTTGAGGAAGAACTGGCCGTTGGCGCGGACGAAGACGTCGACGTCGTGTGCGAGCGGCGCCAGCGCGTCGGCGATGAGCTCGGTGCCGGCCACGGTGCGGTGGTGGCACTCGTCCCCGAGCGCAAGCGCGCCGGCATGCAGCTCGAGCAGATCGAGCGGGCCGCGCGCAGCCAGCGCCCGCGCCAGCTCGGGCCCGAGCACGTCGCGCATCCACGCCAGCCGCGCGACGACCTCCTCGTCGTCGGCGCCGTAGCGCAGGACCTTTCCCGAACCCTCGTTCAGCGGACACCAGGCCGTCGCCCCGGTCACCTCGTCGCGTGCGACGAGCACCGGCATCGAGCCGGTCACGACGCCCGACATCGGGCCGACGCCGCCGCAGTCGTGGTTGGGCGCCAGCGCGACCTGGCCCGCGTCCGCGAGCGCAAGCGCCGCGGCGGGGTCGCCGGCCACGCCCTCCATGTCCAGCGCGACGCCGAGCGCGGCCCGCATCGGACCGCACATCGCGGTCGACGCGATCGGCGGTCCGGCGTGGCATGCGCCGCCCGCGGCGAGGTGGGGCGCGACCGCCGCAGCCGGCAGGACGTCGACGAGCTGCGGGCGCGCGGCGACGAGTGCCTCGACAGCGTCATCAAGTGCATACAACGACGTACTCAAGATGCCGCCACCGTAGTACGGCGCGATTCCGCGCGGCATGGCCACGCTGGCGAAATCTCCCGGCTGTACTCGGCCATTTGGCCAATGCGCGGGCCATCAGCCGCGGCGTACGGTGCGACCGCACCCAGCACTGTGGACCGTATTGCATACAACGGTTTCCGGCAGAAAGGCACCGATGCGTCCCGAGCCAGCCGCCATCCCGGCCGCGCCGTACCCGTTCGCGCTCGATCTCGCCGCGACGGCCCTCGTCATCATCGACATGCAGCGCGACTTCCTGCTGCCCGGCGGCTTCGGCGCGATGCTCGGCAACGACGTGACGATGCTCGCGCGGGTCATCGAGCCGCTCGCCGCCGTGCTCGCCGCCGCCCGCGCGGCCGGGATGATGGTCATCCACACGCGCGAGGGCCACCGCCCCGACCTCTCCGACTGCCCGGCGAGCAAGCTCGCCCGCGGCCACCTCGACACGCCGATCGGGGCCGAGGGTCCCAACGGCCGCGTGCTCGTGCGCGGCGAGCCCGGTCACGGGATCGTCGAGGAGCTCGCCCCGATCGCCGGGGAGGTCGTGCTCGACAAGCCCGGCAAGGGCGCGTTCTACGCCACCGACCTCGAGCTGCTCCTGCACAACGCGCAGATCTCGAGCCTCGTCGTCACCGGCGTCACGACCGAGGTCTGCGTGCACACGACCGTGCGCGAGGCCAACGACCGCGGCTTCGAGTGCCTCGTGCTCTCGGACTGCGTCGGCTCCTACTTCCCCGAGTTCCAGGAGGTCGGCCTGAGGATGATCGCCGCGCAGGGCGGGATCTTCGGCTGGGTGGCCTCCTCGCAGGACCTGCTCGCCCACCTTCCCACGCCCGCCGCCGTCGACTAGAGAGGTCGCGTCATGTCTGCCGCCGCCGTCCCCGTCCCGTCGAACACGCCTCCGCTGTGGACGCGCGGGGACCTCAACGCGTTCTTCGGACTCGGCATCAACATGCTCGTCAACGTCCTCGTCCTGGCGGGTCTGTCGGCGGGCGTCGTCCAGATCCCGGCCGACGACGTCTTCCACACCATCCTTCCAGCGCTCGGCATCGAGCTGCTCGTCGGCAACTGCTTCTACTTCTACCTCGCCAGGAAGCTCGCCGAGAAGGAGGGCCGCACGGACGTGACGGCGATGCCCTACGGCCCCAGCGTGCCGCACATGTTCATCGTCACGTTCGTCGTCATGCTGCCGACGTACCTCGCCACGAAGGACCCGATCAAGGCATGGGAGGCGGGCCTGGCATGGGCCTTCATCATCGGCGTGATCATCCTCATCGGCGCCTTCGTGGGGCCGACGATCCGCAGGTTCACGCCGCGCGCCGCGCTGCTCGGCACGCTGGCGGGCATCTCGATCACGTTCATCTCGATGCGACCCGCGGCGCAGATGTGGGAGGCGGCATGGATCGCGCTGCCGGTGCTGGCGCTCATCATCATCGGCTTCGTCGCCGGCGTACGGCTGCCGGGCAACTTCCCGGTCGGCCTCGCCGCGCTCCTCCTGGGCAGCGCGATCGCGTGGACCGGCGGCTTCATGGACACGGCGAACGTCAGCTCCGCCGTCCACGACATCGCGTTCGGCCTGCCGTCGCTGAACATCGACCTGCTCGTCAACGGCCTCGAGGGGATCTCGCCGCTGCTGGCGACAGCGATCCCGTTGGGCATCTACAACTTCACCGAGGCGATGAGCAACGTCGAGTCGGCGGCTGCGGCCGGGGACTCGTACAACCTGCGCAGCGTGCTGCTGGCGGACGGCACCGGCGCGATCGTCGGGTCGTGCCTGGGCAGCCCGTTCCCGCCTGCCGTCTACGTCGGCCACCCGGGCTGGAAGGCGGCCGGCGGACGCATCACGTACTCGCTCGCGACCGGCGTGCTCATCTTCCTGCTCTGCGTCTTCGGGCTGTTCCCGCTGCTCGATGCGCTCCTGCCCGTCCCGGCGATCGTGCCGGTACTGCTGTACATCGGCCTGATCATCGGCTCGCAGGCGTTCCGCGCCGTCCCGCGCGCGCACTACGCGGCGGTCGTGCTGGCGATCGTCCCCAATGCCGCCGCGTGGGCGAGCGGCCTGATCGACAACGCGCTGTCGGCAGCCGGGACGAATGCCGCCAAGGTGGGCGACACCGCGCTGAACAACGCCGGCGTGATCTACGAAGGGCTGCTGAAGCTCGGCGAGGGAGCTGTGCTGGCCGGCATGCTGCTCGGCGCGATCGCGGCCTTCCTGATCGATCGCCGCTTCTGGTGGGCCGCCGGCTACAGCGCACTGGCGGCCGTGCTGTCGCTCGTGGGCCTCATCCACGGCGCGAAGGTGTCGCTGAACGTCGACGCGACCCAGGGGAAGATCGCGCTGGGCTACGCCTTCATGGCCCTCGTCTGCGTGGCGTTCGCGGCCATGAAGGTGCCTGAGCGCGAGGTCGATCCCTCCGATCCGGCGGATGTCGAGGAGGCGGCAGAGCGGCTCGCGGCGCGAGCGTCCGCGGCGCCGGAGAGACCACCGCCGGCGCCCGTGCCGGCCTAGCGCGGGAAGCCGGGCTCTCGCGATGAGCATCGAACAGCTGCTCGCGGGCTATCGCGACGGCTCGCAGGATCCGGCGGAGGTCGTCGCGCGCGCCTACGAGCGCGCGCGCTCGGCCGCCCAGCCGGCCTGGATCGCGCTCGTCCCGTGGGGAGGCGTCAGGGCCGCGCTCGCGCGGCTGCACACGGCGCCGGCCGACCTGCCGCTCTACGGGGTCCCGTTCGCGATCAAGGACAACATCGACCTCGCCGGTACGCCGACGACGGCCGCCTGCCCGGCCTACTCCTACGTGCCGCAGCGCAGCGCGTTCGTCGTCGAGCGGCTCGTGGCGGCGGGGGCGATCCCGATCGGCAAGACGAACATGGACCAGTTCGCGACGGGGCTGACCGGGACGCGAACGCCGTACGGCGCCTGCGCCAGCGTCGTCGACCCACGCTACGTCGCCGGCGGCTCGAGCTCGGGCTCGGCCGTCGTCGTCGCCGACGGCACCGTCCCCTTCGCGCTCGCGACCGACACCGCGGGCTCCGGGCGCGTGCCGGCGGCACTCAACGCCATCGTCGGCCTCAAGCCCTCGCTCGGGCGACTCAGCACGAGCGGCGTCGTGCCGGCCTGCCGCAGCCTGGACTGCGTCTCGCTGCTGACCGCGGACGTCGCCGGCGCCGCCCGTGTGCTCGACGTGGCGAGCGGCCCCGATCCGTGCGACCCCTACTCGCGCGTGCCCCCGCCGGCCGCGGCCGCCGAGCGCCAGGCCCGGGGAGCGGCCGGCGCGCGCCTCGCCGTCCCGCGTCCGGAGCAGCTCGAGTTCTGTGGCGACCGCGGCGCCGCGCGCGCCTGGGAGCGCACGCGCGAACGCGCGCTCGCGCTCGGCTGGGAGGTCGCCGAGATCGACTTCGAGCCCTTCGCCGAGGCCGCCCGGATGCTCTACGAGGGCCCGTGGCTGGCGGAGCGCTACGCGTCGGTCGGCGCCTTCGTCGCCGCCTACCCGCGAGAGGTCGATCCGATCGTTCGCCGCGTCATCATGGCCGGCCGCGATCTCGGCGCGGTCGAGGCGTTCCACGGCGCGCAGCGACTCGCCGAGTTGCGCCACGCGACGCGCACGGTGTGGGAGTCCGCCGACGCCCTCCTCGTGCCGACGACGCCGTCGCTCTACACCGCCGCGGAGATCGCCGAGGAGCCGATCGCGCGCAACGCGCTGCTGGGGACCTACACGAACTTCGTCAACCTGCTCGACCTCTGTGCCGTCGCCGTGCCCGCAGGCCCGCGCGAGGACGGGCTGCCGTTCGGGGTCTCCCTCGTCGCCCCTGCCGGCGCCGAGCGGGCGCTGCTGACCCTCGCCGGCCGCTGGCGCGACGAGCAGGTCGGTGGTGCGGCCGACAAGCCCGTGGACACGGTCGCGCTCGCGGTCGCCGGCGCGCACCTCGCGGGCGAGCCGCTCAACGGCCAGCTCGTCGCGCTCGGCGCACGCCTCGTCGAGACCACCCGCACGGCCGCGACGTACCGGCTCTACGAGATGCCCGGCAGCGTTCCGGCCAAGCCGGGGCTCGTCGGCGGTGGTCCGGCCGTGGGCGGCGGCATCGAGATCGAGCTCTGGGAGCTCGCGACGGAGGCGTTCGGACGCCTCGCCGCCGGCGTGCCCTCACCGCTTGCGATCGGGACGATCGCGCTCTCGGACGGCCGTGCGGTCAAGGGCTTCATCTGCGAGGCCGACGCCGTCGCCGGGGCGCGCGAGATCACAGCGCACGGCGGCTGGCGCGCGTACCGCACGGCGGTCGATGCCGCCGACGCGGCCACCGCCTCGACCAAAGGCTAGATCGCCGCGAAAACAGCCATCCAAGCGGTGTGCGGCTCGTATCATCTGCGACGTGACATCGTCGACGCCGGAGCGGCGCCGCAGCCGCGCGCTCGCGCTCGCACCCGGCCTGTCGATCGCGGTGGCGCTCACCGTCATCGACATCTGGGCGGCCCCGCCGACCGCGGTGATCGGGATCGTGATCCTGGCACCGCTGCTGACGGCGCTGTTCTCCGACCCGCGCGATGTCGCCGTCGTCGGCTCCGTCGCCGTCCTGCTCGTCGTGCTGAGCGCGATCTGGCGCGACAACTTCGATGACGTCGCCTACGTCCAGCGCATCCTCGTCGTCGCCGCCGTCAGCGCCCTCGCCCTCCTCGCCGCCCGCGGCCGCGCCCAGGTGGGTCGCGACCGCGAGCGCTTCGCCCTGCTGTCGGCCGTCGCCGAGATCGCCGACGGCACGCGCAGCCTCAAGGACACGGTCGCACAGCTCAACGACCTCGTCGTGCCCGTCGTCGCCGATGTCTGCATCGTCGACGCCGTCAGCCAAGGCGAGCTGCAGCGCCTGGCCGTGCGCGTCGCCGGCCGTGACGGGGACGCGGCCGCCGCGATGCTGGCCGCCCGTCCCCCGGGGACGGTCGACGGCCTTGGCAACCCGGGTCAGCCGCAGCTGCTCGCAGACATCGACGACGCGCTGTTGCAGGAGATCTCGATCGACGCGCGCGACCTCCAGCGGCTGCGCGCGCTCTGCGTGAGGTCCGCCGTCATCGTGCCGCTGCGCGCGCGCGGACGCAGGCTGGGGTCGTTGACGCTCGTGGCGACGACGCACTCGGGGCGCCGCTACGACGATGAGGACCTCGAGTTCGCGAAGGTGCTCCCCGGCCGCGCGGCGCTCGCCCTCGACAACGCAGGGCTGTTCTCGGAGCTCGAGACGATCGAGGCACAGCTCACCGCGGCACTGTCGACGCTTGCCGAGGCCGTCACCGTCCAGCACGCCGAGGGCGCGCTCATCTACGCCAACGAGGCCGCTGCCCGGATGCTCGGCTTCGCGTCCGCGCAGGAGCTGCTCGCGACCCCGGTCGAAGAGGTCGTCGGCGCGTTCGAGACGACGAACGAGGACGGCTCGCCGCTGCGGCTCCAGGACCTCCCGGGCCGGCGCGTGCTCGCCGGCGAGGAGCCCGAGCCGCTCGTCGTCAGGACGATCGACAAGGCGACCGGCGAGGAGACCTGGCGCGTGACGAAGGCCTCCGGCGTCTGCGACCGCGACGGCAGCGTCACGCTCGTCGTCAACGTCATCGAGGACATCACCGAGGTCAAGCGCGCCGAGGTGACCCAGCGCCTGCTCGCGCGCGCCGGTGAGCTGCTGTCCTCGTCGCTGGACTACGAGCGCACGCTGCAGCAGATCGCCGAGCTCGCCGTCCCGCAACTCGCCGATTGGTGCGCCGTCAGCATGCCCGACGGCCAGGGCTTCATCCGCACGGTCGCGGTCGCGCACGTCGACCCGGAGAAGGTCGCGGTCGCGCGCCTCATCGGCGAGCGCTATCCCTCGCGCGCCGACGCCCCCGGGGGCGCCGCCCACGCCATCCGCCACGGGATATCGCAGGTCGTCAACGAGATCAGCGACGAGATGCTCGCCGCGGTGGCGCACGACGAGGAGCATCTCGAGCTGCTGCGCAGCGTCGGGATGCGCGCCGGGCTCGTCGTCCCGATGAGCGCCGCCGGCACGAACGTCGGCGCGCTCAGCCTCCTGAGCGCCGAGTCCCCCCGGCGCTTCACCGCCGCCGACGTCGAGCTTGCCGAGGAGCTTGCGCGCCGCGCCGGGACGGCCGTCGAGAACGCGCGCCTGTACACCGAGCGCTCGCACATCGCGCGCACGCTGCAGACGGGCCTGCTGCCCGGGCGCCTGCCGCAGATGCCGGGCTGGAGGGTTGCGACGCTCTACCGGCCGGCGGGCGACGAGAACTGGGTCGGCGGCGACTTCTACGACGCCTTCGCGGTGCGCGGCGGCTGGCTGGCGCTCGTCGGCGACGTCGCCGGCCGCGGCGCCGAGGCCGCCGCGCTCACCGGCCTCGCCCGCCATACGCTGCGCACCGCGGCCAAGCTCCTCGACGACCCGCTCGACGCGGTCGGCATGCTGAACGCCGAGCTGCGCGCGCGGGAGCAGATGTCGCTGTGCTCGGTGGCGGCCGTGCTCCTGCGCGAGCACGACGGACGCGCGACGGCCGAGATGGTCTGCGCGGGCCATCCGCTCCCGCTGCTCGCGCGCGACGAGCAGGCCCGGCCGGTCGGCAGCTTCTCGCCGATGCTCGGCGCCTACGAGGTGGACGACTGGAGCCGGACGGTCGTCGAGCTCGAGCCCGGCGACGTCCTCGTGCTCTACACCGACGGCGTCTTCGACGCCGTCGGCGAGGACGGGCGTTTCGGCGAGGAGCGCCTCCAGCGCACCGTCGCCGGTGTCGTCGACGCCCGGGACGCGGTGGCGCAGATCAACACGGCGCTGAGCGCGTTCGAGGTCGGCGCGCAGGCAGACGACACGGCCGTGCTCGCCGTCGAGCGCGTGGCGGTGGCGGCCCCGACGGTCGCGGTCCACCGCGAGCTCGAGCGGGGTGGCGAGCCGCGGCCATGACGGCGCAACCGGATGCCGCGGGCTTCCTCATGCGCGAGTCGTGGCGCGCCGACGTCGTGCTGGCACGCAAGATCGAGCTGCCCGGTGGGCGGTACGCCCCCGGCACGGCCCGGACGACGCTCGGCGAGATGCTCGCCGAGCGCCTCGACGAGACCGATCTCTTCGACGCCAGCGTGCTCGTCTCCGAGCTCGTCACGAACGCCGTGCGTCACGGGCGCGCCGACGAGGACGAGACGATCGTCGTGCACGTCGCGATCGCGCCGGACGTCCTGCGGGTCGAGGTCTGCGACCACGGCCCGGGCTTCGAGCCGCCGGCCGTCCCACGCCCGCGCCGGCATGGCGGCGGAAACGGCCTCGTGCTGCTCGCGCGCATGAGCAGCACCTGGGGCGTCGCCGGCGACGACGGGACGTGCGTCTGGTTCGAGCGCGCGCTGGCGCCCGCCCGCCTGAGGCGCGTCGCTCACGGCGCTCGCTACCGTTCACTCATGACCACGATCGCCTCCTCCACGCTCGCCAACGGCCTGCCCCTGCACCTCGTCGCCCTCGACGGAGCACGCTCGGTCACGATCCTCGTCGCCTTCGACGCTGGCGCCCGCACCGAGCGCCCGGAGGAGAACGGCATGGCCCACTTCCTCGAGCACCTCGTCTTCAAGGGCGGCGAGAAGTACCCGCATTACCGCGACGTCAACGACACCGCCGAGCGCCTCGGCGGCGCGTTGAACGCCTACACGTCGCACGACCTCGTCGCGTTCCACCTCACCGTGCGCGCCGAGGCCGCGATGGAGGCGACGGACCTCCTGACGGACTTCGTCGGCCGCCCCCACATCGACGCCGGCGAGCTCGACCGCGAGCGCGGCGTCGTCATCCAGGAGATCCAGCGCTACAAGGACGAGCCGTCCTCGATCGCCGAGGAGCTCATCGACCGCGCCGCCTTCGGCGAGCACCCGCTCGGGCGCCCGGTGCTGGGCCCCGAGGAGCACCTGCGCACGTTCACGCGCGACGCCATCGTGGCCTTCCGCGACCGCCGCTGGTCGGGTGCGCGCGGCGGCGCGTTCATCGTCGGCAACATCGACCACGTCGCGGCCAACGGCGCAGCCGCCGAGCTCTTCGAGCGCTTCCCCACGCTGCCCGAGCCCGAGCCCTACGAGCCCGCGCCGGCGTTCGCGCCCGAGGTCATCGTCGAGGAGCGCGACACGAACCAGTCGCACCTGCGGATGTCCTACCGGCCGCGGCTCGACGTCACCAATCCCGCCCAGCGCGCGGCGATGACGATCTACGCCACGCTCCTGGGCGGCTCGATGAGCTCGCGGCTCTTCGACGAGATCCGCGAGCAGCGCGGGCTGGCCTACTCGGTCTACGGCGCCTCGCACTCGCACGCCGACGTCCCGCTGCTGCAGCTCGGCGCCGGGCTGGACTCGACGAAGTGCGTCGAGGCGTACCGGCGGATGCGCGAGATCGTCAACGAGCTGCGCGAGGACGGGCCGACCGTGGCCGAGGTGGAGCGCGCCCGCGCCTACACCGCCGGCCGCCGCGTGCTCGCGTTCGAGAGCACGAACGCCGTCGCGCGCCACGCCGCGATGCAGTCGATCATCTTCGGCGAGCCGCTCGACCCCGACGGCGCGATCGCCGCGCTGGACGCCGTCACGCTCGACCAGGTCGTGACGGTCGCGAGCGACGTGGCCGACACGCTGGCGATCGCGTGCGTCGGCCCGCACAGCGCGAGCGACTTCGACTGACGGTCGCGGGCCGGTGATGCCGGCCCGTCGGCGAAGCGCCCACAGCGATCTATCTTGGCCAGCGGTCCTCGTCCCTGGTGAAGGAGTCATCCCATCTCATGGTCGGATTTGACCGTCTACGCGTGGGCCGCCCCATCACAGATCGATGGACCGGGCTGGAGACTGGTTCGTGCAGCGACGGGGCTCGCTTCGTTCCCGGGGAGTAGCGCGCCTATGCCGTGCGACTTGCTGGTCAAGACGCTGCACTTCGTCGGGCGATGCGAGACCGGGCTTCGCACGCTTCAAGCTGCTGACGATTAAGGCGCGCCCCCGATATGGGATCAGGTCCGCGGCGGGCCTGATGAGAAGGGAACACCGATCAAGCCAAGCGAGCAGGGACTAGAACAGCTCCGCATCCTCGCGGTGGACGACGAGGAGTCGAATCTGCTGCTGCTGCGGCGGATCCTCGAGCGGGACGGCTACACCCGCGTGGAAGTCACCACGGACCCGTCCCGGGTTCCGGAAATGTTCGTTGAGACTCGCCCCGATCTCGTGCTGCTCGATCTCCACATGCCAGGGATGGATGGGTTCGAGCTCATGGAGCGGCTCGGGCCGCTGACCGGCGACGGACGCGACGTGCCCTTCTTGGTGCTCACTGCTGACGCCACGGATGCGACCAAGCGCCGTGCCCTCTCGGTGGGTGCCCGCGATTTCCTCACGAAGCCGCTCGACCGGATCGAGCTGCTGCTGCGCGTGCGCAACCTGCTCCAGGTCAAGCAACTCCAGGATCGGCTGAGCGAGCACAACGCGCACCTGGAGGACGAGGTGGCGAATAGAACCCGCGATCTCGACCGGGCCCGCCACGAGATGCTCGAGCATCTCGCGCTAGCGGGCGAGTTCCGCGACGACGCGACGCAGCAACACGCCTGGCGGATCGGCGGCATCTGCGCCCTTCTCGTGCTCGCGCTCGGCCTTCCCGACCGGGAGGCGGAGCTGATCGAGCGCGCCGCCCCGCTGCACGACCTCGGCAAGATCGGTATCTCGGACGTCATCCTGCTCAAGCCGGGCAAGCTCACCGGCGAGGAGTTCGAGGTGATGAAGGCGCACGCCAGGATCGGCGCCGAGATCCTCGCCGGCAGCCGCAGCCCACTGCTTCACCTCGCCGAGCGGATAGCGCTCACTCATCATGAGCGCTGGGACGGCTGCGGCTATCCCGCTGGGCTCCACGGTGAGCAGACCCCATTGGGGGGACGGATCGTCGCCGTGGCCGACGTGTTCGACGCGCTCACCCACGAACGTCCCTACAAGGACGCGTGGCCGGTCGACGAGGCGGTGGGCGAGATCCTGAGCCAGGCTGGCCGACAGTTCGATCCTGGCGTGGTCGACGCGTTCTCCACGCTCGACCACCGGACGCTCCTGAGCCGACTCAAGAGATGCGGGCCTCCCGTCAGCGATCGCAACCCGGGCTCGGAAGCCCAGTTCTCCGTCCTGGCGTAGCGGTGACCGGGCGCGACTTGACCTCGCCGAACATCGCCGGCCACTGGGGGCTCGCCATCGCCGCGCTGCTGTTCGCAGGCGTCTTCCTCTTGCGGATCGTCGTTCAGGATCCGGGCGAGGTCATCACCCTCCTGTACGCACTGCCGATCGCGCTGGTCTCGGCCAAGCGGGGAATGGCATGGGGCCTCGCGGCCGCGGCGCTGGCGTTGGGCCTGTTCGGTGTGTGGGACGCGCGCTGGAACGAAGCCGCCCCCAACCCCTTGAACTACGTGACGCGGGGCGCGGCCTTCTTCGTGCTCGGCGGAGCCGCCGGAGTGCTCGCGGACCGCCTGCGAACGGTGGCGACGGAGGCCACCCGGTTTCGGGAGCTGTCGACCGACTTGCTGTGCACCGTCGGCTTCGACGGCTACTTCAAGAGCCTCAATCCGGCCTGGGAGGGGACCCTGGGCTGGACTGTGGAGGAGCTCCGCTCGCAGCCGATCGTCGAGTTCATCCACCCGGACGACCGCGAACGGACCAACGCCGAAGCAGCCCGCCTGACGAGCGCGGACCACACGACGCTTATCTTCGAGAACCGCTGCCGCTGCAAGGACGGCGCCTACCGCACCATGCTCTGGGACGCCAGGTCGATCCCGGAGGAGGAGTTGATCTACGCCATGGCGAGGGACGTCACCGAAAGCAAGCGGGCCCAGGAGAAGCTGCGCAACTCGGAGCGGTTCCTGGACTCGGTGCTGGAGAACCTCCCCAACATGGTGTTCGTCAAGGACGCCGAGGAGCTCAGGTTCGTCCGCTTGAACCGGGCCGGGGAGGAGCTGGTCGGCAAGGAGCTGGTCGGCAAGAACGACCACGACCTGTTTCCGAAGCCGGAAGCCGACGCCCTCGCTCGGAAGGACCGCGAGGTGCTCGCCTCCGGCGGGGTCGTCGACATTCCCGAGGAGCCCATCGACACCATCGAGAACGGCTCGCGCATCCTGCACACCCGCAAGATCGCGATCCGCGACGAGCGTGGCGAACCCCAGTACCTGCTCGGCATCTCGGTGGACATCACGGACCGCAAGCTCGCCGGGCGGGCCACGGAGGCCGCCCAGGCGGAGGCCGAACGTGCGAACCAGGCGAAGAGCGAGTTCCTCTCGAGGATGAGCCACGAGCTGCGTACCCCACTCAATGCCGTCATCGGCTTTGGGCAGCTGCTGCAACTCGATGCCACGGATCCTCGCCAGTGCGAATCGGTCGACCAGATTCTGAAGGCGGGACGCCACCTGCTCGAGCTGATCAACGAGGTGCTCGACATCTCGCAGATCGAGTCGGGGACCATGTCGATATCGCTCGAGCCCGTCGATCTGGGGAGGGTGCTCGCCGAGGCCCTCTCACTCATCGGGCCACTGGCCGACGACGCGCAGGTGCGCCTCACCTCCTCTCCCTCGGAGCGCGCGGATCTGCACGTGCTCGCCGATCGGCAGCGGCTCAAACAAGTGCTCATCAACCTGCTCTCGAACGCGGTCAAGTACAACCGCCGCGGCGGCGGGGTGTCGGTGCACTGCACCGAGGTGGCCGAAGGGCGGACAGAGGTCGCCGTCTCGGACACCGGCTACGGCATGAGCCCCGAGCAGCTGGAGAGGCTCTTCGAACCCTTCGACCGGCTGGGCGCGGAGGGCACCGACGTCGAGGGGACGGGCCTCGGGCTCTCCCTCTCCAGACGCCTCATGGAGGCGATGGGGGGCGCCATCAGCGTCGAGTCCGACCCGGGGAACGGCAGCACGTTGAGAATCCAGCTGAACAGCGCGAAGGAAGCGGGAGCAGCAGCGACGGCTCGCGACAACGCGCCTGTAGCCGCGGACGGACCATCCCGCGAGGGTCGCACGATCGTCTACATGGAGGACCACCTCTCCAGCTTGGATCTCGTCGAGCACCTGCTCGCCCGTCTCCCCGACGTCCGGCTGATCGCCGCCATGCAAGGGAAGCTCGGGATGGACCTCGTCCGCCACCACCATCCCGACCTGATCCTCCTCGACCACCACCTCCCGGACCTGCACGCGAGAGACGTGCTCGAGCAGCTCAAGCGCGACCCCGCCACCGCCGCGATCCCGGTCGTGGTTCTCAGCGCCGACGCCACCCCCGCCCAGTTCGAGCGGTTGCGCGCCGCCGGTGCCGCCGGGTATCTGACCAAGCCGATCGATGTCGAGGCGCTGCTCGACATGGTACGGAAGAGCTGAAGCAGCCTGGCTGGGGTCTACCGTAGGTCGTTGTCGTCGCGCACGACGACCGGATCGGAGATGATGGAGCCTCGTCTATCGGCTCCTCGACCGACGCCGTGAACCGCAGAGAGCTCAAGCGCTACGTCAGCCGCGTGAGCGGCCGCTGGCCGCTGGACCGGGCGTTGCTCGGCGGCGCCCGCGTGGCCGACCTCCACGGCGCGGGACCGCAGCGCGAGCGCGGGCAGGAGTACGTCGTCGTGCTCGTCTCCGATGCCTTCGACGGCGTCCCGTGGCTCGAGCGCGTCTACCAGGCGGGAAGCCTCTGGGACGCCGACGAGATGGGCGCCCGCGCCGACGTGCACTGCTACACGCCGCCGGAGCTCGAGCGCAGGGTGCAGCGGATGCGGATCGTGCGCGAGGCCGTCAGCGAGGGCATCGACCTGCTGGCGGCCGATCCGCCTAGTGCAGGGTCCCGCAGTAGTTGAAGCCGTAGTCCAGCGCGCGTCCGTCGGCCTGCGCCTGCGCGGCGCGTAGCGCATCGAGCGCCGCGCGCACCGCGATCCCCGCCTGCGTGAGCTCACGGGTGTCGGCGGCGCCGGCGGCGGTGACGAAGCGCTGCGCGGACGAGCGCAGCCCCGCGAGCAGTGGGTCGGTGCGGCGGACCGCGGCGACGTAGGCCTCGGCACCGCGCCGATCGGCGGGATCCGTGGGGAGCGTGATGTCCTGCAGGCCGTCGAGCAGCTTCCCGTAGAGGTCGGCGAGCACGTCCGCCGACTCGGCGATCTGCTGCGGCGTCTGCGGATCGGTCGCACCGGCGCGGGCGAAGCGATCGCCGAGGCGGGCGCAGACGTTGTCGCCCTCGGCGACGTAGCGCTCCTTCGTCACGGTCTTCGGCTCGCCATCCCCTCCGCAGCCGGCGAGTAGCGTGGCCGCGGCGAGCGCGGCCGCGATCGCGCGGCTCACGAGATGGCGACCATCCGCTCGATCGGCACGCGCGCGCGCTCGGCGACGTCGGCCGGCACCTTCACCTCGTGCACGAGGTCGCGCAGGCTGTCGCGGAGCTTCGGCAGCGTGATCATCTTCATGTACGTGCAGGCAGCGCGCTCGTTGGCGGCGATGAACTCCGTGTCCGGCGCGGCTGCGCGCAGCGGGTGCAGCATGCCGATCTCGGTGGCGACGATCGCCGTGCGCCCCGGCTGCGCCTCGTTGGCGTAGCGCAGCATCCCGCCGGTGGACAGCATGTGGACGCCTTCGTCGTCGAGGTCGCCGGCGGCGACGTACTCCATGACCGAGGTCGAGCAGCCGCACTCCGGGTGGATGAGGAAGTCGGCGCCGGGGTGCTCGGCCCGCACCTGCTCGATGTCGCGGGGGCGGATGCCGGCGTGGACGTGGCACTCGCCGTCCCAGACGTGAAGCGCGCGGCCGACGCGCCGCTCGACGTAGGCGCCGAGGAACATGTCGGGACCGAAGAGGATCTCCGTGTCCGGCCCGTGCTCGCGCATGATGTGCTCGACGACCGCGACCGCGTTGGACGACGTGACGCAGTAGTCCGTCAGCGCCTTGATCTCGGCGGTCGTGTTGACGTACATGACGGTGATCGCGCCGGGGTGCTGGGCCTGCCACGCGCGCAGCTGCTCGGGCGTGATCGCGTCCGCGAGCGAGCAGCCGGCGTCGAGGTCAGGTATGAGCACGGTCTTGTCCGGGCACAGGACGGAGGCCGTCTCGGCCATGAAGTGCACCCCGCAGAAGGCGATGACGGATGCCTCCGAGGCCGCCGCCTGCTGGGACAGGCCGAGCGAGTCTCCGACGTAGTCTGCGACGTCCTGGATCTCGGGCAGCTGGTAGTTGTGGGCGAGGATGACGGCGTCGCGCTCCGCGGCGAGCGCGCGGACCTCGGCCTGCAGTTCGCGGACGTCGTAGAGCTGTAGAAGCGTCATGCCAGCGCCTCCATGGTGAGGGACAGGTCCAGGGCGGGGGCGGAGTGGGTCAGCGCCCCCACCGAGATCCAGTCTACGCCCGTCTCCGCGTAGCTTCGCAGCGTCTCGAACGTGACCCCGCCGCTGGCCTCGAGCCGTGCCCGCCCGCCGACGTGCTCGGCGACCGCACGCAGGTCGTCGGGGCTCATGTTGTCGAGCAGCAGGCGCCGCGCCCCGGCGTCGAGCGCCTCGTCGACGTCGCCCGGCGTGCGGCATTCGACCTCCAGCGGGAGGTCGGGATGGCTCGCCTTGGCGGCCGCGACGGCGGCGGCGATCCCGCCTGCCAGCGCCACGTGGTTCTCCTTGATGAGGACCATGTCGTAGAGCCCGGCCCGGTGGTTCGTTCCGCCGCCCGCGACGACGGCCGCCTTCTCGAGCGCGCGCAGCCCCGGGATCGTCTTGCGGGTGTCGAGGATCCCGACCCCGGTCCCTTCGACGGCGTGCACGCAGCGCGCCGTGAGCGTCGCGATCCCCGACAGGTGCTGGAGGATGTTCAGCGCCGTGCGCTCGGCCGCGAGCAGCGCGCGGGCGTCGCCGGTCACCCGCAGCACCGGCGCCGGCGGCTCGGACCATTCGCCCTCCGGTCCGAGCCGCTCGAGCGTGACGTCGGGGTCGAGCGCCATGAAGGTCGCCTCCGCCGCCTCGAGGCCGAAGACGACGCCCGACGCCTTCTGCGTGATCGTCGCGACCGCGCGGGTGCCCTCCGGCACCGTCGCCTGGCTCGTGACGTCGGCCTCGCCGACGTCCTCGGCGAGGGCCCGCAGTACGAGCTCGTCCAGCGTCTGCGCGTCAGGCCTCACGTGCGGGGCAAGGATACGCGTCGCCCACGTCAAGATGCGCTCGTGACCCTGACGACGTCCACCCTCGATGCGTGGCTCCCCGACCCGGAGATCCGCACGCGCCACCATCGCTGCACCGCAGCCGACCCGGACACGCTGTGGGCGGCCGCCAACAGCGTGCGCCTGGACCAGACGCGCACGATCGGCCGTCTCGTGCGCTGGCGGATTCCCGGCCTCGAGCCCGAGCAGTCCTTCGCCGGCCTCCTCGAGAACGACCCGTTCATCGTCCTCGACGCCGGCGAGCGCTACTCGATCTCCGGCCTGTGCGGGCGCATCTGGACGCTCGCGCGCGACTACCCGCTCCTCGACGGCCCCGACGCCTTCCGCGCGTGGTGCGCGCCGCGCACCGTCCGCGTCCTCTTCGCGCATTGGGTGCAGCCGGGTCCCGACGGCCGCAGCACGCTCGTCAGCGAGGCCCGCGTCGCGCCGACCGACCGCGTCGCCGCGATGCGCCTGCGCTCGCTGTGGCTCGTCGTCGGCCCTTTCGAGCGGCTCATCGGCGCGGAGCCGCTGGCGCTCGCGGTCGCGGGCGCCGAGGCAGCGGGCGGGCTCGAGGACGCCGCGGGCGCCAGCTGAGTTGAGCCGCCCGGCGAGGGGCGCTGAACGGCGTCACTGAGGAAGGGTGGGCCGGTTGCGGGGACGAGGGACCTGGAGGTCGAGGCGCCGTGGGATGTTCTGGCCGATGGCAGACCTGGATATCACCCCCCTACGAGCTCCCGCGCTCCAGTCCCCCCAGCGCGCTGACCCCGCTGAAGAGCGTCCGCCGCCCGCGCCGCACGACGAGGCGCACGTCCGACGCCAGGTACTGCGCCGCCGCGCCCTCGAGGTTGCGCCGCTGCGCGGCAAGCGGGACCGGCAGCGCGTGCGGCGGCGTGCCGTTCGCCTTGCCCTCGAGCTCGATCGTGTGGCGGGCGGTACGCGCGCGCAGCGACCAGCCGCGCGGGCCGACGTCGACGCGCATCGGGTGCAGCGGGCGGACGACGCGCACGACCTCGTCGCCGACGCGCACGACGAGCGAGGTCGACAGGACCTGCAGGCTGCCGAGGCCGGCGCGACCGCCGGCGAACGCGACGCACACGTCGTCGCGGGCGAAGCCGTGGGCCTGGCCCCACCACCACGCGGGCGGAAAGCCGCCGCGGCCCCAGTTCTTCTCGGCGTAGACGGTCGCGCCGTCGAGCTCGATCTCGCGATCGCCGAGGCGCGCGCGGCCGGCGACCCGTCCCCCGAGGAGATGCGGGTGCCAGTACTGACTCAGGCCGGGGATCGCCTGTGCGGGACCGATCCCGCCGAACGCGCCGCGCGGCCAGGGCACGCGATCGGCGAAGCGCACGTCGAGCCGGGCATCGGCGCCGAGGTCGACGAAGAGGCTGCATGCGTCGGCGCGCAGGCTCGTGCTCTCCTGCTCACCGGCCCAGACTCCGATGCCGCGGCGGTCGCCGGCCGCCTGGGCGACGGCCACCGAGCGTGAGAAGCCGCCCGGATGGCCGGCGATGCCGACGGTGCCCCAGGTCGCACCCTCGCCGTCGCGGTTGACGCCGGCGAGCACGATGAGCACGGTTCCCGACGGTACGTGCGTCAGCCGCCAGAAGTAGCCCTCCATCGCGACGCCGTGGTAGCCGCGCGGATCCATGAACGGAAGGTCGGCTCCTGTGCGTCGATAGCTGGAGAGCATCCTCGTCCCCTCCTGCGCCGGACGCGCTCGCTCGGATCAATCACGATGCCTGCCATGGACCCCGACCCCCTGCGCGTGCTCTTCGCCGGCGGCGCGCGCCCGCGCTGCTACGTCGCCAGCCCGCTCGGCTTCTCGGAATCCAGCCGCGAATACTACGCTCAGCGCTACCTACCGGCGCTCGCCGAGCACGTCGAGCCGGTCGACCCGTGGGCGCTCACGTCACCCGACGAGTTCGCCGCCGCCCGCACGCAGGGGCGCGAGTACGAGTTGGGCATCGCGGTCGGCGCGCGCAACGCGGAGGCGATCCGGGGGGCGCAACTCGTCATCGCCCACCTCGACGGCCAGGAGGTCGACGCCGGCACGGCGGCGGAGGTCGGCTACGCCGCGGCGCTCGGGCTGCCGTGCCTGGCGCTGCGCAGCGACCTGCGCGCCAGCGGCGAGCCCGGCATGCGCGTCAACCTCCAGCTGGAGGCGTTCGTCGTGCTGTCCGGCGGCTTCGTCGCCGGCTCGCTCGCTGAGCTGCTCGCGCGCCTGGAGGCGCTGCGCACCGCTTGACGGCGGCTGAGGGGTGTGGCGGATTCGTAAGGCTGACCCTTACGAATCCGCCACACCCCGGGCCGGTCCGGCGCGGGGGTGCCTGCTCAGTCCGTCCACCAGTCGCGCAGCAGCTCGCCGTCGTCCTCGACCTGCGGCGCGCCGATGAGGATCATCTCGGCCCCGTTGGGCCCGGCCTCCCGGCAGCGCATGGTCTCCGGCGGGATTCGGATCGCGTCCCACGCGCGCAGCTCGACGATCTCGTCCTCGAGCTTCATCCGCATGCTGCCGCTGACGACGACGTAGATCTCCTCCTGGCTGCCGTGGCGGTGGGCGAACGGCTCGCGGAAGCCGGGCGCCATGCGGAAGTACGTCAGGCCCGACTGCTCGAGCTCCAGCGGCTTGCGGGCGAAGCGGGCCTCGAGGCTCGGCGACAGGCCGACCGTCGGGGCGAGGTCCTCGACCTCCTTGAGGTTCACGACGGTGTAGGGGGTGTCGCTCATCGAGAGGACCAGCCGTTCGAGTTCCCAGCGGCCGTGGTCGAGCAATGGCGGGCTGTCATCGTGCCGCGCTCCTCAGCAGGTAGGCGCGCACGAAGCCGTCGAGATCGCCCTCGAGCACGCGGTTTGCGTCACCGACCTCGTGGTCGGTGCGGTGGTCCTTGACCATCATGTACGGGTGCAGGACGTAGGACCGGATCTGCGAGCCGAAGTTCACGTCCTGAGCCTCGCCCTTCTCGCGCGCGAGCTCCTCCTGACGCCTGCGCTCCTCGAGCTCGACGAGCTTGGAGCGCAGCATCTTCATCGCCGTCTCCCGGTTCTGCGTCTGCGAGCGCTCGTTCTGGCATTGCACGACGATGCCGCTGGGGCGGTGGGTGATGCGCACCGCGGAGTCGGTCTTGTTGACGTGCTGGCCGCCGGCGCCCGAGGCGCGGTAGGTGTCGACCTGAAGGTCGTCGGCGTCGATCGCGACCTCGCCGGCGTCCTCGATGACGGGCGCGACCTCGACGCCGGCAAACGACGTCTGGCGGCGGTTGGCGGAGTCGAACGGGGACAGGCGCACGAGCCGGTGCACGCCCTTCTCGGCGCCGTAGAGGCCATAGGCGTTGTCGCCCGCGACGCGGAACGTGGCCGACTTGATGCCGGCCTCCTCGCCCGCGCTGGCCTCCAGCAGCTCGACCTTGAAGCCGCGCCGCTCGGCCCAGCGCATCTCCATCCGCAGGACCATCTCCGCCCAGTCCTGCGCGTCGGTGCCGCCCGCGCCGGCGTTGACGGTGACGAGCGCGTCGCCGGCGTCATAGCGCCCGGAGAACAGCCGCTGCTCCTCGAGCGCCGCCAGGCGCTGCTCGACGGGTGCGAGCTGCCCCTCGAGCTCGCCGGCGATCTCGTCGTCCTCCTGCGCCATCTCGGCGAGGCTCTCGAGATCCTCGACGTCGGTCCGGAGCGCGCCGAACTCCTCCAGGCGCCGCGCCGCACGGGCGTGCTCGGCGCTGACCTTCGCCGCCACCTCCTGGTCGTCCCAGAAGCCCGGCGCCGACATCTGCCCCTCGAGCGCGGCGAGACGCTCGCTCAGCGAAGCCGGGTCAAAGATAGTCCGCGAGCAGGGACATCTGCGCGCGGATCGCCGCGAGGCGCTGTGGGATGCTCTCGGGCGTCGGCGTGGAGGCCATCACGCCAGCATAGACCCGTCGGACGTCGCTGCTCGTCAGCCGCCGTGCGACCGCCGCACCGGGGGCGGCACAATTTCCAGATGGATCCACACGCCGTGCTCGGCTTGGACCCGGACGCCTCCGTCGACGAGGCGGCGCGCGCGTACCGCGATCTCGCCAAGCGCTGGCATCCCGACCGCGCGGGCGATCACGGCGCATGGCGCATGATCGAGCTCAACGTGGCCTACGAGCTCCTGCGCTCGGCGCACCGCCCGCGCGCAGGCCCGCCGGTCACGCCCGCGCACGGCCACGGCCGTGGCCGCGAGGGGCGCGGCCACTGGCTGCCGGAGGCGATGCGCCACGCCCTCGGCCGCGAGCTGCTCGACGCGCTCGAGCCCGACGAGCGCGTGGAGCTCGTCACGCCCGCCGCGACGTGGGCGAGCCCGAGCACGCTGCTCGCGGTCACCGATCGCCGCCTTCTGTGGCTGCTCGACGACGCGGTCGGCAACCGGGTGCGCTCGCTGCGCTTTCGCGACACCGAGCACGCCGAGCACGGGCCGATGTGGCCGCGCCGCAAGCGCGCCCGCCTGCGCGTGCAGCCGCGCTACGGAGGACGTCGCTGGACGTTCACCGATCTGCGGCCGACCACGGCCGCGGCGATCGTGGGGCACGTGCGCGAACGGCGCTGACCCCGTGCGGGCCGCGGCCCGCTTGACAAGCGGGTGCCGTGTGTGGTCACGTAGCGCCGCGCGAATGAGCTGTCCTGGTCCGGGACGGCGCGCTGGAAGAGGCGGGGGAAACGGAAAGGTGTCCACAGCCGGACTGGACTGCACCCTGCGACGACAGCGGCCACCGCGGCTGGGACCGCACAGGTGACCGCGATGCTCGATCTGCTCACCGTCGGCGAGCCGCTCATCTGCCTGACGGCCGGGGGTCGCCTCCCCGCGGCGCACACCCTGGCGAAGTCGATGGGGGGCGCCGAGGCCAACGTCGCGATCGGGCTGGCCCGGCTGGGCCTGCGCGCCGGCTACATCTCGCGCGTCGGCGCCGATCCGTTCGGCGACGAGATCGTGCGCACGCTCCGCGGCGAGGGCGTGGACGTGTCGGGCGTGCAGCGCTCGCCGGCGCGCCCCACCGGCCTCATGGTCAAGGAGCTGCGCTCGCCCAGCGACGTCCGCGTCCACTACTACCGGCAGGGATCGGCGGCGACCGAGCTCGACGGCATCGGTGAGATCCCGCCGGCACGCCACGTGCACGCGACCGGGATAACGCTCGCGCTCGGCGCCGGCCCCGCCGCGGCGGCGAGCGAGCTGCTGTCGGCGGCTGCAGCGATGGGAGCGAGCGTGAGCTTCGACCCGAACATCCGCCTCAAGCTCTGGTCGCTGGACGATGCCGTCACGGCGCTGCGCGAGGTCCTCCCATACGTCGACGATCTGCTGCTCAGCGAGGCCGAGGCGGTGGCGCTCGCCGGCGCGGGCGACCTCGACGAGGCCCTGGGCCGGCTCGCCGATCACGGGATCGCGCGGGTCGTCGTGCGGCGCGGCGCCGACGGTGCCGTCGGGATCGCCGACGGAGGGCGCGTCGAGGTCGCGGCCGAGGCCTCGGGACCCGTCGTCGACAGCGTCGGCGCCGGCGACGCGTTCACCGCCGGCTACCTGTTCGAGCGCCTCTCTGGCGCGACCTTCGAGGCGGCGATGGCGACGGGCACGTGGGCGGCGGGCCACGTCGTCGCGCACCCGGGCGACTACGAGGGCCTGCCCGACCGCGCCGACTACGACGCCTGGCGCGGCATCACGACGGCGGTCGACCGATGAGCCCGCGGCCGGCGAGCTTCCCGGCCCTGCTCGCGAATCGCCGCATCATCGTCGTCGTCCGCCACGACGACGACGCGGCCGCCGAGGCGATCGCCCGGGCGGCCGCCGACGGCGGCCTGCGCGCCGTCGAGATCACGACGACCGTTCCCGGCGCGGCTGCGCTGATCGCCACGCTGCGCGCGTCGCTCGCGGCGGACGTTCTCGTCGGCGCAGGCACGGTGCTGTCCGTGCGCCAGCTCGACGCCGTGCTCGCGGCGGGCGCCCAGTTCGTCGTGGCGCCGGGCCTGGATCGCCCGGTCGTCGAGCGCTGCGCGGCGGCGCAGGTGCCGATCGTCCCGGGAGCGCTGACGCCGACCGAGGTCATGGCCGCCCGCGTGCTGGGCCTCGACGCGCTCAAGCTGTTCCCGTCGCAGACGGTCGGCCCGGCGCACCTGCGGGCGCTGCTGTCGGTGTTCGAGGACGTGGCGTTCATCCCCACCGGCGGCGTGCGCAGCGAGAACGCCGCCGGCTGGTTCGAAGCCGGCGCGCACGCCCTCGGCCTGTCGGGCGAGTTCGATGCCGCCCACAGCGCCGGCGGCGAAGACGCGGTGCGGCGCCTGGCGCGCCACCTGAGCGAGACCTTCGAGACGGCCAGCAGCAACCCCCAATCCATCAGCGATGTCCCAAGGTAGGGAGAGAGGTCTCATGCACACGATCGGTCGAAGGTCACTCATCGCCGCAGTGGCGGCGGCCATGGCCGTCGGGCTCGGCGCCTGCGGCGAGCCGGACACCAAGACGCAGGGCTCGCAGGCGAGCGGCGGACCCGCCGATCTGTCCAGCCCGCCTGCGCTGCCCACCAAGCCGATCACGCTCAACGTGATCGACGGCGGCGGCGACCTGCAGCTCTCGCAGCCGGCGATCGACCAGTTCGTCAAGGATCATCCGAAGCTCGTCGGCAAGGTCACGTACTCGAAGTCCACCGGTCCGGAGCTGGCGGGCAAGATCCAGGCCGGCCAGCGCGCCGGCAAGGTGCAGTACAACGTCGTCGTCGCGGGCTACGGCGAGATCGCCGCGGGCGCCCAGCAGCGGCTCTGGCAGAAGCTGCTGCCGAACTTCGAGAAGACGCTCGGCGACGTCGAGAGCAAGTACCAGGAGGGCGCGCTGAAGATGCACCGCCTGATCGACGGCTACGCGCTGACGAGCTATTACAACCCCAACGGGCCGCTGCTGGAGTACAACCCGGGCAAGGTGAGCGCGCCGCCGAAGACGCCCGCGCAGCTGCTCGCCTGGGCGAAGGCGAACCCGAAGAAGTTCACGTACGCGCGGCCCGCCAACTCAGGCCCGGGGCGGACGTTCCTCATGGGGCTGCCGTACATCCTCGGCGACTCCGACCCGCGCGATCCCGACAAGGGCTGGGACAAGACGTGGGCGTTCCTCGAGGACCTCGACAAGTACATCGACCACTACCCCTCCGCCACCGGGGTGACGATGGACGAGCTGACGTCGGGCGCGGTGAACATGATCGCCAGCACGACCGGCTGGGACGTCAACCCGCGCGCGCTCGGCGTCGTCCCGAAGGACTTCAAGATCCAGGCCTTCGACGGCTTCAAGTTCGTCGCCGATGCGCACTACGTGGCGATCCCGCGCGGCGTGCCGGCGGGTGAGCAGGCGGTGATCCTCGAGCTGATGAAGTTCATGCTCACGCCCAAGGCGCAGGCCTACGCCTACGACAAGGGCTACTTCTATCCCGGCCCCGCGGTGAAGAACGTCCCGCTGTCGCTCGCGCCGGCCGCGAGACAGAAGGTGATCAAGGAGTTCACGCGGCCGGAGTACGACACGCTGTTCAAGCGGGTGCTGGTCGAGCCGCAGCTCGACGTGGACGACATCGTCTTCATGTTCGACAGGTGGGACCGAGAGGTGGGTGGATCGAAGGTCAAGGAGTGATAGCGCCGCCGCGGCTGCGCGAGCTCGTGCTCGACGGCCTGAGCCGCAGCTTCGGGCCGCAGATCGCGCTCGCCGCCCTCGATCTGAAGATCGAGGGCGGCGAGTTCATCGCCCTGCTGGGGCCGTCGGGCTGCGGGAAGTCGACGGCGCTGAACTGCATCGCCGGCCTCATCGCGCCGACGAGCGGCACGATCTCGCTCGACGGCCGCTCGCTCGACGGCACGCCCTCCGAGCGGCGCGGCTTCGGCGTCGTGTTCCAGAGCTACGCGCTGTTTCAGCACATGACCGTCCGCGCGAACATCGCGTTCGGCCTGCGCATGCGCCGCCTGCCCAAGGCACAGGTAGCCGAGCGCGTCGGCCGGGCGCTCGCGCTCGTCCAGCTCGAGGGGCACGCCGACAGGTTCCCGAGCCAGCTGTCGGGCGGCCAGCAGCAGCGCGTGGCGATCGCCCGCGCGATCGTCATCGAGCCGCCGCTCGTGCTCATGGACGAGCCGCTGTCGAACCTCGACGCCAAGCTGCGCCTGGAGATGCGCACCGAGATCCGGCGCCTGCACCGCGAGCTCGGGCTGACGACGATCTACGTCACGCACGACCAGGAGGAGGCGTTCTCGCTCGCCGACCGGCTCGTCGTGCTGCGCGACGGCGTGACGCAGCAGATCGGCCCGCCCGACGAGATCTACTACCGGCCCGCAAACCCGTACGTCGCCGACTTCGTCGGCTTCCGCAATGCCGTGCCGATGACGCTCGAGCACCGCGACGGCGACGCCGGCGACGCCCAGGGGCACGGGCTGCGCGCACGCGGCAGGGTGTCGGGGGAGGGATCGAGCGGGCCCGTCACGCTCGCGATCCGGCCCGACGACCTCGTCGTCGGCGGCGACGGTGAGAACGCGTTCGAGATCACGGTCGACGCGGTCGAGTTCCGCGGGCGCAGCTTCGTCGTCGAGGGCGCGACGGCCTCGGGGCAGCGCCTGCGCGGCACGTCGGCCACCGCCGTCGCCATCGGCGCCACCGTCACGCTGCGCGCACCATCGGCCAGGGTGCTGCTGTTCACGGGGAGGGACTGAGCGTGCGCCGCCGGCTCGCCGAGCACGGGATCGACCGCACGTTGCTGCTGCTCCTGCCGGCGGTTGCGTTCCTCGTCGTCATCTTCCTGTATCCGTTCGGATACGGGCTCGTCCTATCCTTCCAGCCCGAGCGCTACGTCGGCGTCTTCGCCAACTACGAGCACTTCTTCGCCGATCCGTTCCTGCGCGACACGATCGCCATCACGCTCGGCCTCGCCGTTCCGGCGGCGCTGTTCAACGTCATCGCCTCGGTGCCGGTCGCCTACCGGATGCGCGGCGCCTTTGCAGGCAAGCGCCTGCTGATCGGGATGCTCGTCATGCCCGTCACGCTCGGCACCGTGCTGATCGCGAAGGGACTGCTGACGCTGCTGGGCGCCCGCGGCTGGGTCAACCGGGGGCTGCTGGAGCTCGGCCTCGTCGACGACCCGGTGCGCTTCGTCAACAACTACTGGGGCGTCCTCCTCACGCTCGTCATCACCGGCTTTCCGTTCGCCTTCCTGCTGACGCTGTCCTACCTCGGCGGGATCGACCCGATGCTCGAGCGCGCCGCCGCGACGCTCGGCGCCGGACCGCGCCAGCGCTTCTGGCAGATCACGTTCCCGCTGCTGCTCCCCGGGCTGGCGATCACGTTCATCCTGACGTTCGTCCTCGCGTTCGCGGTCTTCCCGTCGGCCGTCCTCGTCGGCGAGCCGGCGGGCGAGACGCGGGTGATCTCGATCGTCGCCTACCGCGCCGCCTACGAGCAGTTCGATGCCTCGATGGGCTCCGCGATCGCGATGATCATGGGCGCCGTGCAGCTCGCCGTCGTCGCCGTCGTGCTCGGCGTGCGCGGCCGGCTGTACCGCGGACCCAGCGGCGGGGGCAAGGGATGAGCGCGATCCCCCGGCCGCGCGTCGTCGCGAGCCCGCTGGCATGGCTGGCGTGGGGGTTCGTCGGCTTCTTCCTCGTCTTCATGCTGGCGCTCATCGCCGCGGTCGTCGTCAACTCGCTCGGGACGCGCTGGCTGGACCACTGGCTGCCGGACGCGTTCACGACGCACTGGTACGGCGACGCCTGGCGCGAGTTCGGCCTGACGTCGGTCATGCGCGTGACGATCGAGATCGCGGCCGCGGTCGTGGCGCTCTCGCTGCTCATCGGCGTGCCGGCGTCGTACGCGCTCGCGCGCCGCGACTTCCCCGGCCGCCGGCTCGTCATGCTCGCGTTCCTCGTCCCGCTGCTGCTGCCGCCGGTGACCTACGGCATCCCGCTGGCGACCGTCCTGCTGCGCCACGACCTCGGCGGCACGCTGACCGGCGTGATCCTCGCCAACCTCGTCCCGAGCGTGCCGTTCGTGATCCTCACGATGACCCCGTTCATCGAGCAGATCGACCCGCGGATCGAGGCCGCCGCGCGGACGCTCGGCGCCGGGACGGCCACGATCTTCGTGCGCATCCTCGGTCCGCTGCTCGTCCCGGGGATGCTCGCCGCCGGGCTGCTCGTGCTCGTGCGCACGGTGGGCATGTTCGAGCTGAGCTTCTTCACCGCCGGACCGGGGTCGCAGCCGCTCGTGGTCGTGCTGTACTACGCCGCATTCGCCCCGGGCGTGCGCGCGTCGCAGTCGATCGACGCGATGGCGGTGATCTACATGGGCCTGATGCTGATGCTGCTGGTTGCCGCGCTGAGCTTCGTCAACCCCACCAACCTCGTCGCGCGGCTGCGGGAGAACCCGTGAACATCGAGCATGCCGAGGTCATCGTCTGCAGCCCCGGGCGCAACTTCGTGACGCTCAAGCTCGTGACCTCCGACGGCGTCGCCGGCTACGGCGACGCGACGCTCAACGGCCGCGAGCTGGCCGTCGCCAGCTACCTGCGCGACCATCTGGCGCCGCTGCTGATCGGCCGTGACGCGCACCGCATCGAGGACACGTGGCAGTACCTCTACCGCGGCGCCTACTGGCGCGGGGGGCCGGTCGCGATGACGGCGATCTCCGCGGTCGACGTCGCACTGTGGGACATCAAGGGCAAGGTCTGTGGCCTGCCCGTCTACCAGCTCCTCGGGGGCGCCAGCCGGGACGGCTGCCTCGCCTACACCCACGCCTCCGGTCGCGGCGTGGCCGAGCTGCTGGAGGCCGTCGCCGCCAAGCTGGCGCTCGGCTACCGCGCGGTGCGCGCGCAGGCCGGCGTACCGGAGCTGCGCAAGGTCTACGGCGTGGCGACCGGCAGCGAGGCCTACGAGCCGGCCGCGCGCGGCACGCGTCCTGATGAGGAGGTGTGGGACTCGCGCGCGTACCTGCGTCACGTGCCCGGCGTCTTCGCCGCGTTGCGGGCGCAGTTCGGGCCCGAGCCGGCGCTGCTGCACGACGTCCACCACCGGCTGACGCCGCTGCAGGCCGCGCAGCTCGGGCGCGCGCTGGAGCCCCACGACCTCTTCTGGCTGGAGGACGTCACGCCCGCCGAGAATCCCGACGCCCTGCGGCTCGTGCGCGAGCACACGGTCACGCCGCTGGCGATCGGCGAGGTGTTCAACACGATCTGGGACTGCCGCACGATCCTGCAGGACCGTCTGGTGGACTACATCCGCGTCAAGCCGTCGCACACCGGCGGCATCAGCCACGTGCGGCGTATCCTCGCGCTGGCGGAGCTGTCGCAGATCCGCTCGGGCTGCCACGGCGCGACGGACATCTCGCCCGTCGGCATGGCCGCCGCGCTGCACGTCGGCCTCGCGATCCCGAACTTCGGCATCCAGGAGCACCAGCGCCACGAGCCGCTCGTCGACGAGGTCTTCCCGCACGCCTACCGCTTCGACGACGGCTACCTGCACCCGGGCGACGAGCCCGGCCTCGGCGTGTCGCTCGACGAGGCGCTCGCCGCCCGACACCCCTACGTCGCCGCGTACCTGCCCGTCAACCGCCTCGCCGACGGCACGATGCACGACTGGTGACGGGCTTGGGCGTGGCGACCGCTCGGCTGACGCGTCGCAGCCTCGGCGAACGCCGGCCGGTCCCGGCCGCCGTGCCGGCGCAGGCGGGCATCGTCCATCTCGGGCTCGGGAGCTTCCATCGCGCCCATCAGGCGATCTACACCGCCCGCGCGCTCGAGCGCGAGGCCGGACCGTGGGGAGTCGTCGGCGTCGCGAGCCGGTCGCGCCGCGTCACCGACGCGATGGGCGCGCAGGACGGCCTGTACTGCGTCCTCGAGCTCGGGGGCGCGGACGCCGCGCCGCTCGTCGTGGGCGTCCACACCGAATTGCTCGTCGCCGCCGACGCGCCGGACGCGGTCGTCGCACGGCTCGCCGACCCGGGCACGCGCATCGCGACCCTCACGGTGACCGAGCAGGGCTACACCGCGGGCGCCGGGACGGGCGGGCTGGACACCGAGCTCGCCGCGGTGCGGGCCGACCTCGGCGGCGCGCCCCCGAGCACGACGATCGGGCTGCTCGCGCGGGGACTGCAGCAGCGCTGGCGCGGGCACGGTGAGCCGATGGCGATCGTGAGCTGCGACAACGTCGGCCGCAACGGGGAGCACACGCGCGCGCTCGTGCTGGAGTTCGTAGGGCTGCTGCCCGAGCCGGACGCCGCCGAGCTGGGTGGCTGGATCGAGCGGTCGGTCGCCTTCCCGTCGACGATGGTCGACCGGATCGTGCCGGCGACGCGGCCCGAGCACCGCGTGCGCGCCGCCGAGCTGCTCGGGCGCCACGACGCGGCGCCCGTCGTGGCAGAGCCGTTTCACATGTGGGTGCTCGAGGACCGCTTCCCCGCCGGCCGGCCGCGCTGGGAGGCCGCCGGCGCGATCTTCAGCGACGAGGTCGAGCGCTACGAGCAGCTCAAGCTGCGCCTGCTCAACGCGACCCATTCGCTCATCGCCTACCTCGGCCTGCTCGCCGGCGCGCGGTCGATCGCGCAGGCGGTCGCGCGGCCGGAGATCCGCGCCGCGGCCGAGCACGTCATCCACGACGATCTGCGCCCGACGCTCGTCGCCCCCGCGCAGGTCGACGTGGCGCGCTACGTCGACGAGCTGTTCGAGCGCTTCGCCAACGCCGCGCTCGATCACCGCGCCTGCCAGGTCGCCTCCGACGGCTCGGCCAAGCTGCCCGCCCGTATCACCGGGGCTGTCCTGCACCACACGGCGCGCGGCGTCGTGCCGCGAGCGCTCGCGCTGACCGTCGCCGCCTACGTCCGCTGCCTGGCCACGCCGGATGCGTACGACGCCGGCCGCCTCGGCGCGATCGCCGACCCCCAGCGCGACCGCCTGGAGGAGCTCGGGCGGCGGGCGCGCGGCTCGCGCGAGCTCGTGGGGGCGGTCTTCGAGCTGGGGATCTTCGCGCCGACGGTCGCGCAGGCCACCTCGTTCGTCGACGCGGTCGCCGAACTGCATGCCGTCCTCGTGGCGCACGATCATCGCGCCGCCATCGAAGCCGCGATCGGATGAGCGAGGCGCCGGCCATCCACCATGCTGTCCTGATGGCGCACGACGATCGCACGGGCGTCGAGGTCGCGATCGGATGAGCGAGGCGCTCGTCATGCACCATGCCGTCCTGATGGCGTATGACGATCGCACGGGCATCGAAGCCGCGATCGGATGAGCGAGGCGCTCGTCATCCACCATGCCGTCCTGATGGCGCACAACGATCGCCCGGCCATCGAAGGCGCGATCGGATGAGCCAGCCGCTGGCCATCCACCCGCACGTCCTGCTGCCATCGAGCGAGCCCGCGCGCAGCGTCGCGGCCGAGCTCTACGCCGAGATCGCCGGGGCGCCGATCGTCTCCCCTCACGGGCACGTCGAGGCCGCCCTGCTGGCGGAGGACGCGCCGTTCGCCGACCCGGCTGCGCTGCTCGTCACCCCCGATCACTACGTCACGCGCCTGCTGCACGCCCACGGCGTCGCGCTCGACGAGTTGCGCCCGCCGGCCGAGCCGCGGTCGATCTGGCGGCATCTGTGCGAGCACTGGCCGCTGCTGAGCGGGACGGTCGTGCGGCTGTGGCTCGAGCTCGTCCTGCACGACGTGCTCGGCGCCCGAGTGGCGCCCTCGGCCGCGACCGCCGACGTCCTCTTCGACGAGCTGTCAGAGCGCCTGGCTCTGCCCGAGGCGCGCCCGCGCGCGCTCTACGAGCGCTTCGGGATCGAGCTGCTGACGACGACGGACGACCCCGCCGACGACCTGCGCCACCACCGGGCCCTCGCCGCGGACCCGGACTGGCACGGCAGGGTCATCCCGACATTCCGCCCGGACGCCTACCTCGATCTCTCGCGACCGGACTGGCCCGCGCAGATCGAGCACCTCGCGGCGGCCGCGGACATGCCGATCGACACGTACGACGACTTCGTCGCGGCACTGGAGCGGCGTCGCGGTTACTTCGCCGAGCACGGCGCAACATCCAGCGACCACGGAGTCCAGACGCTGGCGACCGAGCGCCTCGACGAAGGCGCTGCCCGCCGCATCTTCGCCGCGGCGCTGCGCAGCAGATGCGATCGTCAGGAGGCCGGCGCGTTCGGCGCGCACATGCTCGACGAGATGGCCCGCATGTCCTGCGAGGACGGCCTCGTCATGCAGCTGCACCCGGGCGTGCTGCGCGACCACCACGGCGCGACGCTCCACGCCCACGGCCCGAACGCCGGCGCCGACATCCCCCTGCGAGCCGAGTTCACCTCAGCGCTGCGCCCGCTGCTCGAGCGCTACGGAACCCATCCGAGCTTTCGAATGGTGCTGTTCACCGTCGACGAGACGACGTTCTCGCGCGAGCTCGCGCCGCTCGCGGGCTTCTACCCCTCGGTCTACCTCGGCGCGCCCTGGTGGTTTCTGGACTCGCCCGCGGGGATGCTGCGCTTCCGCCGCGCCGTCACCGACACGGTCGGCTTCCACCGCACGGCCGGGTTCGTCGACGACGCGCGCGCGCTCTGCTCGATCCCCGCGCGCCACGAGGTCGCCCGCCGCGTCGACTGCGCCTTCCTGGCGGAGCTCGTCTGCGAGCACCGCCTCTCACTCGCCGAGGCCGCGACGATCGCGCGCGACCTCGCCCACGATCTGCCGGCGCGCGTGTTCCGGCTCGGCGGGGGATGAGACACAGCAGGGCCGCTTCGCAGATCTGCAAGCGGCTGGACGATGAGCGCGTGGGGACGCTGTGCCTCCGCGAGACTGAGGTTCAGGCCATATCACGCGAGAGGAGCACGTGACGTCCGCGACGGCGCTTGTCGCGCCGAGCGCGCGCTGGCGCGGGAGGACATGCAGCGCTCGCAACCACGCGAAAGCGATAGGTGGGCCTCAAACGACACGGAGTAGTGCTTAGATGGGAAGCAGCAGCCTGCCGCCACGCAATCTCTCGCACCCCATGCCGTGGCCGTCTCGGCCTGCGCTGCTGCGGTCAGCGAACTGAGGCGAGACGGTCCCGCGCCTACCGATCGAACTGCCGCAGCCGTGCCCCCGATCGCGGAATCCTCCTCACATCTGATCGCGCGGTTTCGCCAGCGCCATGAGACGGCGATCGCGGGGTTGTTTGGCAGCGTCCTTGGCCTGTGCGCAGGCAGGGATGGTTCAGGTCGGCGTGATCGCGATCGACGGCACGAAGGTGCACGCCAACGCGTCACATCACGCCAACCGCGACTACGAGCAGATCGCCAAGGAGATCCTTGAGCCATCCCGGGTCTGACGGAGACCTCCAAACCAGGATTTCGGTCCTGCAGAGAGGAACACCCCGTCATGCCCCGACCCAAGAAGTACCCTGACGAGCTACGCGAGCGTGCTGTCCGGC
>Ga0136631_10000017_pt1 | contig 44238 bp, 43 predicted proteins | sample AntDrymUQ6012206_2_FD_104655 | JGI IMG/M metagenome (GOLD analysis project Ga0136631, IMG submission 104655) | Polar desert sand microbial communities from Dry Valleys, Antarctica - metaG UQ601 (22.06) | ecosystem: Environmental > Terrestrial > Soil > Desert | place: Antarctica: Dry Valley... | reverse complement strand
CTTCGAGATGCAGACGTTCGCGACGGCACTCATCGCGCTCGTCCTCGACGGACTCGTGGAACGCGAGACCGCTGCGAACGCAGCGACGAGCCGTCACGACTTCGAGATCGCGCTCGAGCACGCCGAGAAGCTCGCCCTGACGAAGAAGGTCGCCGCCGGAGAGGCGGAGCCCAGCGGGCGGCCGGTCGAGTCCGATGGCTTGCGCGACGACGTGATCCCCGCGCTTCGCGTCGCGGGAGGCTGAGATGGCTCGCGTTCGTCAGCTTCTGCGGCGGCTGGCGCGCGAGGAGAGCGGGTTCACGCTCATCGAGCTCGTCACCGTGCTCGGCATGTTCCTCATCACGGTGACAGCCCTCTCGTACGCGCTCATTTCGGCCCACCACGTGGACGAGGACCTGAATCGGCGCTTCGCCTCGCAGATCAACGCGCGCATCGCGCTCGACCAGCTTCGGCGCGAGATCCACTGCGCCTCGTCGGTGACGCCGACGGGGACGTCGGCGACCATCACGATCACCCTCGGGACACGGTGTCCGTCGGCAGGCGCCGGGACGACGGTGAGCTGGTGCACCTCGGGCGCCGGGACGCGGTGGGCCCTCTACCGTCAGGTCGGCACCACGTGCACGACCGCCGGGAAGAAGACGGTTGACTTCTTGACGAACGGAACGGTCTTCTCGTACGCCGGTCAGTCCTTGAGCAGCCTGGCGATCCTCTCGGTCACGCTGCTCGTCGACACGAACCCCGAGAGAGGCCTGCGAACGTACAACCTCACGGACGACATCGTCCTGCGCAACTCCACCCGAACGTGACCGCTCGTCACCCGGACGGGTCATGCGAGCGAGGGCAGATCCCCGTTGACTCAGGCGGGACGTCCGATCAAGGAGCTGCGGTGTCACACTCGATCCTGAGCGTCGTTCGACGCTCGCTCGGCGATGAGCGCGGCCTGGCGTTGCCGTACGCGCTCGGTGTGACGATGGTCCTGTCTGCGCTCGCTGCGGGCATCTTGTCGTACACGACGATGAACCAGGGCGCGGCCAAGCGCCAGCAGGCCGACCAGCGCGCATACGGCCTCGCGGAGACGGGGCTCAGCTACGCGCTGTCGACGCTGCAAAGCGCAGGCCCCACGTACACGCTGGTACCCGCGCTCAGCGGTAGTGGCACGACCGTGGCCTTGACCGGAGGCACGACTCGATATTGGGGCAGTCTCTCGGGTACGACCTGGACGCTCAACGCGAGCGGCACGGTCTACAACCCGTCCGGGCCGGACGCGGCGAACGTCGTTCGCTCCGTGAGCCTGCAGGCACAGATCGCAACGACGACGACCGGTGACACACGTCCGTACGACTACCTCTTCGTGGACCAGCCGAACGGCTGCTTCACACTCGGAAACAACGTGACGGTCGAGACTCCGGTCTACGTGCGCGGTGACCTCTGCCTCACGAACAACGCGCTGGTCTCGGCGCCGGCGGTCCACATCCTCGGGAACGTGAACGTAAACAGCCCGCAGGCATCCGTCGGAACCTCGGCGTCACCGATCCCGGACTTCAGTATCTCGGGCAACTGCTACGTCAGTGGCGCTCTTACGCTGTGTCCGCTGAGCGTGACGTCGCGCGTATGGGCGGGCGCATACGGCATGAGCCCTCCCAACATCACGAAGCCGACCATCGACCTCCCCTACTGGTACGCGAACGCCAATCTCGGCCCGTCGAGCCCGTGCTCGACGTTCCCCGGCGGGTTCGACAACGACACGACGCTCAACGTGAGCCGCGGGAACGTCGACCTCACTCCGGCGACGGCCTACGACTGCGTGAAGACCGACGCGGGCGGGAACGTCGTCGGACGGCTCACCTGGACTCCCGGCGCGACGCCGTCGAATCCGGGAAAGCTCAGGATCGCAGGCGTGATCTTCATCGACGGGAACCTGTCGTGGACGAACCTCGGCATCATCGAGTACGACGGCCGCGGGACGATCTACGCGTCGGGCAAGCTCACGATCCAGAACCAGGCCGACCTCTGCGGCGTCGAGGCGTGTGACGCGACCTGGGTTCCGGCAAACGACTTCCTGACCTTCGTCGTCGGGTCGCTGGAGACGACTGGGACGACCGACCCGCTCTCGGGCGACATCGGGAATAGGATCACCTTCCAGGGCGCGCTCTTCCTCCAGAACGACTACGACCAGGACAACAACTCGACGATCTGGGGGCCGGTCATCGCGCGAAACGCGACGATCACGAACTCGACGCTCTTCAAGCCGCTGCCTGGCCCGCTGGGCGGGCTGCCGCCGGGAGTCCCCGCGGACACGACGACGATCACGACCGTCGAGGCGGTACTCGGCAGCTACGCGGGATAGCAGACCCGTGAACGCCGCCTCCGCCGCCTTCGCCCTCGTGCCCGCCCTCGCGGTGGGGAGCTTCCTGAACGTCGTCGTTGCGCGGGTGCCTGCGCGCCGCTCGATTCTCCGCCCGCCTTCGTCGTGTGGCGCGTGCGAGACGGAGATCGGGTGGCGCGACAACGTGCCGGTCGTCTCGTACCTCCTTCTGGGAGGACGGTGCCGGCACTGCGACGCGCGCATCTCTCCGCTCTATCCCGCGGTCGAGCTCGTCACCGCAACGCTGATCGCCGCGTGCTTCGCAGTGTTCGGCGCGACGGCGTGGGCGGCGCTCGCGGCGGGCTTCTGCGCCGTGCTCGTGGTGCTTTCGGTCATCGACGCCCAGCACCGGATCGTCCCGAACCGGATCGTGCTGCCCGCTGCGGCGGTGGCGCTCGTCGCACACACGGCGATGAATCCGAGCCTCGCCTGGCTCGCGTGGGCCCTCGGGGCCGCGGGCGCGCTCTTCCTCGTCGTCCTCGCGCACCCCAAGGGCCTCGGCATGGGCGACGTCAAGCTCGTGCTGCTGCTCGGCGCCGTGCTCGGTGCGTCCGTGACCGTGGCGCTCATGATTGGGCTCTTCGCTGCACTCGTCCCGTCGGCCGTTCTCTTTGCGAGGCATGGCTCGTCGGCGCGCAAGATGGGCGTTCCGCTCGTGCCGTTCCTTGCGCTCGGCGCCGTGTTTGCGCTCTTCTTCGGTGACGCGCTGCGCGACGCGTACCTGTCGCTGTTCTGAGATCGAGCTCGCTGGCGTCAAGGCTGCGGAGCGTGCTGCCGATAACCCCTTCGAGGGAGCTGCCATGAGCATTCGACGTGCATCGGGCACCGATACGGTCGACGTCGCCGGGGGCTCCCCAGCGACCGGCCGGTCGCTGGCGACGCCTTTCGGCGTCGACGACTCCGTCGAGCATCTCCTCGACCTTCTCCAGCACACGGCACTCGTGGAGCCCGACGTGCTCGGTCTCGTCCGCGGGCGCACTGAGGACGGCACGCAGCTGACCCAGGCGCTCATCGAGGAGGGTGTCGCGACCTCGGACGGCGTCGCGCGCATGCTGGCCGTGCGCCACCACCTTCCCGTCGTAGACCTTCCAACCGTCGGCGTCGCCGTCGACGCGGCGCAGGCCATCCCGGTACAGATTCTCCAGCGCTCGGTCGCCGTCCCGTACGAGCTCGAGGGCGACGTCCTGCGGGTCGCGATCGCGGATCCTGGAAACCTGCATGCAATCGACGAGCTCCGACTGGCTACGAAGCACGCCCTGGAGCTCGTCGTCGCCTCGCAGGAGGACATCCGCGTCGAGCTACAACGGCTCGCGCGAACTGCGGAGGCAATCGGCTCCGTCGTCGCCGTCGATCTCGAGGAGTCGAGCGACGATGGCGACGACCTGGAAGCGGACGACGGCATCTCGGACGGCCCGCTCGTACGGCTCGTTAACGCACTCATCTTCCAAGCGGCCGAGGAAAATGCCTCGGACGTGCACTTCGAGGCGCAGGAGGATGCGCTCGTCGTGCGCTTCCGCGTCGACGGCGTGCTGCGCGAGGTGCAGAGAATTCCGAAGAAGATGGCAGCCGGCGTGACCACGCGCCTCAAGGTGCTCGCGAAGCTCGACATCGCCGAGCGCCGCAAGCCGCAGGACGGTCGCATCACCCTCTCCTCGTCGGCCGTCGGCCGGATACTCGACATCCGCGTCGCAACGCTGCCGACCGTCGAAGGCGAGAAGGTCGTCATGCGACTTCTTGACAAGTCCCGCAAGCCCCCGACGCTGCCCGAGCTGGGGCTCTCCGACGCGATGCGCGACGACCTCGTAGCGATTGCGCGGATGCCGACGGGCGCCCTCATCGTCACGGGACCGACGGGCTCCGGGAAGTCGACGACGCTCTACGGTTGCCTCGCGGTGATCAGCCGGCCGGAGATCAACGTCATCACCGTCGAGGATCCGGTCGAGTATCGGATGGCGGGTGTGAACCAGGTGCAGATCAACCTGCGCGCCGGTCTCACCTTCGCGTCGGCCCTACGGTCGATCCTTCGCTCCGACCCCGATGTCGTGATGGTGGGGGAGATCCGCGACGCCGAGACCGCGAAGATTTCGATCGAAGCCGCGCTCACCGGCCACTTCGTGCTGTCGACGCTGCACACAAACGACGCGCCCTCGACGATCACCCGCCTGGGCGAGATGGGCGTCGAGCCGTTTCTCACGGGTGCTGCGGTCTCGGCCGTTCTCGCGCAGCGGCTCGCCCGAAAGCTCTGCACGCACTGCTGCGAGGCATATCAGCCGACCGAGGCCGAGATCTCCGAGCTGCGCGTTGCCCCCGAGCTCCTGGGCGCCCTCGACGGCACGGTCTTCTATCGCAAGAAGGGCTGCCCGCGGTGCAATCACACGGGCTATCGCGGGCGTCTCGGCATCTTTCAGTTCCTGCGCATGTCGGAGGAGATCGCGTCGCTCGCCGTGCAGCATGCGAGCCGCGACGAGATCGGTCGCGCGGCAGCGGCGAACGGCATGCGGTCGCTCTGGGACGACGGCCTCGAGAAGGTCGCCTCGGGCCTCACGTCCATCGAAGAGCTCGCGCGCGTTCTTTCCTGATCCGCCGCCGCTCTTGTAGACGTTAACAAGGTGTCTGACACCGATCGTTAAGCGGCGCGCGCCGAATCTGCGCCGATCTGTCCCTGGCGCAAGACCGGAAAACCGCTAACGCGGAGTTCCGGTCGCGCGAAGATCCCTGAAGGCGTCCGCTTCGCGGCCGCATCGTTGCGGCAACTCAGCGGATGTGTCGCTACGCGGCGGCGACTTCGCAGCCGAGCGCGATGAACGCCTCGACCGCCTGCGTGACGAAGCGTGTCGCCTCGACCGGGGTCGGAAAGATGTACGGGCCTGCGGCGACCGGCGTCGTGTTCGTGCGATCCGGCCAGACCTCCGCCTCGACGATGCAGCGAATGCCCTCGTCGACGGCGCGAAGTCGGGCTACCGAGCATCCGTCGATCCGCGCGTGCCTCACGTACAGCTCGCGGCCTTGCGCGGTCGGCTGAACCGCCGCTTCGCTCATCGCCGGCGCGCCTGCGCCACGGCCTGCGCGATCGTGCCCGCATCCGTCACGGAGAACGTCGTCGCGACGACACCCGGGCGCTTCAGGACGACGACGGCGGGGGCGGGGAGGAAGCCGGTCTTCGCAACGAGGCCCGACACCGCGCGCTCGTTCGTCGCGCTGATCGCGACGAACCCTGCGCGCGACGCCTTCGCGCCGTCGCGAGCCTCGCGCCTGACGACCGCGTCGACGGCTGCGCCGGGCATCGAGACGCTGACGACGACGACACGGCTGTAGCGCAGCGCATGGTCGATCTTGGCCGGGAACCCGGTGGCGACGCGCGACTTCGCGCGAGGCGCAGCGACGGGCTTCGGCGTTGTCTCAGCCCGGACGGCCGGCTTCTGCAGCGGTTTCACGGCGTCCGTCTCTGCTCCGCCGAGCGCTCCGCGGCCGAGCAGCGCGACGGCTGCGAGGCCGGTGAGCAAGAGGGCGCCGACCAGGGCTGCAATTCGTGTGGGTGGGCTGAGGGTGAGGCTCATGATGTCGGTATCGGCACGGGCGGTGGCGGGCTTGACGTCGAAGAGAAAGAGAAGAGGCGCGGTCTCCCGCGCCTCTTCGTCACTCGCTCGGAACGAGCGCCTACGCGCAGGTGGCGTTGTTCTTGAAGGACGTGCTCGACGGGCCGGGGCCGGCGACGCTCCACGTCTTGCCGCTCACGGTGTCCGTGAGGCAGTAGGTCGTCGCGGTCACGGATGCGACCGCAAGCGTCGAGGAAAGACCCGAGTCGATCGCCTTGAGCTTCGCAACGGTCATGCCCGTGTACGCGCCGGCGCCACCGGCCGGTGCGTCGTCCGCGAAGTAGGCCTCCGCCGACGGCAGTGCCGCGCGGAGGTTGGCCTTCGCTGCATTGTTGGCCGCACGATCGCGGAACCCGAGGTACGAGGGGACGGCGATCGCGAGCAGGATGCCGATGATGATGATCACGACGAGGAGCTCGATCAGGGTGAAGCCCTGCTCGGAGTTCCCGTCGAGGCGGGAGCGAATCCGCTTGAACATTGCCGCAACTCCTTCCGCAGTCCGCAGTCGATGGGGGTAGAGCGGATGCGGACGAAAGATCGGCGCGCCGCTGGGGGACGCCTACCCCAAAATGGGTGATTCGCGGGGGAGCGCGCGTCCAGGCGGCCGGCCGTGTAGCAGTCGCTCAAGCCGTCGCTGAGGGCTGCCGATACGCCAGTTGTCCCATGGATGCTGCGCCCCTCTCCATCGACGATCTGCTGGCGCGCGCCGTGGGGTCCGAGGCCTCCGACCTGCATCTCGTGCCCGGAGCGCCTCCGACGGTGCGCGTGCATGGTGACCTGCATCCGCTCCCCGATGTCCCCAAGCTCGTGCCGGAAACGTCGCGGGCGATCCTCTACCGCATTCTCTCCACTGAGCAGCAGAAGCAGCTCGAAGTGAACCGGCAGCTCGACTTCTCGTACGGCGTTCCCGGCCTCGCCCGCTTTCGCGTGAACGTCCACTTCCAGCGCGATTCGCTCGCGGCCGCGTTCCGGCACATCCCGGAGGAGTTGCGGACGCTCGAGGAGCTCGGGCTGCCGCCGTCACTGCGCGAGCTCGCCATGAAGCCTCGCGGCCTCGTTCTCGTCACGGGCCCGACCGGCTCGGGCAAGTCGACGACCCTCGCGTCGATGGTGGACGAGGTCAACCGGTCGAAGCCCCACCACATCCTCACGATCGAGGATCCCATCGAGTTCGTGCACCGTCATAAGCGTTGCGTCGTGACACAGCGTGAGATCGGTGTCGACGCTTCGTCGTTCGGCGAAGCTCTGCGCGCTGCGCTGCGCCAGGACCCCGACGTCATCCTTCTCGGCGAGATGCGCGATCTCGAGACGATCGCGACCGCGCTCACGGCCGCCGAGACCGGCCACCTCGTCCTCGCGACCCTTCATACGCAGAGTGCGCCGAGCACGATCGACCGCGTCATCGACGTCTTTCCGCCTTCGCAGCAGGAGCAGGTTCGCATGCAGCTCTCGAACACCCTCCAGGGGATCATCACCCAGACCCTCTTGCCGACGGCCGACGGTCGCGGCCGGGTCGCCTGCCTCGAGGTCCTCTTTCCCGACGATGCCGTGCGGAACCTGATCCGCCAGGGCAAAGTCGAGCAGATCTACTCCGTCATGCAGACCTCGACCCAGCGGGGCATGCAGACGATGGAGTACGGCCTCGCGGAGCTCATCCGCAAGAACCTCGTCACGGTCGAGGCGGCACTCACCGTCTCGAGCCGGAGGGAGCAGCTCGTCGGCATGCTCGAGCGCAGCGGCATCGCCTTGCCACTCGTTCCATCCGATGACGGCACGGCTGGATCCGCGCTCCGCCTGGCAGAGAGTGGCTGATGGAGGACCTGCAGCCCGATGCCGAGCAGGATCAGAGCTTCGAGGACGAGCACCTGGCCGTCACCGGCGACGCTGACGTGTTCGCGTGCCTTGCGGCGTACGGCGACGTGCCCGGGGACGACGTGCTTGCGCAGGACCCGCCCGCGCCAGATCCCGTCGAGGAGGTCGAACCGATCCTGGCTGCGGACGAGCTGGCTGCGGTCGATCAGAAGAACGCGACCCCTCCGCCGGCGCTCGCGACAGCGAAGCAGAACGAGGGCGTGTTGGGTCGTCTCCGACGCCGCCAGTCCGAGCCGCAGGCCGTAAAGAGGCGAAAGGACAAGCGACCGAAGAGGCTCGTCGGTCTCAAGATCGGCGCGTCGCAGATCGCGGCCGCCCAGGTCGTCAACAATGGCGCGCCCGAGCTGACGGACGTCTTCCGCGAGCCGCTCGAGCCAGGGCTCGTCGTGTCGGGCGAGATTCGCGACCCGGAAGGTCTCGGGGATGCGATCAAGCGGTTCTTCGAGCTCCACAAGCTGCCCAAGTCGGGCGTCCGGCTGGGCATCTCCAACAACAGAATTGGCGTGCGCATCTTCGAGATCGAAGGGGTCTCCGACCCGCGCCAGCTCGAGAACGCGATCCGCTTCAGGGCCGAGGAGGTGCTTCCGATTCCGCTCGACGACGCGGTGCTCGACTACGTGGTTCTCGACGAACAGGTGCGCGACGACGGGACGGCGTGGCAGCGCATCCTCCTCGTCGTGGCGTACCGCGAGGTCGTCGACCGCTATCTGCAGGCGTGCCGCCGGGCCGGACTCAAGGTCGTCGGCATCGATCACGAGGCTTTCGCGCTGCTCCGCTCGCTCGAAGCGCCGGTCGAAAGGAACACGAGCGCCGGCGCCCTCGTGGCGGTCGCGATCGGTCACGACCGGACTACTATCGCCGTCTCTACGGGACGGCAGTGCGAGTTCGCTCGCGTCCTCGACTGGGGCGGCTGGTCGCTCAACGTCGCGATCGCGCGCGCTCTCGACCGTGCTCCGAGCGAGGTCGAGTCGATCAAGCGTCAGCTCTCGTTCTCCCACACCACCGAGGTCGACGGCCTGAGTGCCGAGCAGGTGGAGAAGACGCGCGACGGCATCAAGCGAGCGCTCGTGACGTTCGGGCGCGAGCTCGTCGCCTCGCTCCAGTTCTACCAGGCTCAACCCGGCGCGCTCGGCATCGGCGAGGTCGTCCTCACCGGCGGCACCGCGCACATGGAGGGCCTCCCGGAAGCAGTCGATGAGCAGATCGGTGTCCCTGTCCGCCTCGGCGACCCGTTCAAGCGCGTGAAGGTTGGGCCGAACGTGGCGCACGAGGGCCAGCACGGCTCCGTTGCGATTGCGATCGGGCTCGGGATCGAGGACTAGTCGATGCGCTCGGTGAACCTGCTTCCGCGCGACGTCCAGCAAGCCCGCTCCGATGGTGGCCGCACGCCGCTTCTCATCGTCGGCGGCGGCCTCGCTGCGGTGACCGCGGCGTCGGTCGTGATGTTCTTCTCGGCCTCCGGGGCAGTCGCCGACCAGCGTACGCAACTCGACTCCGTCGAACAGGCGATCGCGCGAATCCCGAGGAAGGAGTCGCCCGCCGTGGCTCCTGGAACGATCGCGCAGGAGCGGAACGAGCGCACCGCTGCCTTCTCGGCCGCGCTGGCAACGCGCGTGCCGGTAGATCGGCTCCTCCGAGAGCTGGCGTACGTCCTTCCCGAAGACGCGTGGCTCATCGCGCTCTCGGCCACCGTCCCTGCGAGCACCGCAGGCGTCGCGGCGACGCCCTCTTCCACGACGGTGCGGGGCGTATCCATCATCGGCGCGACGTACTCGCACTCGTCCGTCGCTCGCGTGCTCTCTCGGCTGGCCGCAGTCCCGTCGCTCGACGACGTGCGTCTGACCGGTAGCGCGCGCGTCGTCACGGAGGTTCCGACAGACACGAAGTCCAGGAAGCCCGTGACGAAGAAGGTAGTCACCTTCACCATCAGCGCCAACCTCCGGCTGGGAGGGTAGGCGTGAGAGCCCGCGTCACTTCTCTTCCGACGCGCGCGCAGATCGGGATCGCGGCCGGCGCCGTGCTCGTCTATGCGCTCGCGGTCTGGTTCTTGCTCATTTCCCCCCAGCGCGCGGAGGCGACGGCTCTCATGGATGACGTCGCGGCGGCCGAACTCCGGCTCGTCGAGGCGCAGGTCGCGGCAACACGACCTACGCAGGCAGGCGCGCGCGTGAGTGACGTGCTCCGACTCGCGAAGGCGATGCCGGCGAGCTCGGAGCAGTCGAGCCTCGTGCTCGAGCTCGAGCTTGTCGGCCGCGCCACCGGCGTGAAGATCGAGTCGATTGCTCCGGGCGAGCCAGTGCCTTCCGCCGGCACCCCGACGTCGATCCCGGTCGTAGTCACGGCCGAGGGCTCGTACCGGCAGTTCGCGCGCTTCCTGAAGCGGGTGCGCGAGCTGGTGAGCGTGCGCAGCGGAGAGGTTCGCGCGACAGGACGATTGCTCGCCGTGCAGGGTGTAGAGCTTTCCGAGTCGAAGACGAGCGGCTTCCCGCGCCTCGACGCGGTCATCACTCTCAACGCCTTCGCGTACGACGGTCCGATCGTTCCTGTGACGCCGCCTACGGTGGTCGAGACCGACGATGAGTCGAGCGGATCGTCAGCTGCTGGAGGGATTCCATGACGCCCGAGGCGCGAGCCGCACGCGAGCGGAAGCAGAAGATCTTCGTCGCCATCGGCGGGCTCTTCCTCGTCGGCATGCTCGCGATCCAGCTCCCCAAGATTCTCGGCGGCTCCTCCTCGCCGGAGGCTGCCGCGGTCACGTCCACGGACGCGACAGGCTTGCCGGCCCAACCTTCCCCGACAGGTACGACACCGGTTGCGCTCGTCGCGGCGTCGCCTGAGGCGGCGAAGATCACGTCGTTCTCTGCCTTCACCCGCAAGGATCCGTTCGTCCAGCAGGTCACCACCCAGAGTGCTGCTGTAGCTCCCGAGCGGAGCGGGACGACTGCGAAAAAGGGCGGTGGCAGCGCAGGTGACGCGCCAACGAAGGAGTTCGCCACCGGGAAGCCTTCCGCGGCGGCGGCGACGATCGTGACGGTGAACGGCGCCCGCCAGGTGCTCGAGCCCGGCGCGAGGTTCCCCGCCGGGGATCCGCTGTTCGTGCTCGTCGCCGAGAAGCCGGACTCCAAGGCGGTGGTGGTCGGGATCGTCGGCGGCGCCTATGCCGGCGGAGCCAAGACGACGACGCTGCGGGTCGGCAAGTCGCTCACGCTCGTGAACACCGTGACCGGCGCGAAGTACAAGATCTCGCTCGTCTCGGTCGGTCGCGGCGACGTGGTCGAGCAGGCCGCTCCGCAGCCATGATCGCTCGTGCGCGTCAAGAGGGCGGCTTCGCGCTCATCGAGATGCTGATCGCGATCATCGTCATCAACATCGGGCTCCTCGCGATTCTCCTCGCGCTGACGTCAGGCGTCACGACGCTCCGGCGCTCTGCCGAGACATCGACCGCCTCGGCGGTCGCCGACCGGCAGCTCGAGCGCTACCGCGCACTCCAATTCGCCTTGATTTACCTCGATACGGCATCGCTGGCTGCGGCCGACTCGACATATCAGGCCGACGCCGCCTATTCGGCGTCTCAGGTCAACCTGCCCTGTATCCCGCTCGCTCCGGCGTGCACGCCGTCGCAGACAGTGACGGGTCCGGACGGCCGTTCGTACCGCGTCGACACCTTCATCGTCTGGGTGACACCGGGGGTCGGACTCCCCGTGAAGCAGGTGACCGTCGTCGTGCGTAATCCCGGTGCTCCGGCCACGCTCGCGCGCGTCGTGACCACGGCGGGCGCGATCTTCTAGCGTCTCAAGCCTCTCCCTGCCCCTGCCGATACGCGAACGGTATGGCTGCGTTCGCCTACAGCGCGATCAACTCGCTCGGCGCCGAGTCGGCCGGACAGATCACCGCGCCCGACGTGAACGCTGCGCGGGAGCTCCTGCGCCAAAAGGGCCTGCGCCCGGTCGCGCTCTCCGAGGTGGGCGCGGTGGGCGCGGCGGAGAGGCGCAAGAAGCGCATCAAGATGCGCTACCTACAGGTCTTCTCGCGGCAGTTCGCGACCATGATCGACGCGGGGCTCAGCATCGTCGCCTCGCTCGTCATCCTCGAGCAGCAGACTGACGACCAGTCGCTCGCCGCCGTCATCAGGGAGGTGCGCTCTGACGTCGAGGGCGGAATGCTTCTTTCGCAGGCGATGGCGCGGCATCCCAACGCCTTCGACCGCCTCTACATCTCGATGATCGAGGCCGGCGAGGCAGCCGGCATCCTCGATACGGTCCTCGACCGCGTCGCGATTCAGATCGAGAAGGAGATGAAGATTCGCCGCCGCGTGCGCGGGGCGATGATCTACCCGCTCGTCGTTCTCACCTTCGCGATGCTGACCCTGATCGGGATGCTCCTGTTCCTCGTTCCGGTCTTCGAGAACATCTTCTCGGACCTCGGCGGCGATCTTCCGACGCTGACGAAGGGCGTCGTCGCTGCGTCCGACCTCGTGCGCGGCTACTGGTTCATCCTCTTCCCGGCGATGGGAGGGTCGGTGTGGGGATTCCGCCGCTGGAAGAAGACCCCGGCCGGCCGGCAGGTGTGGGACCGCTTCAAGCTGCGCCTGCCAGCAGGCATCGGCAAGGTCGTCCTCAAGGTCACGATGGCGCGCTTCTCGCGCACACTCGCAACGCTCGTCGCCGCCGGCGTCGACATCATCAAGGCGCTCGAGATCTCGGGGACGACATCGGGCAATTGGGTCGTCGAGTCGGCGCTCGCCGAGGTGCGGGCGAAGGTGCACCAGGGCGTCCCCATCGCCCAGCCGCTGATCGAGAATCCTGTCTTCCCGCCGCTCGTCTCGCAGATGGTGAAGATCGGCGAGGAGACGGGCGAGCTCGAGAAGATGCTCGACAAGATCGCCGACTTCTACGAGGACGAGGTCGACACCTCGATCGCCGCCCTCACCTCGATCGTCGAGCCGCTCATGATGATCGGCGTCGGCGCGATCATCGGGGTCATCGTGATCGCGATGTACTTGCCGATGTTCAAGCTGCTCGAGCTCGTCCAGTAGGGGTTGTTGTCGCAGGCGACCACTTGCCAATCTTTCGGTACGTGGTCAGCCGAGCGCGCCTGGGCGACGGCCGAGCCTAGTGCACGGCTTTCAGGCCGAGTCGGCTAGCCTTCGGACGATGCCCCTGTCGCAGTGATCAAGCTAGCTGCACTACTCGTAGCGCTCTCGGTATTCGCCGTAGCCTGTGGTGGCGACGGATCTGAATCAGCCGGCGCTGAGGAGCCAGGCGCTACCGGCCAGGTTCAGTTCGACCTGGCGTTCATCGACGCCATGGTCCCTCACCACCGCGAAGCCATCGCCATGGCGGAAGCGGCGAACTCCCGTGGGTTGACGCAGCCCGAGCTCCAAGAGATCGCGAACGACATCTCGGTCTCGCAACAGCTCGAGATCGACCAGATGCTCGAATGGCGCGAGCGCTGGTTCGGCTCCCGCACGCTAGGTCCGCTGCGGCCAGAGGTTCTGGGGGTTCCGGAAGACGAGCTGGGCATGAAGCACACCAGTGCGAACGAGCTGAAAGACGCCCTTGACGTGGACACGACCTTCGCGCAGCTGATGATCCCGCACCACGAAGGCGCGATCTCCATGGCGGAGGTTGCGTCCGAGCGGGCACAGCACAGCGAGATCAAGGACCTCGCCTCGCGAATAGTCGATGCCCAGAAGAGCGAGATCGAGATCATGGAGAAGCACGCGTCTGGTGAGCATCACGGGTAGCGGCGAACAACATGTCGCGTCCCAGAAGCCGTCCGATCTTCGCCCGTCGTCGGCCGAGGCGCACGTAGCCTCGGCTGGCTTCCGCTTGGGCTCTGAGGGTTTGTGTATTGCGTGCTTGTGGCGAAGGCGCTAGCCTCCCCCACTTGTGACGGGCCAGACCGCCACCGGCGGGTCTGTCCGGAGACGACGGAGAGCCACCTCGACAGGCTCGCGCACCGGATGGACGCCGATAGTCGTTTTTGCCGCGGCAGCCGCCGGCGTGCTCCTGCTTGCCGTCGGGTCGGCGTCCGCGCAGACGATCACCTCCAAGCGCGCACAGGCCGAGGCGATCGTGGCCGAGGTCGAGAGCATGAACTCGAACCTCGCGCAGACGATCGAGTCGTACAACTACGCCAATATCCAGCTCGAGGAGATCGAGAGCGACCTCGCGACGAACGCGAAGCATTTCGTCGCAGCAAGGAAGAGCCTCGTCGTCGCGAACGCACGGATCGCCGAGCGGCTACGCGACCTGTATGTCAACGGAGAGGGGGACGACACCCTCGAGGTGATCCTCGGCTCCAGCACTCTCGACGACATCATCGCCCGTCTCGAGGCTCTCGAGCGGGTCTCCAGCCAGGACTCGCAGATCCTCGGCGCCGTGAAGCAGTACCGCAAGGAGGTCGAGACGCGGCGCTCCAACCTGCAGGAGGCGCGCACGAACCAGGCCCAGATCGTGGCCGAGCAGGCCGCACAGAAGCAGTCGATCGAGTCGAGCATCGCCGAGCAGAACCAGCTCCTGGCGTCCGTCAAGGACGAGATCGCGGAGATGCGAGCCGAGGAGCAGCGACGGCAGGCGGAACTCGCTGCCCAGGCTCGCGCACGGCTCGCCGCCCAGCGCGTCGCAGCCCAGGAGGCCCAAGACCTTGCGGCCCAGGGCACCTCCACGGCGACCGATTTCGGCGACACCGCGATTCCCGTGGCGCCGCCGCCGGACGGCTCGAGGGCCTCACAGGTAATCGCTATCGCGATGCAGTACCTGGGGGTGCCATACGTCTGGGGTGGTGCGAGCCCGTCGCAGGGCTTCGACTGCTCGGGTCTGACGACATACTCGTTCGCTCAGATCGGCATCTCGTTGCCACACCATGCGGCCACGCAGTACGGATACGGCACGCCGGTCTCACCGGAAGACCTCCAGCCGGCCGACCTCGTGTTCTTCAACGGGCTCGGCCACATGGGGATGTACATCGGCGGGGGGCAGTTCATCCACGCGCCGCACACGGGCGACGTCGTCAAGATCTCGAGCATCTCCGACTACATGTCGAATTGGGTCGGCGCACGACGCATCCTGTGATGCGGTAGTTCACACGGCCGGCCTCTTTAGACTTATCCCGTGGCAGGCATTCGCTTCGTCGTCGAGCAGGCTGGCTGCCCGTCCTGCGCGTCGCGAATACGAGATGCTCTGCACGCCATCTCCGATGTCGAGGCAATCGAGGTCGATGAGGACGCCGATCTAGCGACAGTCCGACTCGGACAAAGGTCGCACGTGTCCGAGCAGGCAGTTGCGGATGTGCTTGAGGCGGTGTCACGGGACTCGGGACATGCCTACCGTGTCCGGCCGGGTTCATGGGTTGCGGGGGAGGAACCGCATGGCTGAACACGCTCGTACCGCGCAGTCTCGGCTGTCGCTCAACCGGCTGGCCGCGAGCGCGACGAACCATTGTTTAACCGGCTGCATTATCGGTGAGGTGCTCGGCATATCGATTGCCACGGCCTTGGCTGGGGAGACATCGCGTCGATTGCCCTCGCTGTGGCACTCGCGTTCTTCTTCGGGTACCTGCTCACGTCGCTACCGCTCTTTCGCGCGGGCTTGACCCTGGGAGCAATCGTGCCCATCGCTCTGGCTGCGGACACGATCTCGATTGCGATCATGGAGGTCATCGACAACGCGACGATGGTTCTCGTCCCCGGAGCGATGGAAGCCGGCCTGGGTGACCTTCGGTTCTGGCTACCCTTAGTAGGCGGTTTCGTGATTGCGTGGCCTTTCGCATTCGCGGTCAACCGCGCGATGATCGGCCGTGGGAAGGGTCACGCCGTGGTTCACGAGTATCACTAAGCGTGCTGTCCACCGAAGCGGGGAACCTCAGAGACCACCTGATCTAGAGTTGCCGCGTGCTCACGGCTCGCAGCGACGTCGTCGGCAGCCTGCTCAGGCCACCCGAGCTACTGGAAGCGCGCAAGCAGCGTGAGGCCGGTGCGCTGGCGCCGGCCGAGTTCAAGCGCGTGGAGGACGCGGCCGTCGACGCGGCGCTGCGCCTCCAGGAGGACGCCGGGCTCGATGTCGTCACGGACGGCGAGATGCGCCGACTCTCGTTTCAGAGCCAGCTGACCGAGGCGGTCGACGGGTTCGGCGACTGGGACCTGGACGCCTTCCTCTGGGGCGAGTGGCAGTCCGACGAGCTCGGCGAGATGAACGTCGAGCGACCGCCGATCGCCGTCGAGGCTCCGCTTCGGAAGAAACGCTTCCTCTCGGCCGAAGAGCTCACGTACGCGCGCGGCCACACTGACCGCGTCCTCAAGGTGACGCTCCCGAGCCCGAGCATGTTCGCCAACTTCTGGGACGCCGATCGCTCGACAGCCGCCTACGCGCGCCTGGAGGACTTCCTCGGCGCGGTCGCCGAGATCCTGCGCGACGAGGTCGTGGAGCTCGTTCGTCTCGGGGCGACGTACATCCAGCTCGACGCCCCGCACTACCCGTTGCTCATCGATTCCGGGTATCGCGACTTCTACGAGAGCCGCGGGTGGCCTGCCGAGCACTGGCTCGACCTCGGGCTCGAGCTCGACAACCTCGTCATCGGCGATCACCCCGGTGTCACGTTCAGCTTCCATCTCTGCCGTGGAAACCAGGCGAGCCGCTGGCTCGTGGAGGGCGGGTACGACTGGCTCGCTGAGCGGCTCTTTCCCAAGATCAACGCCCACCGGCTCATGCTCGAGTACGACGACGAGCGGTCCGGCTCCTTCGAGCCGCTGCGGGCACTTCCCGAGGACAAGGTCGCCGTTCTCGGGCTCGTGACCACGAAGTCCTCTCGTCGCGAGACGGTCGCCGAGCTCGCGGCCCGGATCGAGGAGGCGAGCGCATTCTGCCCGCTCGAGCGGCTCGCGCTCTCGCCGCAATGTGGATTCGCGACCTCGATCCTGGGCAACTCGCTGTCGGTCGACGACCAGCGAGCCAAGCTCGTGACGATCGCCGAGACGGCACGGCACGTCTGGGGATGAGCGTCCTTCTGACGGGTCTCGACCTCACGCTCGAGGAGGTCGTCCGGGTCGCGCGCGGCGGCGAGCCGGTGGAGCTCGCGCCCCCTGCCATCGAGCGGATGCGCGCATCGCGCGACGTGGTCGAGTCTGCGCTCGCCCGCGGTGAGTCGATCTACGGGTTCTCCACCGGGGTCGGCATGCGCAAGCTCTTCGACATCGAGGACGAGCAGGCGCACTTCAACCGGATGCTCATCCGTGGCCACCTGATCGCTCAGGGTCCCGCTGCGCCGGATGACGCGGTGCGGGCGACGATGCTCAAGCTCGTCAACTCGCTGGTGCAGGGAGTGACCGGCGCGCGGCCGGAGGTCGCCGAGGCGCTCGTCGATGCGCTCAACGCCGGTGCGGTTCCGCGCGTGCGAATGCTGGGATCGGTCGGCCAGGCAGATCTCTCCGCGAATGCGGATCTCGTGTACGGGGCTCTCGGCGACTTCGAGCTCGCGGCCGGCGAGGCGCTCGTCCTCGTGGACAACAACGCGTTCTCGACGGGCATGGCCGCACTCGCGGTCGCCGATTGCGAAACCCTGCTGGATGGCCTCGTGGTCGCCGGTGCGCTCGATCTCGAGGCGTTCGCGGCGAACCCGAGCCTCCTCGACCCCATCATCGGCGAGGCGAGGCCGTACCCCGGTCTCGTCGCGACGATCGCGCGCGTGCGGCAGCTGCTCGAGGGCAGCTACCTCTGGGACGCGCAACCGCGCAATCTCCAGGATCCTCTGACATTCCGCACGCTGCCGCACGTTCTCGGCGCCGCGTTCGACGCGCTCGCGTACGTGAAGCGCGTGCTGTCGATCGAGTTGAATGCCCACCAGGGGAACCCGGTCGTGTCCACGTCCGGTGGGCGAGTCGCGCCCGCAGGGAACTTCGACGCGGTTCCGCTTGCCGCGGCGCTCGACTTCCTCCGGATCGCTCTCGCGCCGGCCCTGACGAACGCGGCCGAGCGTGGGCTCAAGCTCCTGCAGGCGTCGATGACCGGCCTTCCGGAAGGGCTTGCCGCGCGTCCGCATCTCGCCGAGCCGGCGCTCTCGGAGCTCGGCGCCGCGATCCAGGGCATCGTCGCCGAGGCCCGGCTGCTGGCTCAGCCGGTGTCGTTCGAGCTCGCGTCGACGACGCAGCACGAGGGAATCGAGGATCGAACGACGATGGCGCCGCTTGCGGCGCGTCGCCTCGCGGAGATGGTCGAGCTTGGAGCCCGGGTCGCTGCGGTGGAGCTGACGATTGCGACGCAGGCCGTCGACCTGCGCGGACGTCCCGCCCAGGGCACCGGTACCGGCCGCGCGTACGGCCTCGTCCGGGACAGCGTTCCCTTTACTGATGCGGGTGAGACGCTCCCACCTGATCTCGAGCCGATTGTGGAGCTCGTGCGCTCGGGGGCGCTGAGCGGCTAGCGGCCCGCCGCCAGGGCGGCGGGGAGCCCGGGACTGGGCGGAGAGCCCTCGTCGGGCGGCGCAGCCGTCCGCCGCAGCTCGCCGTCGACGACGTCGTAGTGCCCGATCGCGGCGATCGGTGGCGAGTACACGTGGACGTCACCGCTCCGCTCTCATGCTCTGATACCCGGGGAACCGTGGCAGGCATATGCCAGACGATCGTGCGCGTGCCGACGGAGGACGGCGTCGTCGGGGTGGGGGGTAGCACCTCGCCGGTCGACGCGATTCAACTGTGCAGTGAGCTCGGACAGCTGCTCGTCGGCCGTGACACAGATGAGGTGCTCGCCGAGCTCGAGCCTGCCGCGCTCGCCGTTCCCACGCATCGCACCGACGGGAGTGCTGATCGATCAGCACCTCCACATCGCCGCTGCCAGGCCGTACCTCGAGCGGCCGAGCCAGTCGCTGCTTCGCTGGACCGCCGCCGACGTCATCGCGGGCGGCCCTTTCTCGCTCCGAGCGTGGTCTCGCGAGATCCCCATGAGCCACGGGCTCGGCGTGGAGCTGGACGACGAGGCGCTCGCACGCTGCGTCGAGCGCCATGCCCGCGAAGGCGCCTATGACTTCTACACCGGCCCTCCGCTTCGACGATACTAGGAGGCCTGATGCGGGCTGTCGGCACGTACAAATGAAAGGTCTTCTCGAGCGGCTCGACGAGGGCGTGGTGCTCGGCGCCGAGGGCTATCTCTTCGAGCTCGAGCGGCGCGGATATCTCAAGAGTGGGCCGTACGTGCCCGAGGTCGTGCTCGACTTCCCGGACGCCGTCCGCGAGCTCCACCGCGAATTCCTGCGAGCCGGCGCCGAGGTCATGGTCGCGTTCACGTACTACGGCCACCGCGAGAAGCTGCGCATGATCGGGCGCGAGGACGATCTCGAGCCCCTGAACCGAAACGCGCTCCGGATCGCGCGCGAGGTGGCAGCCGAGGGCGACGCGCTCCTCGCCGGGAACATCTGCAACACCTGGGTGTACGACCCGAAGAACCCGGACGAGTCCGGCGCCTCAGTGCGCGAGATGTATCGCGAGCAGGTGGGCTGGGCTGTCGAGGAGGGCGCCGACCTGGTCATCGCCGAGACGAACGACTACCTCGGGGAGGCGTTGATCGCCACCGAGGTCATCAAGGAAGCCGGACTGCCCTCGGTCGTGACGTTTGCCTCGACCGAGGACACGACCCTCGACGGCATCGAGTTCGGTGAGGCTTGTAAGAGGGTTGCGGACGCGGGCGCTGACGTAGTGGGACTCAACTGCTCGCGCGGCCCCGCGACGATGTTTCCGATGCTCGAGCGAGTACGAGCCGCGGTCGACGTTCCGGTGGCCGCACAGCCCGTTCCCTACCGCACCACGCCGGAGCAGCCGACCTTCGTCTCGCTCCGCGAGGAGGACGGCCCGCGTGGCTTCCCGATCGCGCTCGACCCCTTCACCTGCACGCGCTTCGAGATGGCGGACTTCGCGGTTGCGTGCCGGGATCTCGGCGTCGGCTTCATCGGCATCTGCTGCGGCGGGGCGCCGCACCACGTTCGCTCGATGGCAGAGGCGCTCGGCCGCGAGGTACCCGCGAGCCGCTACTCGCCCGACATCTCGCTGCATCCCGTTCTCGGCGCGAACGTGCAGGAGAAGGAGAAGAAGTACTCGAGCTGGCGCGACTGATCCTAGGGTGACGAGCCTGGTGCGGGCGAACCTGGGCGAGGCCTCCTTCACGATCGACGACGTGGACGCGCTCGCGTCCGGGCCGGCGACGCTGACGTTGTCCGACGCCGCGCGGTCGCTCGTCGCCGAGTCGCGTGCCGTGGTCGAGCGCTACGCCGCGGGAGACGAGCCCGTGTACGGACTCAACACGGGCCTCGGCGCCAATGTCGGCTTTCGCGTCGCGCGATCGGAGCTCGAGGACTTCCAGCAGCAGCTCGTACGCGGTCGTACGATCGGCGTGGGGGAGCCCCTTCCCGAGCGAGTCTGTCGTGCTGCGCTGATCGTGCGGTGCGTCGGGCTGGCGCGGGGCGGTGCGGGAATCTCGCCGCCGCTTCTCGAGCTGCTGCTCGCCATGGTCGAGCGCGGGGTGACGCCCGTGATCCCGCGGCGGGGCTCCATCGGTGCTTCCGATCTCGGCCTTGCGGCGCACATCGCCGCCGTCGCGATCGGCCGCGGCGGAGCGTGGCATGACAACCAGCGGCTTTCCGGGGACGAGGCGCTGGCAGCCGCGGGGCTTGCGCCCGCGAGCCTCGGGGTCAAGGACGGTCACGCGCTCTGCACCACGAGCGCGGTGTCGGTGGGACATGCGGCGCTCACGCTCGCCGACGCGTCACGCGTCGTGCTCTTCGGGGTCCACGCCGCGGCGCTTGCGGCCGAGGGCTACGGAGCGAATCCGTCGATCTTCGACGCCCGCATCGCGAAAGCGCGCCCCGCGGCTCGGCAGGTGGACGCCGCAGCGCTGTTTCGCCGCCTTCTCGACGGGAGCTCCCTGAACGATCCCGGCGCCGCTCGGCAGATTCAGGATCCGCTCTCGTTTCGCTGCCTGGCGCAGATCGTCGGCGTCGTTCTGCAGGCTCTCGCCGACGCGCGGCGAGAGGTCGAGGTCGAGCTCGACGCGACGGCCGACAACCCGATCGTTCTGCTCCCCGACGGCCCGATGCTCTCGACCGCGAACTTCCACACGCCGGCGATCGCGCTTGCGTTCGACACGCTCTCGATCGCGTTCACGCACATGGCGACGGCGAGCTTCCACCGGATCGCCAGGCTGCTGGATCCCGCCCTCTCCGGCCTGTCGCGTTACCTGTCGCCAGTCGGCGGCGGCTCGGCCGGCTACGTGCCGGTGCAGAAGCTGTGCGCCGCGCTGCTCGGTGAGGTGCGGCTCCTCGCCTCGCCGGCGAGCCTCGACGCGATGCCGGTCTCGGACGCGGTCGAGGACGTTGCGCCGCAGACGCCGCTCGCGATCTCGAAGCTCGCCGATCAGCTCGAGCCGCTGCGGATCCTCGCCGCGGTGGAGGCTCTCGTCGCGGCGCAGGCCGTCGACCTGCGGGAGGCGGCGCGGCTCGCCGCCCCGACCCGCTGCCTCCATGACGCGATTCGTGCCGTCGCCGCACCTCTCGAGAGCGACCGCGAGCCGGCACCCGACGTCGAGCGCGTTGTCGGACTGACCGCCGACCGCGATCTTCTCGCACGCCTCGCGGCGTCGCTCGACGGGCTCGACCTGCCGTTCCTGCAGCGCTTCTCGGCGGTGGAGAAGGCGTAGTGGACGACACGCGGATCGAGATCCTCTTCGTGTCGGGGCACGACGTCGAGGAGGTCGCGCTCTCGTCAGAAGACGTGCTTCGGGCGGTCGAGGCGGTCGTTCGGGCCCACGGAGAGGGCGAGGTCGTGCTCGACGCGCGCGTGCACCACGTGCCCGACCCGGGCTACCCGGGTCACTTCAACGTCCTCCGCGCAACCGTCTGGCCGCTCGGGGTGACCGGGGTGAAGGTGGTCGGCGACTACGTGGAGAACTACCGCGCCGGGCTTCCGTCGGAGCTCGCTCTCGTCACGCTCTACGACCCGCGCTCCGGGGTGCCGCTCGCGATCGTCGACGCGACGGAGATCACCGAGCGGCGCACCGGTGCGCTCACTGCGCTCGGGGCGCGCCAGCTCGCTCGCGCGGACTCGAAGGTGCTTGCCAACATCGGGGCTCGCGGCACGGCGTTCTCGAACGTGACCATGCTGGACGGCATGTTCGACTTCGACGAGATCCGAGTGACGAGCAAGCGCCCCGAGTCGCGTGAGGCCTTCGCTCACAGCCTCGAACAAGCCTCGGAAAGCCGGTACGCGTCGCGAGCTCGATCGAGGAGGCCGTCGTCGGAGCGGACATCGTGGTCGAGGCCACGCGACTCGCCGAGCCCGAGCCCCTGCTGAAGACCACCTGGCTCGACGCATGCACGCTGCTTGTCCCCTACGGAACGATGAGCATCCTCGAGCTCGACGTGCTCGAGCGGATGGACAAGGTGCTCGTCGACGATCGGGCGCAGTGCTTCCGCGACGATGCCTTCGGTGCGCTGCGCCCGCACGTCCGGGCGGGCCTCCTCACCGAGCAGAGCCTGTACGGCGAGCTGGCCGAGGTCGTCGCGGGGACGAAGCCCGGTCGCGAGCGCGACGACGAGCGGATCCTCTTCTGGCATCGCGGCCTCGCGACGACGGACATCGCGCTCGCGCACCTCATCGTCGAACGTGCCCGCGAGCGAGGACTCGGCACGATGCTCCCCTACCGCTAGGACGCTACTCGGCCACGCCGCAGAAGCGCATCGCGGCGACGGCGACGGCCTGGGCGCAGCCGACCAGGCTCTCCGGCGAGACGTGCTCGTCCACCGTGTGCGCGTGCTCCAGCCCGTGCGGGCCGAACGCGATGCAGGGCGTTCCGCCGAGTCGCGTGAAGGTCGCGCCGTCGTGCCAGTTGTCGAACCCGGCGATCCGGGTTGCGAGCCCCGCGTCGCCGGCGGCGCCGAGAAGCGTCGACACGACGGATGCCTCGGCAGCGACCTCCGCCGACGGGACCTCGGGCGCCCACCCGATCGTCGGAGGGTTCTCCGCGAGCCAGGGATCGTCTCCGGTGGCCCGGTGCACCCACTCGGTCACCTCGCGCTCGATTCGACTGCCCCAGCCGTCGGCGTCGGCGAACGCCGGCAGGTAGCCGATGTGGTACGTGACGGCGCACGATGCCGGGTAGCTGACCGCCCAGTCGCCGCCCGCAATCACGCACGGGACGATGTCGCCGGGGGACAGGAGCGGGTGTCGCTGGTCGGGCCGACTACGCCAATCCTCTTGGAGCCGCCGCATCGCGTCGAGCACGATCTCCGCCTTCTCGATCGCATTGACGGGACCGCCCTCGCTCCAGTGCGGATGCGGGATGCCTGCATGGCCGGTTCGTCCCGCGACTGTGATCGTCGGAATGACGGAGCCGCGGCACGCGATGCAGACCTCGTGAGAGGACGGCTCGAGGACGATTCCCGCGTCGGCTCGAACGCCGTGCGCGACCGCGGCCAGACCGCCGGCGCCCGTCGACTCCTCGTCTGTCACCGTGCAGACGACGAGGTCTCCTGCAAGCCGGACGCCGAGCTCTGCCAGCACCTCGGCGGCGAAGACCATGCACCCGATGCCGCCCTTCATGTCGCACACGCCACGTCCGTAGAGCAGCCCGTCACGCAGATCCGCGCGGAACGGGTCGGTCGTCCAGCCCTCGCGTGGCTCGGGCGAGACCACGTCGATGTGCCCGTTGAGGAGCAGGCTGGAGCCGCTTCCTGCGCCACGGAAGGTCGCCGCGAGCTGGGGCCGGCCGTCGAAGCCGAGCCCGGCCGGGGCGATCTTCGTTCCCGCCACGTCTTCGGAGCGCGGCTCCCACACATCGCACTCGGCTCCGGCCGACACAAGCCTGTGGGCGAGGTACTCCTGCAGCGCACGCTCATCGCGAGCGGCCTCGTCAGGCGAGGCGCGGGCGGTCGTGTCGAACGCGATCAGGTCGGAGACGAGTGCGACCAGCTCGTCCTCGCGCTCGGCGATCCGCTCGGCCACGGCACGCTCGCGCTCGTTGAGGCTCATCTGCTCTCGGTGCTGGCGAGCTCCGCGTCGAGCACGAGAACCGTCCGAACGCCGTCTCCGATCCGCAGCCGGTCGAGGGCCTCGTTCACGGCGTCGAGCGGCTCGATGTGCGTCACGACCTGCGCGAGCTGGAGCTCGCCCGCGAGTGCCAGCTCCGCGAGCTCTGGGAGGTCCACCATCGGATCTCCGTTGCCGTAGTACGAGCCGCGGATGCCCTTGTCGGAGAGGAACTCGATCGCGGGCAGCGAGACCTCCGCTCCCTTCGGTGCGAGGCCGACCACGACTGCCGTGCCGCCTGGACGCAGCACGTCCCACGCCAGCCGCATGGTCTCCGGTCGCCCGACCACCTCGAACGCATGATCGACGCCGCGGCCGGCGAGGCGGACGACGTCCGGCGCCGTCGTCGTCGCGCCCGCCTCGACCGCGTCGGTCGCACCCCGCTGCAACGCCAGCTCGAGCTTCTCGGGATCGAGGTCGACCGCCACGATCGGCGCTGCGCCGGCGAGCCGCAGCGCGGCGATTACCTGCAACCCGACGCCGCCGCAGCCGATCACTGCTGCGGACTCGCCGGCGCGCACGCGCGCGGCGTTTCGAACCGCGCCGAAGCCGGTCACGACTCCGCAGCCGAGGAGCGACGCCTGCCACAGGGGAAGAGCGGACGGCAGCGGGATCGCGCTCGCGGCCGCGACGACCACCCGCTCGGCGAAGCACGCGGTCATGAGCCCGTGCTGCAGCGGCGTTCCGTCGGGAAGTCGAAGCCGCGAGGTGCCGTCCATCAGCGTTCCGCGCGGGCCGTTCTCGCCGGCCCGAAGGCAGAGGTTAAGGCGGCCTGCGCGGCATTCCTCGCACGCGCGGCATGAGGGCACGATGCAGAAGCCGACATGGTCTCCTGCGCGTACGTGGGTGACGCCGACACCCACCTCTTCGACGACTCCCGCACCTTCGTGCCCGAGCACCATCGGCCAGCGACCGTCACCGAGCTCACCGTCGACCAGCCGCACGTCGGAGTGGCAGACGCCAGCCGCCGCCACCCTGACGAGGACCTCGTTCTCCCTGGGCGGATCGAGCTCGACGTCCTCGACGATGACGGGTTGCCCGGGCTCGTGGAGGACTGCGGCGCGGATGCGCATCAGCTGATCCGGTGGCGCTCGAGCGCGTCCCAGTCCGGGACGACGCCGAGCCCCGGGCCGGCGGGGGGCGCGATCGTCCCGTCTGGCGCGATCTCGAGCGTCGCCGGGAGAAGCCAATCGCGTCGCTCCGCCGACCAGGCCGGTGGGTCGAACGGCACCTCCAGGTACGGGCACGTCGAGTACGCCAGCGCCGCATGAAGGTTGACGAGGAGCCCGTACCCGTTCGACCACGTGTGCGGGCTCCACATTCGACCTTCGTGCTCTGCGAGCTCCGCGATCCGACGCGCCCCGGTGATGCCGCCGCTCAGGACGACATCCGGTTGGACGACATCGACGCGGCCGCGGACGACGAGGTCGCGCGCCTCCGCCTCCGAGCGCACCATCTCCCCGGCGGCGATCCGCAGATCGACGCCGTCCCGCAACGCTCCGTATGCGTCGGGGTCGTGGGTGGGGAGCGGCTCCTCGAGCCAGTACACGTCCAGCCGCTCGAGCTCACGGGCGAAGGCTGTCGCGGTGGCGAGATCCCAACGCGGCGTGAGATCTCCGGGCATTCGCCAACCCTGGTTGGCGTCGACCATGATCTCGAGCTCCGTGCCGACGGCCTCGCGAACCGCCTCGATCACGGGTAGGTCGATCCGCCAGTCGGTCGAATGCAGTCGAAGCTTGACTGCGCGCACGCCGGCATCCCGCAGGGCGAGGCAGCGGCGCACGCGTTCGTCGGCCGGCACGAGCTCTCCGCTCGATGCGTAGGCGACGAGCCTGTCCCGGTCGCCCCCGAGCAGTCGCCAAAGCGGCTCACCATGCGCGCGTCCGGCGAGATCCCAGACCGCGACCTCGACAGTCCAGTTGCGGCCGAAGTGGAAGTCGACGGTCTCGACGATCCCGTGCACCGTGTCGGCTTCCTCGGGATCGCACCCGACGAGCAGACGCTCGAGAAGCTCGCGATTGGGCACTCCGTCGCCGCTCGCGTAGCCCTCGACCCCGTCGTCGGAGCGGACGATCACGATCGTGGCGTCCTGCTGCGTCCGGGGCTCGGGATCCCATGCGGCCGAGAACGGCGGGTCGAGCGGATAGCGGTAACGCCGCGTCTCGATCGAGGCGATGCGCACTAGAGGCCGCTGTAGAACGGGTTCCGGAGGGAGTCGCGCCGCTCGACGAGGCTCGCGGCAGCGGTTCGGTCGCGTCCCTCGACGCAGACGCCGAGCGCCTTGCGGGTCGCGGCGCGGTTGGCCTCGCGAACCGCAGTCTCGTCGTGCGCGGCCGGATCGACCCAGACCGAGACGAGGACGAGCAGCTCGCCGCTCGCGTCGACGAGCCCATCCGCGACGGCGTCGAGCACCCCTTGCCCGATGCCGAGCTGGGCTGCGCCCCAGGTCATCGTCTGGTGGCTCTCCTCGAGCGCGGTCGCCTTGTTCATCATCAACGTCGGCGGCCAGACGGGCTCGTACTCGGCTTGCGTCGGCCCGACGCACACGAGCACAGGCGTGTGCCCTGGCGTGGGGTGGGCGAACATCGAGATCGCTGCGGCGGCCGTCGGGCTCCCGCGGCGTGCGAGGACGATGTTCACGTGCGACCCGTCCGGGGCCTCGCCGGCCCAGCCCTCGCCGATCGCTCCGTCCAGCGCGTCGAGGTTCACGTCTCGAGCACCACGCGCAGCGCGTCGCCCGAGTGCATGAGCTCGAATCCCCGTTCGACGTCGTCCAGCGGGAGCCGGTGCGAGACCAGTCGATCGAGCGGCAGGCGGCCCTCCCGATACAGCTCCAGTGTCGCCGGAAAGTCGCGCTCCGGTTTCGACGAGCCGTAGATCGATCCCAGAATGCGCCGCTCCATGCGCGGAATCGTCGCTGCCGGGAGCGATAGCACGGCGTCCTGGCGCGGAATGCCGATCAACACTGCAGCGCCGCGGGCGCGGGTCGAGAGGAACGCCGCTTCCATCGCCTCTGGCCGACCCGTCGCCTCGACGGCGACGTCGACCCCGCCGGACGAGACCTCCCGTACCGCCTCCGCGGTCGCCTCGGGGCTCCCCGCCCAGAGCACCCCGTGCGTTGCCCCGAACGAGCGCGCGACGTCGAGCTTCTGCGGCGCGATGTCCACGGCAACGACCGGCTCGGCACCGACTGCGACCGCGGCCATGAGAGCCGAGAGCCCAACGCCGCCGCAGCCGATGACGGCGAAGCGCTCGCCGTGCTTCAGCTCCGCGGTACGCATTACCGCGCCGACGCCGGTGGTCACCGCACAACCGACCAGCGCCGCGACGTCGAAGGGAATGTCCGGCGTAAAGGCCACGCACGACCGCTCGGGAACGACACACGCCTCGGCGAAGGTCGACAGGAAGGAGTAGTGGTATATGGGCTCGCCGTCGCGCGAGAGACGTGTCGTCCCGTCCATCAGCCCTCCCGTCGCCATCGCCGGCCAGACCGTCGAGCAGAGCTGCGGGAGGTCGCGGACGCACTCCGCGCACTCGCCGCACCAGGGCGCCCAGGAGAGCGCGACGTGATCGCCGACGCGCACGCGCGTCACGTCGTCGCCAACCGCCTCCACCACCCCCGCACCCTCGTGGCCCAACACGGCCGGGCAGCGCGTCTCGGAGGTTCCGTCGACCGCGTTCCAGTCCGAATGGCAGACGCCGCTGGCCCGGAGCCGGACGAGCACCTCCTCGCGTCTTGGAGGCGCGAGGTCGAGCTCCGCGATCGTCAGCGGGCCACCCGTCTGCTCGAGAACCGCTCCTCGGATCCGCATCACCGCCTCCCTGGCGCGAAAGGCTCGAGCTCCGGTGCCATGCGCCCCTCGAGCACGAGCGGAGCGAGGAAGGCTGCGGTCGCAGGAGCGAGCGTGATACCGAGCATTCCGTGTCCCGACGCGACGAACAGGCCGTCGTGGCCGGGCAGCGCTCCGATCAGGGGAAGGCCGTCGGCGGTCGCAGGACGCAAGCCCGCCCACGTGACCAGCGGCCCGTCGGTCTCGGGCCGCCAGCCGTCGAGGTAGGGGCGCGCTGCCGCGAGCAGGCGCTCCCCGGCGCGTGGGGGCGCCTCCGCCCGAGACGCGCCGAGCTCGAACACGCCAGCGATCCGTACGCCGTCCCGGTACGGGCTGAGACCGAGCTTCGCCTCCGCCAGGTAGAGCGCGTGACGGGGAGGCTCGCCGCGTCCCGCGATCGTGACGCTGTAGCCGCGCGCGGGCTGGACGGCGACGCTGACGCCGAAACGCGCGAGCAGCCTCGTCGACGCCAGCCCGGCGGCCACGACGACCTTGTGCGCTCGGAGGTCGCCGTCGTTCGTCGCTATCGTCCAGCCGTCCGGATCGCTTCGCAGCTCGACGAGCTCGCGTCCTTCGAGGATCTGTGTCTTCTCCTCACGAAGGCGTCCGGCGAGCCCCTGCATGAGATCCTCGGGCCGGACGTAGCCATCGACGCGCGCATGAAGTCCCGCCTCGACGTGGCGGCGGTCGAGCGCCGGCTCGAGCGCCACAAGCGAGTCGCGGTCGAGCTGATCCGGTTCCCCGCCCTCGTAGCCGAGCGTGCGCAGCCGGCGGAAGACCTCGTCGTATTGGCGTAGGCCGGCGCGCGTGCGCGCGGCGATCAGAAGGCCGGTCGCGTACATCTCGAACCGGATGCCCGCCGCTTGGTACGCGTCGAACAGCTCGAGCGTGCGCCGGTTGAGCGCGAGCAGCGCGCGCACGCCTGCGCCGAAGCGCGCCGGTGAGGAGCTGCGCCAGAATCGCCATAGCCAGCGCACGAACGCAGGGTCGAGCGACGGGCGGAGCACGAACGCGTCCCCACGGGTGACGAGCTGACGCACGCCCTCGCGAACCATTCCCGGCGCGGGAAGCGGCGAGGTCATGCTCGGAACCACCCAGCCCGTGTTCCCGCGTGAGACCCCGCTTCCGACCTCGTCCCGTTCGAGCACGGTCACCTCCGCGCCGCCGCGAGTGAGCTCCCACGCACAGGCGAGCCCGATGACGCCACCACCGACGACGACGACCGAGGAGCGCTTCACGGCGGCTACGCTAGACCATCGGGCTCAGCCGAGGCTCCTCGGCGCACATGCGGGAGAGGCCCCCGACGATAGCCGGCGTCGACGGGATCCACGTCTGGCACGATCAGGCACTGGTTAAGCCGTCGTACGGAAACCCGACCGGTTGGCACCTTGACGTCCCGTTCTGGTCGTTCGACTCACCCGATGCGATCTCGATCTGGATCGCGCTGGACGACGCGACGGTCGAGAACGGCTGCCTCTGGTATCTGCCGGGCGCCCATCGCGAAGCACGCTACGAGCTGACGCCGATCGGCGAAAACCTCGCGCCCTCCTCCGGGAATACCCCGCCTGGCTCCAGCTCGAGCCCGTGCCCGCAGCCTGCGGCGCAGGCAATGCGATCTTTCACAACGGCCTCGTGGCTCATGGAGCGGGCGCCAACATGACTCCGCGTACGCGGCGGGCGATGACCTGTGCGTTCATGCCGGCCGGCCGCGAAATACAACGGGCGCCCGCACAACGGGCGCCCGCACTCGATGCTGCCGGCGGCGTACTTCGCTTCGCACGGCCATGGTGATTCGGCGGCTGCTCGGCGTCGTCGCGGCCGTGACGCCGTGGAACTCTCCGATGATCACTCCGGCCTGGAAGTGGTTGCCCGCGCTCGTCGCCGGCAATGCCGTTGTCTTGAAGCCGTCCGAGCTCTCGACCGCGATTGCGCTCGCCACGGTCGAGCTCTGGCGCGAGGCGGGACTGCCGGCCGGCGTACTCGAGCTCGTCCCGGGCGGAGCCGAGACTGGTCGGATGCTGTGCGCGGAGCCGAGCGTCGATGCCATCCATTTCACGGGCTCGACCGACACCGGCCGGGCGGTCGCCGGGTTCGCGGCGGCCCGCTCGGCCCGCTGCGTGGTCGAGCTGGGCGGCCTCTACTCGGCGATCGTGTTCGACGACGCCGATCTGGAGCATGCCGCCGACTGCATCGTCTCGGCTGCAATCGCCGTGAATGGGCAGAAGTGCACCCCGGCGCGCGCTCGTCGAACGAGGTGTCGAGGCGGAGTTGCTGTCGGCGCTGACGACGCGAATCGGGGCGCTCCGGCTCGGCGCGTGCCGCTCGCGGACCCTCTTCGACGGCGAGACCTCTTCGCGCCGGTGCTCACGGTGGAGAGCTTCGACCGCGACGACGGGGCATGGGAGATCGCGAACGAGACGCCATATGGACTCGCCGCGGCTGTCTACACGTCGTCTGTGGAGCGGGCGGGCGCTGCGCAGGAGCGGCTCGAGGTCGGCGTCGTCGGTATTAACCGGCGCTGCGACTCCGCCGAGCTCGAGGCGCCCATTGAGGTGCAAAAGCTTCGGGCAACGGCTTTCCGGAAGGACGCGAATACGCCTACAGCGGTGTGACGATGCTCAAGGCTGTGCATGGAGCTCAAGCGAGGTCATGAGCCGGGCAATCTCCCGCGACCCGTCGTCGGCCAGCTCATGAAGTCCCTGGATCACGCCGCGGCGGTTCGCGCGCGGGTGGTTCTGGCTTAGCTTGAACTGGCCGCGAAGCTCCGACACCTCGAGCTCGAAGGCGAACACGGCGCGGAGAAGCGGCTCGAGGTACGACTCGGGCACGTCATCCAGCAACCAAGGTTGGCTGAGACGCGATTCGTGCTTGGCGACGGTACGTTCGAGAATCCAGCGCGTTCTCGGATCGTCCCAGGCGACTGGACGGGCGATCCCCGCTGCGTAGACGACGACGAAGTTCCAGGTGGGGACATTCGGCGCCTCGGCGTACCACGACGGCGAGACGTACGCGTCCGGTCCGCGGAAGAGGACGAGCACCCGACACTGCCGGGCGAGGGCGAGCGACTGAGGATTCGCTCTGGCGAGATGGCCCCACACCCGCCGTGCACCCGACTCCTCGCGCGAGACCGCGAACGGTGCCAGCGTCGCCGTCGGAAGATCGTCCGAGGCGGAGATCAACGTTGCGAGGCCGGAGCGCTCGATCACCGCGAAGAGTTGTGCCTAGTCCGTCACCTCGAAGTCGCTGGGGACGTACATGCTGGCTCAGAGCGCCACGGCGGCGCCGGTCTCCGCCGAGCGGCACAGCGCCTCGATCGTGCGAGCCTGGCCGAGGGCATCTCCCCGCCCGAGCAAGGGCTCCCGCTCACCTCGGACGGCGGCCGCGAAGTCCTCGAGCTCGAGTCGGTACGAGTCTGCCTGCGGGACGTCCACCTTGTCGACCTCTTCATCGCGTGCGATCGAGAGCGTGAACCCCCAGTCCGGCCGCCACGGCGCGTCGAGGACGAGCGTTCCTTCTTCACCGACAGCCTCGAGCCGCTGCCGCGACGGCAACGAGAAGGAGGCGTCGAACTGGGCGACGACGTCGTCCGGAAACCGAAGCGTCCCGTGGAAGCCGACATCCACTCCGCTCCCAGCGAGCACCTGCTCGCCTAGGACGCGCTCGGGCTCGCCGCCGAGTACGCGCGAGCCGTGGATGCAGTAGCAGCCGAGGTCCATTAGCGCACCCCCGTCGAGCTCGGGGAGCATGCGGATGTCGCCGACATCCACTACCCGAACGCTAAAGGACGACCGGACCAGCCGGAGACGCCCGATCGCACCTGCGTCGACGAGCTCCTTCGCGCGGCGCACCTGCGGGTGGTGGCGATACATGAACGCTTCGGCGACAACGAGCCCATTAACCGCCGCTGCAGCCCACGCCTCCTCGACCTCGGCTGACCGTCGCGAGTAGGGCTTCTCGCAGAGCACATGCTTGCCGGCCGCGAGCGCTCTCATCGTCCACTCGTGGTGGAGGCCATTCGGGAGCGAGACGTACACGGCGTCGACGTCGGGATCGGCGAGCAGTGCCTCGTAGCTGCCGTGCGGGCGCGCGATACCGCGTTCGCGCGCGTATGCACGGGCCCGAGCTCCGTCGCGGCTTGCGACGGCGACGATCTCGACCATCTCCGGCGCCCCTGCGATCACGAGCTGGTTGATCCGTGCGGTCGAGAGCAGGCCGAGCCGCAGGGGAGACGTCACCACGCCTGCAGGACGTCGCGGCAGGTGTTGATGAATCGACTCACGTGCTCTTCACGGATTACCAAGGGGGGCGAAAGCCGGAGCGAGCTGCTGTCGGGCCCGCAGGTGGAGACGATCAGCCCTCGCTCGAGCAGCTCACCTCGCAATCGTGCGGCGACGCTGGCCGAATCTAGACCGACGCCGACCATGAGACCCCGTCCGCGGACATCGACTACGAGACTCGGGTGGGCAACCGCGAGCTGCTGCAGCCCGTCGAGAAGCTGCGCTCCCCGTCGGCTCGCGTTCTCGAGGAGGCCTTCCTCCTCGAGAACGTCGAGCGTGGCCTCGGCCGCCGCACAAGCGAGTGGGCCGCCGGCAAACGTCGTTCCGTGCGCCCCCGGCTCCCAGGCGTCCATCAGGGCGGCGCGCCCGATCAATGCGCCCATCGGAAAACCCGACGCGATCCCTTTCCCGACCGTCATCAGGTCGGGGGCAACGCCGGCGTGCTGGCAAGCGAAGAGGCGCCCTGTGCGCCCAAAGCCCGACTGCACCTCATCGACAATCAAGGCGATCCCGAAGGCGTCACAGAGCTCGCGGAGGGCGGGCAGGAAGTCGTCCGGCGGAACAACGTAACCGCCCTCACCAAGCACTGGCTCGACGATGAAGGCCGCCACCCGCGCTGGCTCGACTTGCTCGACGAAGAGGCGCTCGAGCGCGGCCAGCGTGGGCTCGAGCTCGGCTCGCGGGTAAGGCACGACGTAGACGCCTCCCCCGAGCGGCTCGTGCCTTGTCCGGAACGCCGCCTTCGACGTGCTGACCGAGAGCGACCCCAGCGTGCGACCGTGGAAGCCGCCGGCAAAGGCGACGACGTTCGGCCGCCCGCTCGCGTAGCGAGAGAGCTTCAGGGCCGCCTCGACCGCCTCCGTGCCACTGTTCGTGAAGACGAGCTTGGCGTCGTCGACCGGCGCCGCCGCGCAGAGTCGCTCCGCGTACGCGCCGGCCGGCGCCGTCGATCCCATCGTCGAGATGTGGATGAGCTTCGACGCCTGCTCTTGAATGGCCGCGACGACACGCGCGTGGCAGTGGCCTGTGTTGACGACGCCGTAGCCGGAGATGAAGTCGAGATAGCGCGCGCCGTCGGTCGCGACGAGCTCGACTCCTTCCCCCGAGACGAACTCGAGATCCGTGGTCGGCGCGATGGCTCGCGAGAGGCGGGAGCCCGGGAGCGTCGCAAGCTTCACGTCTAGCCCGCTCTTTCAGGACGGTCGGCCACTGTGGTAAACGTAGTGAAAGCCATTGGTACACACAAGTGACCAATTCCGAGCGCCGGTAGCGCCATCGTGAGGTACCGGAACTTCGCTCCGCTGGATCGAGACCTCTCCGTGCTCGTGCTCGGCACGTCTGTCTATCGCTATGCGGCCGCGGACACGTCGACCGAGTTGCTCGACGCGTGGTTCGAACTTGGAGGCAACGTCGTCGATTGCGGGCGCGAGTACGGTGAGAGCGAGCGTATCCTCGGCCACTGGCTGCGCGATAACGATCGCCGTGCCAACGTCGTCGTCGTCACGAAGGGAGCACATCAAGGTGAAGACCGCCGGCGCGTGACGCCGGCCGACATCTCCGGCGACCTGCTCGAGAGCCTCGGCGTTCTCGGTGCGGGCTCGATCGAGATCTACATGCTGCACCGGGACGACCCGTCCCAGCCGGTGGGACCGCTTGTCGAGATACTGAACGAGCACCGCCGCGCCGGCCGGATCGGCGCATTTGGGTGCTCGAACTGGAGCACGACGCGCCTAGACGAGGCGAACGAGTACGCCCGCACCCATGGCATCGAAGCCCTCTGCTGCAGCAGCCCCGGTTTCAGCCTCGCGCAGCAGCGCGAGGCGCCGTGGCCGGACTGCGTCTCGGCCGACGACCCCGTGTCGCGTGCGTGGTACGAGCGGACAGGGATGCCCGTCTTCGCGTGGTCGTCTCAGGCGGCAGGCTTTTTCGCGGGTGTCGACGGGCCCGACGTGGCGCGCGTGTACGGGGGGGAGGGCAACCTGGAGCGGTTGCGTCGCGCCAGAGAGCTGGGAGCGCGGATCGGCCATACGGCGAACGAAGTTGCGCTCGCCTGGGTTCTCGAGCAACCGTTCCCGACGTATGCCATTATCGGCCCGAGAACGGTCGACGAGCTGCATCGGAGCGTCGCCGCGCTCGAGATCGAGCTCACACCCGAGGAGCGGGGTTGGTTGAATCTCGAAATCGAGAGCGTCCGCGCCGACAGCGAACGACCCTTCGGCGGGATGGAGGCCAAATGACGTTGTTCGAGCCGGTGAGGACCCGTCGCACCTTCGAGGAGGCGCTCGAGCAGATCGTCGAGGCCGTGAGAGCGGGTGACCTCCGGGTCGGCGATCGTCTGCCCTCGGAGCGGGCGCTCGCGAGGCAGATGGAGATCAGCCGGCCGACTTTGCGCGAGGCGATCAGGATCCTCGGCGACGCCGGCGTCGTCGAGCTACGTTCGAGCTCGCGCGGCGGAATCTACGTCCGCTCCGACCACATCCCGCGCGTGCTGGTCGCCAGGCAATCGGAGCTGCGGCTGGGTGAGGTAGCGGGCGTGCTCGAGGCTCGACGCGTGTTCGAGCCGCGCGTGGCGCAGCTCGCGGGTCTCTATGGCTCGGACGACGACTTCGATGCGCTGCGGCGCACGGTCGAGCTCCAGCGGGAGTGCGCGGATGACCGCGCCCGTCTGATGCAACTCGACTACCGCTTTCACCTGATTATGGCGAGAGCAACACGGAACACGACGGTCGTCCAGCTGATGCGGGTGCTTCTGGAGCGGCTTGAGATCGCCCGCGACATGACTCCGCGCACGCCGCACGATGCGGCGCTCGAGGTCGCGATCCACGAACGGACGCTGCGGGCGATCATGAGCGGCGACGGGGAAGGGATCGACGACGCGATGGACGAGCACCTCTCCTACCTCGAGCGGATCTGGGAAGAGGAGACGGGTCGCGTGAGGTTGCGAAAGGTGCCCGACTTTCTGCTCTCGCGTACGTCGAATACCGTGGCGGCACGCTAGAGGCGTTTCCTTGATTTCCGCGGAATCGCCGGTTATCCTCGCTTCGGCAGTTCGTGGAGCCAGGAAAGGCAGTCGAGGAGCCAGTTTGGGAGACGGTCTAATCGGAGCACACGCTTGGCGACCCGGGGACACGCGGAGGGAAGGGCTAACAGTGACCGTTGACGAGGCGATCGGTCGCTCGCAAGAACCGCCGAAGCGATCTCGTAGACCCGGCCACGCAAGCAACCCACCGTTTTCCTGCGCGAAGGAGAAGCCTACAGCTCTCCATTTTGGTACATCCAACGGACTGCTCGATGAGCAGCGAAGGGGGCAGCATGGACCGTGAAACACGGAGGTCGCTCGACGACTTCCGCAGGGACGATGCAACGCCGATCGAGAACAACCTGATCGACGAGCTCGTCGAGGGTCAACTCGACCGTGCGGAGTTCTTCCGGCGCGGCGCGATGTTCGGCCTCTCCGTCGGCGTCATGTCGAGCGCACTCGCTGTCGTCGGCGAGGCTGGGGCGACTCCGCTGGGATCGTTCGCGCCAGCGACCGAGACCGTCAAGGTTGGCGGCACCGCTCGTGTCGGCGTGGCCAAGTGGGGCGGCTCGCTCGAACCGTTCAAGCTGGCCGAAGCCGGCTCGCTGGGCATGTCCGGCATCCCGGGTGAGTATCTGACGTATTCGGACAACAACAACCAGATCAGGCCGTGGCTCGCCGTATCCTGGAAGCCGAACAAGGCGGCCAGCGTCTGGACGTTCCGGCTCCGTCGAGGTGTCCGGTTCCACAACGGTCGAGAGATGACCGCCGACGACGTCGTGGCCAACTACAAGCTCTACACAGGCAACAAGCAGTCGCAGGCACTCTCCATCTTCGAGGGCATACTCGGCCCCGAAGGCGTGATCAAGAAGGGGAAGTACACGGTCGAGTTCCGGCTCAAGCAGCCGACAGGAGCCTTCCCCTACCTTGTCTCGCAGACGAGCTACCAGTGCATCATCTATCCGCGTTCGATCAAGCCCGACCAATGGGTGAAGGGCGGCATGATCGGCACAGGGCCTTTCAAGCTCAGAAACTTCACCGAGAAGCGCCAGTACAACCTCGTTCGCCACGACCAGTACTGGGGCGGCAAGCCACCGCTGGACGGTGTCAGGGTAACCGCGTACGAGACTTCGACCGCGATGGCGCTTGCGCTCCGCGCCGGGCAGCTCGACATCGTCTCGGCGGTCTCGAGGCTCGAGGCTCAACCGTTCTTCAGCAACAAGAAGTTCCGGATTCTGAACCTCCCGACAGCGGCACACCGCCAGTTCACGATGCGGGCCGACGATCCGGCGTTCAAGGATCCGCGCATCCGACGCGCAGTCGCGCTCACGATCAATCGACCCGACGTGATCAGCGGCCTACTCAGGGGCGCCGCCACGCTGGGCAACGACACGCCGTTCTGGAACCGGTACCCATCCTCGAGCGGAGTGGCCCAGCGCCAGCGCAACGTCGCCACGGCGAGGCAGCTGCTCGCCGCCGCCGGCGCGCAGAACCTCTCGTTCACGATCACGACGCACCGTTTGCAGGAGATCCCAGACTACGCCGCCGCGATTCAGCGGTACGCCAGGGACGCTGGGATCGACGTCAAGATCGAGCTGATGTCCGACGCCGAGTACTACGGCAGCAGCGGCAACGACTACTACGCGACGACCCCGTGGATCAACAAACCGTCCACGATCACGGAGTGGGGCCATCGTGCGGTGCCGAACGTCTACCTCACGGCTGCCTACGCCTCTAACGGCATCTGGAACGCGCCGCACTACAAGAACGCGCAGCTCGACGCGGCGATCAAGTCGTACCTTTCCGCGGTGGACCTCACTACTCAACGTAAATACTCGAAGCAGATCACCACGATTCTCCAGCGCGACGTCCCGATCGTCACCGCGTACCACTTCACCTCTGTGACCCCGGTCGCGGCCAAGGTGAGGAACTTCCAGCTCGAGAGCATCAACCACCTCCGGCTGGCGAAGACCTGGCTGGCGTAGACCATCCAGCTATCCAACATTGCGGGCCGGCGTCACTAAGCGCCGGCCCGTATCAACCCGCGAGCTTCGCGTCGGAATGCTCCGTTACATCGTCAAACGCATAGGCCTCGCCATCGTCACGCTGTTCTTGCTCAGCCTGATCGTGTTCGCGCTCTCGCAGATGCTTCCTGCCAATGTCGCAAGGGCTGTACTGGGGCAGTTCGCGACGCAGGAGGCGATCGACAGCCTGAACCACGAGATCGGCGCCGACCGACCCGCAGTCGTCCAATACCTCGACTACATGCGAGGCTTCGTCCAGGGCGATCTCGGGGTCTCCCTCGCCTCGCAGACACCCGTGTGGTCGATCCTCGAGCCGGCGCTGATCAACTCGCTCAAGCTCGCGGCGCTTGCTTTCGTGATCGTCGTGCCCATCAGCATTGTAGGCGGCATCGTCGCGGGCCTTCGTTCGGGCACTTTGGGCGACCGGACAATCACGATCTTCGGCCTCTCGATGTCCGCGATTCCCGAGTTCGTCACCGGAATTATTCTGATCCTCGTATTCGTGATCTGGCTCGGCTGGCTGCCCGTCACCGCTCAATGGGACGAAGGGGCAGGACCTCTGACGCAGGTGAAGCACCTGCTGCTGCCGTCGCTTTGCCTGGCCCTCGTGCTCTTCGGTTACATCGCACGTATCACGCGTGCGGGCGTCATCGAGGCGGTGGACGCCGACTACACGCGGACTGCCTACTTGAAGGGGCTTCCGACACACACCGTGATCCGGCGCCACGTCCTTCGCAACGCCCTTCTTCCGACGATCGCGGTCGTCGCGACGCAGATCAGCTATCTCGTCGGCGGCCTGCTGATCGTAGAAGGCCTCTTCAACTACCAGGGAATAGGGCTACAGGTGTTTTTGTCGGCGCAGCAGAACGACTTCACCGTGCTTACTTCCGCGGTGCTCGTGCTCGGCCTCGTCGTGCTGTTCGTCACTCTCGTTGCAGACATCCTCTACGGCCTACTCAATCCCAGGATCCGCTTCGGAACCGCCGAGTGAGCATCGCTCGTCCTCAGCTCGGCTCGGTGCGCGGCGAGAGCTCGAAAGATCTGCTGTCCGCACTAACTCGTCGGGCGGCACGCCGATGAGTGTCGTGGACCCGGATCTCATCGGCCCCGGCGCAGGCGGGGCTCCGCCGACGCTGGTAGCCCCGGCGAGCGAGGCGCGCACCGCGCGAAACGAGCGGCTGCGACTCCTTCTTCGCACGCCCACCGTCCTCGTCGGCGCGTTCGTGCTGCTCTTCTGGGTCACGTTTGCGATTCTCGGCGACCGGATCACTCCGTACGATCCGATTTTCGACCAGTCGCAGGACGTGCTCGTCGGGCCATCCTCGGAGCACTGGTTCGGCACCGACACGCTCGGGCGCGACGTCTTTTCACGTGTGCTCGCCGGCTCGAGGGATATCCTGCTCGTGGCACCCGCCGCGACCCTGCTCGGTACCGTGCTCGGGACCGCGATCGGCCTCGTGATCGGCTATTTCCGCCGTCGGGTCGACGACGTCGTCAGTCGCGTCATCGACGCCATCCTGGTGCTGCCGGTGATCCTGACCGGCGTCGTCGTGATCACGGCGCTCGGCAGCCGCTCTCCGCTCATCGTCACCATTCTGATCGGGATCGTTTTCGCCCCGCTCGTCGCGCGTACGGTGCGCGCCGCGGTACTGGCGGAGAGCGAGCTGGACTACGTTCAGGCCGCCCGCCTGCGCGGCGAAAGGGCTCCCTACGTGATGTTCAAGGAGATCCTTCCGAACGTCATGCCACCGATCGTCGTCGAGTTCACGGTACGGCTCGGGTATGCGATCTTCGCCGTTGCGGGCCTGACGTTCATCGGTCTCGGCATCCAGCCACCTTCGCCCGACTGGGCGGTGCAGGTCTTCGAGTACTACTCGTTCGTGGACCCCTACTGGTGGGCGACGGTGTTCCCGGCGCTTGCTATTGCCTCGCTCGTCATTGCGGTAAACCTTGTCGCCGACGGCGTTCGCGAGGTCTACGAGCGGTGAGCCTTGCCGCGGAGATCTCGGCTCCGGCGCTCGAGTTCGAGCAGCTCGACGTCGCCTTCCGCGTCCGCGGGAAGGACCGGCAGGTTCTGCGCGGCGTCAACCTGACCGTCGCGCGCGGAGAGTCGTACGGGCTCGTAGGTGAGTCCGGTTGCGGTAAGTCGACGGCCGCGCTCGCGGCCGTTCGCTACCTGGCGCGAAACGGTCGCGTCCGGTCGGGCGCGATCCGCATCGCTGGCAAGGACGTGCTTGCCTTGAACGGCAGCGAGCTCCGTCGCCTGCGGGCGAACGATGTCGCGATGGTCTACCAGAACCCCGGTGCCGCCCTGAACCCGTCGCTCAAAGTCGGCGCGCAAGTCATGGAGTCGTTCGTCGCGCGTGGTGTCGCGCGGCGCGAGGCGGGCAACCGCGCCCTCGAGGCGCTGCAGCGTGTTCAAATCGCCGATCCTGCCTCGGTTCTCGGTCGGTATCCGCACCAGCTCTCGGGAGGCATGCAGCAGCGGGCGATCATCGCCATGGCGCTCGCCAAGAACCCGTCGCTGCTGATCTTGGACGAGCCGACGACCGGGCTCGACGCGACCGTTGAAGCTGAAGTGCTCGACCTCGTCTCGCAGCTGCAGGCAGAGCTGCAGACATCGGTCCTCTTCATCAGCCACAACCTCGGCGTGATCGCGAAGATGTGCAACCGCGTTGGGGTCCTCTACGCGGGGCGATTGGTCGAGGAGGGCCCGGTCAGGACGGTGCTGAACGACCCACGTCATCCCTACACGGTCGGCCTACTGCGCTGCATCCCGCGCGGAGGGGCGCGCAAGGATCACGGCCGACTCGACACGATCCCGGGGTTTCTGCCCCAGCTCGGGGCCGAGATGCCCGGCTGCGTGTACGCCGACCGTTGCCCGCTCGCGGACGAGCGCTGCGTGGCCGAGGAGCCGCCGTTTGCCGAGATAGCGCCTGGACACGCGACGAGATGCTGGTACCACGAGCTCGCGCCGGATCTGCCACGGGTGCTGGCGGAAGACATCACGTTGCCGCAGGTCTCGCGCGAGGGCGTCCCGGTCGTCCGCTTCGACGACATCAGCAAGATCTTCAAGCAGCGCGGGCACGAAGTGCGGGCGCTCGAGGGCATCTCGAGCTCGATCTGGCCGGGAGAAACGCTCGGCGTCGTCGGTGAGTCCGGCAGCGGCAAAACGACGCTCGCGCGGACGCTGCTCGGCATCGTCGACCCGACGAGCGGGGTCATCGAGCTGGACGGACGCGAGCTCGCCCCGCACTTTACGAAGCGGTCACCGGACGAGCTTGCCGCGCTCCAGATCGTCTTCCAGAACCCCGACTCGGCACTCAACAGACGCCACTCCGTACAGCGCATCCTTCTCCGGTCGTTGAAGAAGCTTGCCGGCGTGAAGGGTGCCGAGGCGGAACGGCGCGCGCTCGAGCTCGCAGAACGGGTCCGGTTGTCCGAGCGTACGCTCACGCAAAAGCCGGTACAGCTCTCCGGCGGCCTGAAGCAGCGGGTCGCGATTGCGCGAGCCTTCGTCGGCAATCCGTCGCTTGTCGTCTGTGACGAACCAACCTCGGCGCTCGATGTGTCCGTTCAGGCCGCGATCCTCAACCTGCTCGTCGAACTGCAGGCAGAGCGCGGCGTGGCTTTTCTCTTCATCTCGCACGACCTTGGCGTTGTGCGCTACATCTCCGACCGGATCGCAGTCCTGTATCTCGGTCGCCTGATGGAGCTCGGCACCGCGGAGGTCGTCTTTGCCGGCCCGCACCATCCCTACACCGAGGCGTTGCTATCCGCAGTACCGACGATCGATGGAGCCGTTCGAGAAAGGATTAAGCTCGAAGGCGAGATCCCGAGCGCCGCGGACCCTCCGAGCGGATGCGTCTTCAACACGCGCTGTCCTCGAAAGGTCGGAGCGATCTGCGAACAAGAAGAACCTCCCTTCGTCGAGGTCGAGCCGGGACACTGGATGCGCTGCCACATCCCGATCGAGGAGCTTCGCCGCCTACAGTCGGCCGGTGCCCCACCGTCCCGCGAGGACGTCGTACCCATTCCGTGACGCTCGCCGTCCACGACTCGATCCACCCGGAGCCAATCGCGGCAGCGATCGAGCGGCTCGCCCGCCGATGGGATCACCGAACACCGAGTGGGGTTGGTGTGTGGAGTCGCTTCGGGAGTGCCAAGAGTACGCGACGACGCTCGGAGTCCGTCTCGCGATCGAGCCGTTCAACCGCGTACTTCGTCAACCGCTGTGACAGGCTCTCGCGCTGGCGGCCGAGGTTGGAGGCGATTGCGGCGTCTGCCTCGATCTGTTCCACATGAACATCGCAGAGACGGCCCGGAAGGACGCCAGTGCGGTCGCGGCAAGCCGGATCGCCGACGTTCACGTCGCCGACAACAACCGGCGAGCGCCCGGAGAGGGATCGATCGGGTGGCTCGACGTGCTCCGGGAGCTCGCAGCAGCGGGTTATGACTCGTACTTCACGCTCGAGTTCGTCACGCCTGTAGATCGCACCCCGCTCGCGCCGTCGCCAGAGCGCTCGTTCGACGAAGCTGTGCGCAGTTCGTCTGCGTTCCTGCGCGATTGCATGGCCGAGCTGGCGGCCGAAGCTCCGGCCGGCCCGACCGCTTTGTGACCAATCGGTCGATCGTGCTCAGCTCAGTGCAGCGGCTCCAGCTGGAGTTGTCCGTTGCGCTACCTCGGATCTCCGCGTCAGAATACGAGCAACGACGGGCCGCGCTTCTCCAGGCGGTCAGTGTTGACTGGGTTGCCGTCTACGGCGATCGCGAGCACTTCGCGAATCTCGCGTTCCTCTGCGGGTTTGATCCACGCTTCGAGGAAGCGCTCTTGCTCCTCGCGGAGGGCCGCGCGATCCTCGCCGTCGGCAACGAGGGTGCGATCTATGCGGAGTTCACCGCGCGCGGCGTCGAGATCGTCCTCTGTCCTTCGCTCAGCCTGATGGGTCAGAGCAGGAAGCTCGGATACACGGTGCCGGACTTTCTCCGTAGCGCAGGCGTCGTCGAAGGCGACCGCGTCGGCATCGTCGGTTGGAAGACCTTCGAACCGGAGGAGTGGGAATCGTCGACTCCCGCGATCGCCGCCCCCGCCTTTCTCGTGGATGCGCTTCGCGAGGCTGTCGGCAGTTCGAATCTCGTCACCGACGCCACCCGGATGCTGATGGACTCGGCGAGCGGACTTCGCGCGGTGAGCGGCCCGGACCAGCTGGCTGCGTTCGAGTGGGCTGCCGCGCGAGCGTCCGCGTGCGTCGAGCGCGTCACGACGTCGGTTCGGCCGGGTATGACCGAGCACGAGGCAGTGGCAGCGATGGGGTATGCGGGCGAGCCTCTCTCGGCGCACATCATGTTTGCGTCCGGGCCGGAGGTTGCCATTGGGCTCAGGAGCCCCACCGAGCGCACGATCGAGCTCGGTGACGCGGTCACGACCGCGGTCGGGTTCTGGGGCGGCCTCTGCGCGCGGGCTGGTTTGCTCGCTCATGGCCCCGAGGATCTGAGGGCGGAGAGCGAGGGATACCTCGAGAGGATGGCGTTCCCCTACTGGCGCGCGATCGCTACCTGGTACGAGACGATGAGGATCGGCGTCCGCGGCGGCGAGATCCAGGCCGCCGTGGAGGAGGCCCTCGCCGGAGCCTTCAGTCCCGCTTTGAATCCGGGCCACTTGATCCACCTCGACGAGTGGCTCGACAGCGCGATCCGCCCGGACTCCACTGAGACGATCGCGTCGGGTATGGCGTTGCAATGCGACATCATCCCTGACTCGACGAGGCCGGGCTGGGCGGCCAACTGCGAGGACACCGTCGCGATCGCGGATCAAGCCTTGCGACGAGACCTTGCCCGCAGGCATCCGGAGCTGTGGGCGCGGATCTCCGCACGTCGCCGTTTCATGGAGGAACAACTGGGGATCGCGCTCGCCGACGAGGTGCTGCCGTTCTCGTCGGCGCCGGCGCGCTTCTCGCCGTTCTGGCTCGACTCCGAGCGCGCCCTCGCCTACCGGTCATGAGCCGGCGCATGCACCGACCCGCAAGCCCCGTCGAGAAGGCCGTCGACCAGGAATTCATGCGCTCGCTAGTCGAGCAGATGAGCGCGATCGGCTCGAGTCCCCTCGGCTTTCGTGTCGCGGGCACGCCCGAGGAGGCCGAGGTCTGCGCGCTGCTTGCGGACACGATGCGGTCAATCGGGCTCGAGGACGTCCGGCTTGAGCCGGTCCCGGTCGACGGCTGGCGGTTCCGCGGCGCGGCGCTCGACGCGGCGGGCGAGTCCTTTCCGTGCGCCTCGTTCGGCGGCTCGCCACCAACGCTGCCCGGTGGGATCGAGGGGGAGCTCGTCTTCGCCGGCCGCGGCTCCCGCACCGAGCTCGCGCGCGCGGGCGTAAAGGGCAGGATCGCGATCGTCGACTGGCCCGGCGACCACTTCCTCTGGCCCTCGCTTACTGCCGCCGAGGCGACGGGCGCGGGGGCACTCGCCGTCGTCTGCGCCTGCTTGCCGGGAGGGCGCTACTTCCAGGCGGACGGCGCGCTCGGCACCTTCGACGGAATCTGGATCGGCGGCTCGATCCCGCTCGCGACGATCGCGGGGAATCACGCCGTTCGCCTGATCGACCTTCTGCGGACGGGGCAGGTCCCGGCACGCTTGACGCTGGACGTCGAGCTGCTTCCAGGCGCCACCGCCCACAACACGGCCGGCAGCCTCCCGGGTCGGCGCGGGGGGCCGCCGATCGTCGTCGCAGGTCATCACGACGGCTGGTTTTTCGGCGCCTTCGACGACGCGACCGGCGTCGCTTCGGCGCTCGGGATCGCGAAGGCGATGCTGGACGCGGGGCACGTCCCGGAGCGACCAATCGTCTTCGGTTCGCACACGGCGGAGGAGTACGGCGCCGCGGACTCTGCCTTCGACTGGCTGATCGGCGCGTCGTGGCGCGTCAACGAGGAGCACCGCAACTGGGGCCGCACAATCCCCTTCTACCTCAACATCGAGGGCTCGGGGATGCCGCTGCCGATGTTCATCGATGCGCCGCCGGAGCTGCGCCGCTTCTGCTGGCGGGTGTGCGGTAGCGCTCGCCGCGACGGGTTGCTCCCGCATGGGGTTCGTTACGGTATTCCGCGCACCGGCACCGAGCAGTGGCCGTACCTCGCCGCAGGCATTCCCTGGCTGAACGTCAACACCTTGCCGAAAAGTTACTGGCGGACCG